>Ga0157363_1000224_pt1 | contig 43763 bp, 33 predicted proteins | sample AttsexASBM1_FD_111477 | JGI IMG/M metagenome (GOLD analysis project Ga0157363, IMG submission 111477) | Fungus gardens microbial communities from leaf cutter ant in Ribeirão Preto, State of São Paulo, Brazil - Atta sexdens ASBM1 | ecosystem: Host-associated > Fungi > Mycelium > Unclassified ... | reverse complement strand
CTCTTTTTGACTAAGACATAGATAGTATACCATGAAAACCTTGTTTTACCGGTCAAAAGAAAAACCGGTATTCCTATCTAAGTTAGATGCGGCATCGATGACCTGAGAGACACCACGATTAACATGGAAGGCAATCACCTCATCCCGAAGGAGCCCAGCTTCATGGAGCGATTTGACCTTTTCCCGTTGAACTTTTCCGATATAAGACATCGCTTCACTGGTGTTTACGCCGGGCTTATCTCCCCAAAGTTCTTTTCTCGTTTCGTTTTCATAAAACGGTAATGTAGAGGACATCGCCGCCTTAGCGAGCTTAATCGTAAAAGGCATCTTGATAGATGCAGCGAACTCTCTTGGCGACTGGTAGAAATCTGATTGCAGCTTTACGGCATCTGATGGTTTATTAACGATATTCAAGGGAGCCCTTTGGGTTCTGTAGAAACTCTTGAAATCCTGTCGGGGCAGTATCCCGTAGACTCCGCAGACTTCTACGACATTCGGCGTCGCATATTTCATGTTCATCATTCGCCCTATATGAGATAGGGATTCCAGCTTTTCGGCATCGTCACTATAAAGGTCCGAAAATGCCTTCGACATAATGATGTCTTTCATATCACCTAGCATCTGACACTTTTCCTTGTCTCCGTCCAGGCTGGCCCGGCTTAGGTCCGGGAGATTGATGACATGCGTATTGTGAATTTTCCCATATCCCGAAAGGTTCTTGGAAACGGCAGAGCCAACAATCATATTGGCGGCGATTTTGTGGTCGAACTGATTGTTTTTGCTATCAGAAGCAAAGTATGCTTTCACCTGCTCACGAAGGTCGTGATAGAATTTTGGCGGGGCATCAAGCAAATCGGACCTGGTGTTGTATAAAGCGTTCGTCAACGCCGCTTCACTGAAGACATTACTATCGATTGCGTCTGACATGTATTGAACGACATCTTTGAGATTGCCGGAGTATTCTCCCTCACCACTAAAAATTATTGCCTGGGACATATTGGAATATACGGGGGAATCCTGAAAATGATTCGCAAGGAATGCCGACATCATCTCTTCGATTTGCCCATGCACTTCATGTGGCGTCATGTCATAGAGAGCCTGTCGAAGGTCCCTTCCGTAAACGCCCTCTGGGTCATTAAGGCTTGCGAAAAAGTTAGCATCTGTTAGAGCATATGGCTCAACAGTCCAATTATTGTCGCTCTTTCCGATAGCCGCATGGACAGGATTGAGACCAGGAATTTCGATAACGAATATACCGACACCAAAATCTCGGGCTGACGAGAATATATCCGTGGCCCACATATTTCCTGTACCAAATGACTGGAAGGCATAGTCCGTCAAAGGGAACGAAATTTTTAGGCCGGATGGATATTCATGACTGAGAGTTTCTGCTTGCTTCTTCTGAATATCCAGCAATGAAACTTCATCAGCACTAACACCCATTTTTTCCTGAAAGATAGACTGTGCCATAGTATGTGGTCTCCTGTTTAATTTACGATGAGATAGCATCCTCGATAGCATATTTTGTTTGTTTTGCCAAAAAAGCTATGATATTACTCAGCTATGTTGAGACCACGAAAGGAAAAGGTCATGAGGAATATTTTCCGCTTGCTGATTCGTTAGGCTGCTTTCTGAGAATTAACTCAGGCAGCCTGAGGAATCAGGTTATGTCTAGAACAAGACACCACTCCATGAACTGGGGTTCTCATCATCGTTTCTCTCGTGTTGAGGGAAAAGTCTTCCGCACCGGAATGTGCGGATGCAAAGACGCTTCTGAGAGTACGAACGCTTGGTCTCATCGCAACGATATCAAGCCAGCGCGTCATATGGATAAATCCGTACTCAGGAGCATAAAAAAGGGTGTTGTTGACCCGGATGCGGTTGTTATGCCGTACACCGGAACTCGACGCCCTCACGAATACCAGTGGTAATGTGAAAATGAGGGTTGACAATCTCTTTCTGGTATGAGATAACCCTCACATTGGAAGGTTGGCCGAGCGGTCGAAGGCAGTAGTCTTGAAAACTACCGGACGTGATGAGCGTTCCGTGGGTTCGAATCCCACACCTTCCGCCAGTTTTGGTTGGCGGTTTCTAGCGTTGGGTTCCTTAAAGGAACCTCCTGGGTTCGAATCCCAGCCCTTCCTTTCGGAAGGGTGGCTGAGTGGCTTAAGGCAAATGCGAGTCCTATGGACGAATGGAACCGCCAACTAAACCTGGCTTCAGATGAGAAAGAACTCCATGATTTACGGTAACGAAAAAGTCTCTCAGAACCCATGCGAGACATGCGCTTTGGGTTGCATGAACGGAGACCAGGAGGTTTCTACCTGTGTTGCAGGTCTTAGAACAGCTCACCGAAACTGGCATGAGGGGACTTTCGGCGAGGACAAGTATTATCCTTGCGCTGCCCAAATTAATGGGGCTCCGGCACAGGAAAAGATTTCTCATCCCAATGTGCGAATTTTACACAATGGAGAATACTCTGATTGTCCGGACATCGTGACAGCTATTGCTGCATCTGTCCCACCTGCTATGCGTTTGTCCAGCATTATCGAGCGGACTGAATTAGCTGCACAGAAAAATATTCCATGCCATTGTCTTCGTGTTCAGGAAAGCATTATCGTCGTCAAGGCTATTCCTGATACGTCACTTGAGCTCTCCGAGAAAAAAGAGAAATTCGTCAAGGCGCTTCAAGAGTATATTGATGATGAGCAAGGTAAATATTTGGCGTCAAGGTACGCACCACCTGCGAAAACGGAAGAAACGGCTTTAGCTCGTGCTTTCAAAGCATCCTTCTTTAAGAAATCATCATCGCTTTAAAATGTCCCCTTGACACAAGTTTTAATGAGCGCTATATAGCCTTCATCGTTTGGGGATAGCTTAGCTGGTAGAGCTTCGGATTCTGAATCCGGCGGTCGGAGGTTCGAGCCCTCCTCCCCAAGCCAAATCATATCACATATCCAGGTTGAGCGAACTTTTGGGAATATGATTCCAATCGTCTATATGAGGCGCATCGTTCAAGTCTGGTATTCTCTTGATGAAATCAAACGTTGATTTGTCCGGCAGCGGTTTGTTGTAGCTATCGCATATCTCTACGAGACCTTCTCGTGAGACTTCCTGGAAAATATGCCCGGCGCACTGACGTGCCATTGCGCATCATAATATTCTTTTCAGAGATTTCTCCACGAGCATCGAGATATGCATATTCAGATTTAACGAAAGCATGGTGCGGTATCCCGCTATCGTCAACCAATAGCATTAGAGGCGCACCCGTCTGGTCATGTAACGCCAAGGCTAACGTAAAACATCCTCCGGACAGATATTCATCTATCTGTTCTGACGTTGACAAAAGCTCTTCCTGAGGATGAATTTCACTCCACTCTTCAGCCCACTTCATGGATGTCTGTGTGTTCTCTTTCAACTCTGCCAATTCAGAAACCTGGTTGACGATATGCTGAGGCGATGCGGCGTATGTCGTCATTATGATAGAGGCCGCGCCGAACTGGTCGGCGGTCAGGTCAATAAGTGCGTCTCCGGATTCAATCCACATATGGCCATGATAATCTTTACCATCAAAAAAGCCACCAGGCATATTATTGATGACATCAGGGTCAAATTCCGTGGGGTCAGCATATCCACCGACTACATCCCAATCATCTCCGAGTATTTCTTGCAAGAAAACGGAAGAGAATTTGCACATATTTTTTGCACCCTCATCCGGGATGTTTCTCGTGCTGCGCCATTCTTTCCATTTTTCTTCGAGAAATTTTCTCACCTCAATAAGGTCTATATCGTTGATGATATGATTGCCATTTTCTAGAAAATCTTGGACATCCATCTTCATATCGTCGTCGAGCTCTTCAACGAAAAGATGAAGATTATTCAAATCATAGTCGAGCCGCTCTACGACGATATCGTGGGCATCAAATGAGACGTTCGGAAGCTTTGTCCAAGAGTATCCACCGCCGCTTTCATAACGGCTCCAGGGAATGTCTAGCTCATAGATTCCATCGTCAAGAACGATAAGGACATTGACATGTTGTTCACTTGTGCGTGAGTTTGTCAGGACAATAGGCCCGCCAAAAGCAGCTCCTACACGGCTTAAACGGTCAACAAATTTTTCTGCTATGAGGTGGCAAATTCCGCCGGTGCCCAGTTCTTCGTCCAGGCCATCTTCATCCTGTTCCCACGCATCATACTCAGCTTGCGCCAACCGGACCAGGTCTGGAAAGACAGCTTGAATTTCGGACATCTTGGGGAAATAGGTGGACATTACGGGCTCCGCAAAACTATTACGAAGCCCGTATAGCAACTAGCCCTGCATATTAAATTGCTTCGGCTAATTTTTTCTGACGTTCAAGGATTTCCACCTGTGCGTCCTGAAAGAAAGTGCCAGCAACACTGGTCAAAGGACCGACACTTTTTAGAAAGCCATATCGTGCCTGAGGGTTGAGTTTAAAACCACCCTCTTCTTCGATAAGACTGGTCTCATATTCGTAATTTTTAACGCTGACACCACAACTACCGATAAGGTCAGAGTCGGACAGAACTCGACGAACATCAATTCCATTAGGGGAGTTCAGAGCCCCTTCACGCCCGGATGGGAAAATTGTGGCATTGTTGAGATTAATGATGGCCCCAAGGTCTTCGTCTTCGACGATACCCAGCTCATGTGCCCGTACAATGGACGTTCTCTCCATAATCCCAGGCCCTGATTTGGTGATAATCGGAGAATAGCCCAAGTCATGGACGATAGCCGTCAGGAGAAGCTCTCTCATTTTTTCGCGTTCAAGTTTCTGATACCGCCCAATCAAGACGGCAAACATCGAGACGATAGCGTGGTGTCGAGCGGAATGATATGGTAGCTGAGGAGCGTTGTCCAAATAGTCAGCCGCCGTCTTAATGCTCTTAGAAAGCTCAGGACAAGCGGAAATCAAAACTTCGGAGATATCAAGCATAGGATTTGGGCTGTTATGTAGGCCTTGAATGACCGTAAGAACATAATCGTATCCTTCCTTTGCTCCAGGAGTTGTCTTGGATAGGGGGATTTCCAATAGCTTTAACATTGTTGTGCTCTGTACTTTTATTTTCACTCAAGAATATCATAATGCTATGCCCTGGTCAAATTCGCCCTGAAAGACAACAAGGAAACGATGAAACAGAGCAAAGCGTAGACACCGCCAAATTCTGTTACAGATAGTGGTAATTTCCAGACAAAATCAGGGGCATCACAGGGTTTGTTAGGCCGGACAGGCATAGCTGCCATCCAGTCCTTAAAACTGCCTCCGTGAAAAGACGGTGCTCGACAGGATGCGAAAGGGCTAGCCCACCATTTATGCTCAACTCCTATATGTAAAGCGGACAGCCCAAGGCTGACTGATAGACACATAAGACCGACTAGGATGCCATATTTTGCGTAACGGCGGGGTAACGCAAATGCGGTGACGGCTCCAATGAGGATTAAGACACGCCAAGGCCAACGCTCAAGTAGACATATTTCACAAGGGGCCAGCTTAAGGATATGCTCAAGGTATAGAACGATGCCCAACGCCACGCCCCCCATAGCCATCATAATGGTTCCGGCGAGGCACCCATTTGAAATTCTCATAGCTCATCCTTTGTTGTCGCATGTCATATTTCGTGCTACTTCTGGAATAGCAGAAAAGGATGGTCTATGTTTGACAGTATGCTATGCGCCTCCATGTCAACTCAACACTGCCCTAAAGGCAAAATTAGGCTTTCTTCGCCGGGAAGGATAATTCCCGAAGCAGTCATAGATAATATCTTCCTCAGAAACGGAAACGTCATAGTGACCGTGGCAAATGATTTGGAAGTAGAAGAGGTAAATCTCTCAGAAGGAGTGAATATTTACCCTGTTTCTACAGATATAGCATATGTTGGAAACTTCATTCATTCTGGCAGGGCCGAGAATTCTAACCAAGAGTCTCTGCACTTCGCCGACATAATTCTAGGGCTGGTTCAGAAAGCACAGCCTAGTCGAAAGTTGGGAACTAAGAGCATATTTTTGCCATCTGTCTATATGGTGCGAGACGCCATCACTCTCGATGGCCAGAATATCCTCAAACCATTTGACCTCGTCAGCGTAAACGATGATGGGAAGATATCTCAATTTAAAGATTTCGAGCTCATTTCAGGCGAGCTGGAGAAGTATCTGGGGACACCATCAAAAAGTTTAACGTATGCCCTCCAGAGCATGTGCAAGTCTAATGTCGATGCGAAGGAAATCGATGAAGATACCGCCGAGTATAATCTCAAAAGTGGATGCATATCAAAATTACTCTTCACAGAAGCGATGAACATTGCTACATGTCAGGGCATAGCTGGTCTTTTCTGGCTCGCAGCGTCGACTGCTTTTAGCCAGGATGCCGTTGATAACTTGAATGCGTCGAATATTGCAGTGTGAGGAAATCGGTCATGGTCGAAAAAACTCAAAACGAAAGTCTCTATAACCTTCTGGTTCTGTCAAAAGCACCGGTCACTCTGGTTAATGAGGATGGCATCGAAGTCGGCTTCGAGAAAGGCATGAAAGGGGTCGTACAGTCATTGGACTTCTCTAATGACGGCGAAGCGTTCATCGCATTGAATGCCACAGATTTTCTTGAGCACAACAAGTCAGTGGCAACGCCATCGTATTATGACAAAGACAATCAACCGACCCAGACTGTTTTTGATGCTGACCTGTACAAGCCGGTTGACTCAATCTTCCTGTTTGAAGGTGAAGACGACCCTGTGGTAGTTCCGGATAAGGGTCCCATTCTGGACCTGTTTAACCACATCAAGGACCATTACCGGCACCTTTCCCTTTCCGAAGCGCTTCTCACGATTGCAGGCTCTACTCCAGATAAGGATAAGTATATCGCCGAAAGCGGGCAGACATATATTTTCGGGAAAAACTATTTTTCCGAAGTCGGCGATATCGCCCCATCTCTGGCTGTCGGAACGTATCATTTTTCTGAAGATGATGGGAGCTGTATCAAAACCCCGGATGACACACAGCTTGTGCAGTGGAACGACAGCGTATCACAGTCATTTCTCAAGAATGCCTTCAAGCCTGAAGACGGCCATGACATCGTCTCCGGGACCAAAGCCCTCAAAGGGCGTTTCGGGATTGCGGTTTCCTGCGAAGAAGGCGAAGATAGCCGGAAGTTCTTCTTCGACGAACGCATCGCAAAGCTCTCGCAATCCGATATCGAAATGCTTCGAGAAGTCGGAAATATCACAGGACTTATCAACAAGGCTATCCAGAATATCCCACTGGACCTGGAGCGCCTGAATTCTCTGAAGCAGACAGCGCAGAAAAACACGGCCACACCGGCACCCTAATAGGTCGCCTTTATACGCATGCAAAACGTCTATAACCCCTCCGAGGTCATATAACGGAGGGGGAACAGATGACTAAAAATGTCATTCTTAGCAGATGGGAAGACACAGATTTCTTGTCCGCCCAGGGTCTCCCCGTATCCGTTGCACGAGAAGATATCGAGGCAGCAATACTCGACGCAGACCCAACTTCACAAAAACGATGGGCAAACTGGATTGCTGGATTGTGGGTAAACAGGGCAATCCAGTGGAAAGACTTATCAGAAGGTTCAACATCTCGTGTTGGTACCTTGCTGAGGGACTATGAAATCGTTCGCCCACATCTCGCAGCATACCAAAAAAGCTTGATGCTCCACAATTCCCTAGAGGATATTTATAACGTCATCCAGGGTTTTGGAGACATCCGTGCTTTGACCCTGGATACAATCAAAGCACAAAATGAAAGCCTGTTCGGTGAATATGAAAGCGGTCTTTCTATCACTTTGCCATTGACGAAACACGCGGCCATTGTCAATGACACAGGGGCAAAATGGTTCGGCCCCGCTGGGAAGCTCTTCCAATCAATGTATGACGAAGGCCCGGTTGCACTCTTATCCATTCCCGGAGGAGGTCGCTACCTCATACACTTTGATGTTTCCGATGAAGTTTCACAAGATAATCTATCGGGTGTCTTTAGCATTAAAAATGAAAGAAATGAATCTCTGAGTAAAAGAGAATGGAAAGAAATCCATGATTTCTATCACGACTTTGAGAGTGCCGTGCGCTTTCTTAGTAAAGGATTTTCACTGAATATGGACAGGAGCGACTTTATTTCGGAAGTCCTCTGTCTGACTGAGACTATGGCTGTAGGAGATGAGGGTAATTCAATGACCTCGCCGGATGCGGGGCTCATTAGATTTTATTCCGATGATGCCAGGGAGATATTATCAAACCCGCTATCCGATGAAGCGCGGGAGTTCTATTATTGCCCTCCAGATTGCTGGTGTCCATCAGATTTGTCTGACCCCGTGGAGATGGATATCGTTAAAGTCTCATCGGCATTCTTTATGCAAGACGCAGAGATGCAGTCTCTTTTCGCTCACCTTCGGGAACGAAGAATGACATGGGGAGACTTCTCGGTTGAAATGGAGGATATTTTTACGAGAAGAGCAAAAGACATCGACTGCCTGCCTGGGCAGACAATCGATGATGTGATTTCTTCCATGAAGGAGACAATGAAGACGATAGAAGATGAAAGGGATACCTCGGAATGGCGAGTTTTATATCCGGAACGGTGAGCTTAAACCCACTCACCGTTTTTCATAATCAGGTATTTTACGTCATCCTTGACGCCGTAGACATCCATAGCTCCTGAACCAATCATCCAATCCTGGTGGATAATACTTCTGTTTGCTCCACGCTGAAGGTGGTCACTTTCTGTCCCCGGCTTCATGCAGTGATTATATGACCCACCGAAAGCCAGGTGACAGGATGCGTTTTCATCGAAAAGCGTATTTTTGAATAGAATGCCGCTTTTCGATATCGGGGAAGAATGAGGCACAAGAGCTACTTCACCAAGGCGGCATGCCGAAGCATCGGCAGTCAGAAGTTCTTCGAGAAGACTCTGATTTTCATCTGCGGACACATCGACGGCCACTCCATCTTCAAAACGAACCTGGATACCAGAGATAATCTTACCCTGATAAACCATAGGCTTAGTCGCACGAACAAAACCATTGACTTTGTGACTGTGAGGTGTCGTGAAAATTTCCTCAGTCGGAAGGTTGCTATTACAGCGGATGCCTGTAAGCGTTTGCTTGGCACCACCCTTCCAGATATGCCCCTCAGCAAGCCCGACGCTCAATTCCGTTCCTGGACCAGAGAAAATCAAAGCATCAAAATTGCGCTCATTCATAAAGGACGCCCGAGCGAACAATTCCTGATTATGGGAGTCCCACTCTGCCACGGCATCTCGCTTATCGAGCCGGACAGATGCAAAAATTTCACGCCATAATCTATCAACAGCGACATCAATCTCCAAATCTGGGAAGACCGAGGAAGCCCACTGAGGTGTCGCATATGCGAGCAGAGACCAATTACTGGCCGTCTTCTTCAAAAGCGTACCAAGCTCCGTCAGGACAGCCATGTTCGCGGCTGAGTAGGCCTGGCGAGCGCTCGACAGCGCATCAGGGATATTCGGAGAATCTCCGAGGATAACAAGACGGGCCGCACCTTCAGAAAACGCCTGAGCAATGCCAGCGGGAAGCCACTGATTTACCAGAGATGCATCCTTTGCATAACGAAGGCGAGACAAAACGCTTTCATTATCCTGATAAAACACAGTGACATCTGATGCCCCGGCCTTATAGGCTTCGTCGGTCACGAAACGAACGAGGTCAACTGTCTCCAGGGGAGCCTGAATAATAAGCTGCTGACCTTCCTGAAGATTGAGCCCAACCTTAACTGCCAGCTCGGCGTAACGCTGTTTTTCAGAAGAGAAAGTGTTCATCGCAAGTGTCCTTGGCATAAGATAAAAATACTGTTGCATGAATATGCGGGAGTGTAAAGACGTTGAATGTATGCATACGCAAAAGTTATGCTAAAAATACAGTATGCGGAGACGGATATGTCATATTTTAGAGAAATCCCAAGAGACCTTTTTAATGAGGCCAACTTGCAGAAGTGCCTGGCCACGGCAAGTATCAATGCCGAGACTACGCCGGGCGTTGAAGTGGAATTTCTATCTTCCGATGGATATGACTCCTTTGATATCTATATGAATGAAGACGATGGTAGTCTTCGGATTAGAAATGTTGTCGTTCAGGTTCATGGAGAAATCGTCGATGTGTTCCGTCCACTCAACAGTAGAGAGGCATATCCTCTTTTGTTTACCATCGAAAAAGATGGTGACTATGATTGCTTGAAAGTTTTTACCCCGGAGGGAAAGTTTTCGGATGACTTTCAAAACTATGTCGAATCTATGAAGCCTAAGTCTCCTAAAAACAGTCGCTCTCTGGATATGTGAGACTGACATGTCTAGGATAGATAAAATAAGACAACAGTGGCCCTCGGAAAGATTAATGTCTCTCCCCGGCGTAACGGGTTCAGAGTTGTCTAAGCGAAAAGATTTCTCGCCATCGATACTTATCGACATGGTCGTCGATGCAGACCCGACACCTCAGAAGAAAATGGTCGGATGGATGCTGGAATCATGGCGGCGAAGGACTTTACAACTGGAAGATATCATCGGCGGACTTGATTCTATGGTCGGCGAAACCCTTCAAAAATTTGAGAGGTATAGAGCCAACAGAGTGATGAAGGACCTTCTTCCTGCCGATGCATGGTCTCTAATGAAATATAAAGGCCCTGGAGACCTAGAAGAGGCCCTAGCGCCATGTGCTCTACTAGAGGAACAGCTTGGAGACACTCCTACACGCCGGGAAGAGAAAAGAAGGATATCAGCCCTATGTAAGAGGATGGTCTGGCATGAAAGTTATCCTGGTGGACTTTCTGCGGTCATCCCCTTCTCCAAAAAGGCATCTCAATTCTATGGGCAGAAGACGAGGTGGTGTACTGCGGCCCAGAATCAGAACATGTATGAGCGATACTTTAATGACGGACCATTGGCTATTTTAACGATTCCCGGTGGTCAACGTTTCCAGGTCCGGATAAATTTAGAGACTCTTGACGTGGAAGTCATGGACGAAATGGACCGTTATCTTACACAGTCTCAGGTGGATTTGTTGAGGCCGCATAGTGATGCCATCGCAGATATCTTTAAGTTAGTTATTCCAGAAGGAACAAACCTTGAACAACTCGTCTCAGAAAAAATACTAATCGCACGGGATAATGAGAACTTTATCGAAGAAGTGGAACATAATCCTCAGCAAAATAATGATGTCTCAATGTTGACCCCACCACAAAACACAATGGACATCGACCTGATAGATGAAAAATTCAATCTTAGGCAAACTTTAGGGAAAGACATATCCCCAGTGAGTGTCGATGACAAAAACTATATTGGAATTCGTGTCCCCATCGACGACTTAGAGAACATAGAGAATATTGAAATTGATGAATTGCCGAGACCAAGGGTCATATCAGAGGCCACCTCTTGTTCAAGGATACATTGGTACATTCTTATCCCGGAAGAGGGGGTAGATGAAAAAGAGTTCTATTCCAAACTTATGGAAAATGATAGAAGCTGGAATCACTCGACCATGGCTCATAATATGAGGCGTGCCTTAAATAAATTCCCAGAGTTACTGAGCTCTTTTATCAATGATAATTTTGACCCTGACAGTATGATTGTGCGCATGCTGCCAAATATGTCACCACATGGACACCCTATGTTGTTTTCCAAAGAAGCTGCATTGGAGTATATGAATTATGCGCAAAAAGTTATAGAGGCTTCCCCAGTATGGAAGTACAACAGCAATACTGCTCTAAAAAATATTCTTTGACATAGATAGCCCTAACTACTCAACAGACAGGAGCTCTGGTAATAAAAGATGGATGCCTCAACAGTATGGAGAATATAAGGGAATCGTGGAAACAGCTAAAATTTTAGAAATAGCCAGTCCAGCAACTGATGAAGTTTTGGACTTGTTTAAGCATGGGCAGATAGATGAATTCCTAGAAGCGCAACGGGCTATCAAAACTACGGAAGCACAAAATATTTGGAACGACCCCGCCGTTTGTACATTCGCAGCAAGTAGGGTTGTCATGCGTTTGGCGGAGACTATCCGTGCATTGGAGTGGGAGAAAAAACTACCTTCTCCCACTCCACGATGTGAGATGTAGATGTTACGACATGGCAGCAATTACCTGCCGTCCCCGTTTCTCCATATGCTTCACCTTGATTTTAAAGGAGACGGAATCAAAGCCTCCGAACATTCCTGCATTGGCATGCACTTCAGCCAATCCGGCCAAGAGAAGCGTCATCGCCTCGGGTCTCTTGGCGAATTCCTGGACACCGTCTGACTTGAGCGTGTGAATATCCATGTCCATGCCCATCAATCGAGCGATGATGCTATTTTTATCCCTTTGCTCAGGACTTAAATGCGACGAAAGTTGTGTCCATAGCTGCTGAGATTTATGGGCATGGTCGGGGTAATGAACTTTACCATGTTCATCGACTGTCCTGGACAACGGCTTACCACAATCATGATATAAGAGATACATATCGACGATATCACGAGGAAATTGCCCCCTAAGAACATTGGGATTTCGTGCCCATTCTGGGATACGCCATCCCAATGGGGCTTCACATCTCCCAGAGATGGCATCAAGAAGGATGGCATAGGAAGATTTGACCATTCTACCATGTTCAATCATATTGATGCCAGATGTCTGCTCACACGACTGCATGGCAGAGAGAGCCAATCCGAAATCATCGGACAAAATAATATCGTTCATAACCTTCATCCCACCACCTGAAATTTACGTGTCAGACTACGCATGGTCTCTCGCGCCGCAGGGCCGATAGAGAGCGCAGTCACAACAGGTGAGCCTGTGAAATGAGGAAGCATTATATGCCCACTGTCCACAAAGAGAGCAGAAGGGAGCCCTTGCGCCTTCGCGGCAGTGAATATATCTTCAAGGCATTTTTGATTTTTAGCCTGGAGGACAACGACAGAGCCTGCGCTGTTGCAGGATAAAAACTCGGATGCTCTGTGGGGATTATGGGAGATAAACTCAAGCAGACTCAGCCTACTTGCATGCGCCACCTGCGAGGACATCTTCCCAGAAGACATTTCGAGGTCTTTGCGGACGATGACATAGGTATAGAGCTTATCTTCAGGGGTGACATCATGTGTCTCTACCCTGTTCGAACCGGCCTGCACCGGAGTGTTATTTGCGGACGACCCGTATAGGTCAGTACGAGATATTCATAACGGACTCCTAAATATTTGGCGGGACATGCCGGATTCGAACCGACGCTTCACGGGTTACTAATCCGCGACGATTGGGCCTCTTTCTTAATGTCCCTTGTCCGAAACCGCTTCGGAACAATTCTGGTATATGGGGCTTTGTTGTGTGTGTCAACCCGTCAAATAGCTTAGTCGGACTTTTTATGCGATGTGATAGGGTAAAGAGAACCAAAGACTTTATGCCACCCCGTCACAAAGAGCTTCGAACAATGAGCAGACTAGAAAAAATACAAAGAAACTGGGCACCAGAAAGATTGAAGAATTTGCCAGGTGTCCACGACATCTCTAGCGATGTTATTTTTAACGCTGTCGTCGACGCAGACCCGACACCTCAGAAAAAGATGGTAGGTTGGTTACTGGAGGCATGGGAGCAAAAAGGCTTTCTCTGGGAAGATATTCGTGCCGGTCGCAATTCTAAGACAGCACATACTCTTCGCGACTTTGAAAGATTGAAAAAGAAGCTGACGAATAACGATGGGCAGCCAGACATGCCCGCACGGTCTCTGATGAATTATAAAACACCAGGGCAAATATGGTCTCGGATAAAACCCGAACTCGACAAGGAAGAGGAATACGGTGAAACCCAGAGCAGTAGAGAGCAAAAAAGGTTAGAAACCACGAAGGCTCGTTTTGAGGCGTTGACACAGGTATTTGATAGCGGCCTTAAGCTGGAAATGCCCCTCACAAGATTCTCTGCGATGAAGCTAGGCCGCAATACCAAATGGTGTACCTCTGCCAAAGAGGACAATATGTTTCAGTCCTATATGGAAACTGGCATGCTCATGATATTCACCATACCGTCTGGAGAAAGATTTCAGGCACATATTCCCATTCATAGAAAAGTTGAAGGAAGGGCTATTGATGACGGAGATGACGACGGCGATTGGGGCGACGAAGAAGAAAATGATGAATGTTTCTCCCTAGAGGAAACATTCGGAGGCGAGTTGCTATTCTACCTGGGTCGCCGTGCGAATCCGGAGGGAGCGCCAATGTCGGATACCTACTTCCGGCACGCCATACTTAATAACATTGAAATATCATTCATGAATGAAGCAGATGATAATCTTGACGTGGAAGATTTGAAATTATTGTCTCCATATCTCGAAGAGATAGTCAAACTCTCTCTAGAAGTTTCTCTTAAAGCAGCACACGGCGAGGCCGTACTTTTACCTGAGAATACCGATGTTTACAGAGAACTATATGAAGATTGTCTCGCCAAGATGTCAAAGCCTTATTCCAAAAAGAACTTTATTCGAGGGAATAATACCCTCTCGCGCCAACAAGACCAGGGTATTAAATTTCCGTCCAGAGAAATCATAGATGTGTTTTTGTCTAAAGGTCTCCTCCAAAAGACAGAGGATGGGACGATACTAAACCCGTCAATGACCGTACCGGATGTCCTGGGTGGTATGCATGATATTATGCATGATACTCTGAAGGATATGCAGTGGACTACGCCATCACTCTCGACACAAGGGCTGTTTAATTCCCAAACCATACCAGACCTTATTTTGTCGTCTCAGAACATCAAAGACTACATGGCATATGGAGAAAAGGGACTCTTGCAGGATTGCGGGAGAGCGTTGGAAAGTGCTCTTTTTTCTGTCAATAATTACGACAGGGCTGTGGAGAATGGATATCTATTTCCTAACTATTTTGCTTCGAACGGATATCCAAGACAGTTGATGTGTCGTGATGTTTTCGAGCGCTTGGAAGAACATGATTTTTTCAGGGGCATGGACTTTGAGGCGAGAGGCATCTCCAGGCCAAAATATGAACCATTGTTCGCACAATGGCTAGACAATCCAGAATCGGAGACGCCAGAAGAACTCTCACGTAAAATCAGATATGTCTATGACTTCGTTCATCACAATGAAGCAGAGCATTATAAGCACCTCAATAAGGTCATAAAGCTTCTTCCAGGAAAAATTATGCACAACACACAGGGGGTCTCTCTATTTATTGAAAATCTGGCTCAAAAAAGAGTTTCCGATGGTTTCGAGGATGACGTTCTGGCGTCAAAATTAAAAATTGCATCGGCCTTTACTAAACTGACGCCGATAAGGATAACAGACATCATGGATAATAAAAAGAAATCGATTGCCGGAGTGCCAGAAAGTGAAATCAGGAGCGCGATTATCAACGGCATAGAAAGTGGGGAATATAACTCTCTCGCAAAAGCTTCTCTGAGGTTCTTTCAATTATCCTTCCAAGACGCCCCCGTTTTCGACCCAGAGACTTATCCCAGACACTTACAAGAAGTTCTCAACCTTTACGGCGGGCTTTCCATCGATAATAAAGGTTACGGAGAAATGGTTACACGCATATACTCCAATCTCATTGAGGATGATTACGCCTATAAAGTCGTCAATGGGAAATTAGGAGAGTTGAAGCTTACAACACAAGATATCCATAGGGCGTTAGTTTCATCTCGATTATCGTATATAGACAAAGAATTTGCTGACAGGATAGCTCACAGTCAAAATGTCATCGAACTAAAAATACCGGCGATGGAAAAGGAAAACATATCCACCTTAAAAACTCACAAATATCTGAACGAGATGAAAGATGCAGGCCTTCTAAATGATGGACACCATTATGTTTGCGTAAGCGCAAAACCAGATATGTCTTCTATAATAGAATTTGAAAGGAAACGAATACAGCCATCCGTACCCCCTCAGAACAGCATATCTGAAATATGAATTTACAGTGTCTGGTGTCCTCTACTGGATTCGAACCAGTGGCCTGTTCCTTAGGAGGGAACCGCTCTATCCAACTGAGCTAAGAGGACATGGACTGCCTTATAGCGTTATCCTTTGAACAGGTCAATAGGGTATTCTAGGATATATGCTTAAGCTTGAACTATGATATGATGTCCGGATAGATATTAGGAGGAATAAAAATGTCTAAGAGGCTTATGAAAATAAGAGATAAATGGACAGATTCCCGCTTATCTGTTCTACCTGGTGTCCCAAACAATATTCTGCCAGACGACATCTTTGCAGTCGCTATCGCCTGCGACCCTACACCTACCCATAAAATGTTGGATTGGACACTTACAGCGTGGGAAAACGGTGGCATGTTGTGGGAAGATATGCGGTCTGGCGGGACATCTAAGATAGCTGAAACATTAACTGATTTTGAACGCTTGAAAAGGCAGTTTACGAAAGATGACGGAACTCCAGACATAGAGGCACGTAGTCTTATGAAGTATGCCAACCCCGGCGCGTTGTGGCAGAAGATGCGGCCAATCCTTGAACAGGAAGAAGCATTAGGAGAGACGCCAGGAAGCCGTGAACAAAAACGTCTGGACATGATGAAAGCCAAACTGGAGACGTATTCCTATAAAACAGAAAACGGTCTCTCCGTTGAGATACCGATTACACAATTTGCGTCCACGATACTAGGTCGGAATACCAAATGGTGTACGGCGGCAAACAGAGATAATCAATTTGATGAATATAACAATACCGGCCCTCTGGTTATTTTTACCATTCCTGATGGCCAACGCTTTCAAGCACATCTCTCTATTCGGACATGGAATGAAGGTTTTGGATATGACCATGATAAACAAAGAGATGATGTCAATACGCGTATCGCAGAAATCCACTCAAATCTGATGGTCATGGCATGCAGTGAAGATGCAGAACAAAAAGAAACCCTGGAGAAGATGAACGATGAACATATCATCTCCATACTTGACCAGCAGACCTTTCTTAATGAGGCCGATTCAAAGCTTACGCCAGAGGAAAAAACATGTCTTCGTCCGTATATTCGTGAGATTTCTGATGTCATGTCGGAAATCGCATTAAAAACGAGCGGCGTGACTCTGGGCAACGGGGGCGACATAAGTAGCTTCGTCCAAGAAAAATTTGCAACGAAGTTTGAGCGGAAATACTTTACATCGAAAGTCAGTAAATCTGATGACTTGTCCCTACACGCAAAAGTGCCTGCACAAATAGATATTTTATTCGATGAATTTAAGGAAAATATAGACAAGGTTAAAACAGATATATCTTTGTGTGAATATATAGAGAATATTCACAAGCACACCATATCTGTTTTTGGCAAGCATAAGCATTCGAGAATAGACGCCCCTGCCGATATGTTTGCGCGTAGGCGCGATATTATCGAAGAAAAAGTCAAGATTGACATAGAGAACATTTCAGAAGCCTGGATTATAGAGGCTCGTAAATTTATGTTTGGATATGATAAAGCCCCCAACCTTGTCGGGCCTAGGGCATTCCAAGACCTTGTCGGGCATGTCTTTAAAAAAGAACTTTTACAGAGCAGACACGCCGAAAAAGTTCTTCCTGATAAAATTGCCCTTTCTCTTCTGGTGTTTATGCGTAGTGAGACTATCGAGAAACTGTTTTATGGCGCAAATTCAACTCAAAAGGCTTATAATGAAGGCCTGGTTGAGCAACATTATTTCCGAGCTCTCGTCAAAGAGGGTCGTTCCGAGAAACAGGCTGCCATGCTACTTTTTCAGCGAAATGGAACAGAACTAACTGAGTTCTATTCTATCGCGAGGCGTGTCGCTGATATCTCGAACTTTTTTGAGAAAGATACAAAGGAACATCCGCTTCTTCATGTTTTGAAACCATCGTTCCGTCAAGAATTCCCAGATGTCCCTGACGGAGACATTGAAGTATGTATTCGCAACATCTGTGAAATCCTCAGAACCAACAGAGATGACCATAGGCCTATTCCAGGAACTTACGGAACCATGATAAGCAATATTCCCTTCATAAAAGACTACGCAACATTATTGTCTCAGGCTCTGGATAACCTTTCAAGACTTCCAGATGGCGGTGTATTGTCGTTAAAAGACCAAACGACACTCCAAAATCTTGTTCTGAATGAGAAGGACTTACTAGATTTCGAACACAAAAATCTGGACCTCCGCTTTCTTGAGAGCATTGCCCTTCTACAAGGCTCTAAAACACGGGGGGTGATGAGAAACATGTCGGGGAGACCCTTACCCTTCCGAACGCATCCTGAATTTGATGGAGCCTACGACGGGGCCATCGCACATTTCTCACCGAGAATGAGACCGGTGCCGTCGTATCAGAACTCAAGCCTCATCATAGCGCAGGGCAATGATGCTTCGCTGGCATTCCAGAGGAGTAGAATGTCATCATATCTCATCAATCCATCTCGCACCACCCTGGAAAAGATATCGACATGCCAATCTAACGATGACATCAAGGCAACAAAGACATCTGTGCTTGTGGAAGCTGAACTCGCCACGAAGACAACCCACTTAATTTTGGAGAATGCTGAGAAAGCTGGCCTGATAAGTGCCGATACACATAGAAGCCTTATTCCTTATATAGGCCAGAATTTCAAGGCAACGTACAAAAATGAGAACACCGCGACATATGAAAATCCAATCCACAGAATAGGTGACTCCCCTACTATGAATTAAAGTTTCATGGTGCAATGCCTTTCATGTCGTCTCTTGTCGAAAATCCGACTGAAGAAACACTGGAGGCCAGTGAAACAATAACGGAAGACAACTTCAAAGATATTCTTGTTGGGGCTTTGGTATTTCCATGTGATTTCTCTTGTCGCATTCATAGTGGCAACCCGGTCGGTTCGGAAAACATCAAATACAAAATGGACTGTGCCATCAAACATTTCTCTTGAGTGGTAAAATGTTTTTCCTTGATAACTTTCCTGATGGAATGGTAGTGTTATCAAGGATAAGGAATATTCTACCAGGAGCCTGACATGAGTAAAACGAGAATTAGTATTAATGGCCCGCTGTCCCGAGATACGACAATGAATGTTCTATTCGACCTTTTTCAGCAAAAAGAAGTCGACAGTGATACTGGAGAGATTGTTGCTGAAGGCATTACACAGACATCAGACAGCACGGCCAATGTCGATTGGTCTGCTTTTGACCCTAATGTGATTTACCAGGATAAGGCCAAAGTCTCATACGAACTTGTCTTTGACGCAGGAAAAAATCACGTCATCATCGATGTCAGTGCTGATGACCCGGACCTGATGCAGGGTGTCGCGAGTGCTATTTCCGAGGCCCTTGGTGGTCATGTCCATGAAAGCATTTATGGTGTTGATGGTATTCAGGAGAAGACATGGACGGCACAGCGCAATACTTCCATAGACCATGACCAGGAGATAGCGAAGATGGCAGATGACGCCATCCGGGATATTCAGAAGACACTGAACCAGACATCTGGCCTTCCTGTCCTGAGCGAGGAAAGTTGGACAGAGAGCCTGAAATTTGACATCATCTCAACTTTGACAAACGATTTTTATGCACCGGCATGTCAGAATAGAAATTCTGCTCCATCTTTGACCTGAAAGAAAAATATGTCTGAAAGGCATCTTTGATGGTTTCCCATGTCCATAACATGACCAGTGAAGATGCAGATGCCTTGATATATCAGGAAAATGGCTAACTCAGATAAAAAGGAGATGAGTGATATTGAAGTGAAGATGTCGGGAGTGTCTCCGGGACCACGCTGAAATAGCAAAATAAGCAAGTTAAAAGCTGTATTTGCATTCTAAATAAGAGGAAGCGCATAATGACAATGTCCCGTCTCGACAAAATACGGTCAATCTGGACCGATGACATGCTCCAGAAATTACCTGGTGTGCCTATGAATGTCTCATCGGATGAAATCTTTGAACGTATCGTGGCCTGTGACCCGACGCCCCAGAAGAAAATGTTGTCCTGGCTTCTTTATGCCTGGCAGAGAGGTGGATTCCTTTGGGAAGATATTTTCGCCGGGGCTCAAAGCACGACAGGGCAGACGCTTTATGATTTCGAGCGATTAAAAAAACGCATAACTCTGCCTGATGGAACACCAGATATTCAGGCTAGGTCCTTGATGAAATATCGAAGCCCTGGACAGGTGTGGACTGCTATCCGGCCATATCTGGAGCAGGAAGCTGAGCAGGGCTTAACAATATCAGGGAAAGAAGAAAAGAGGATTGATACACTCAAAGGTCGTCTTGAGGCTGCACATGTCGAGTTTCCCTCAGGATTGAAGATTGATATTCCATTGACGGTATTTTCATCAAAAATTCTGGGCAGAAATACCAAGTGGTGTACCGCCGCTGACAATGGTAATCTGTTCCAGAATTATTCTGAGAGTGGTCCTCTTTTTGTACTGACATTGCCGGATAGTACCCGTTTTCAAGCTCACTATTTCGTAAATGATACTGAATTTGAGCGAGAAGTAATGCATCCCTTTATTATTCAGGCGGCATCTGAAATAAGTACAGTACCTGAAGGTCAGGCCATCGATGCCGAAACAAAAAGAAGACTGTTATCGAACTTCAACCCTGAGATGCAATTTAGTTTCATGAATGAAGCAGATACACATCCCACGGAACAAGAGCTTAAAAAGCTGTCTCCTTATCTGACTGACTGTGTCGATTTTATATCGCAGGCGGTCGTGAATATGGTTTCTCCCGCTCATAAAAATGAGAAACGCCTGACTGCTCTGATTTCAGATGGTATCAGGCAGTTTATCGAGACGCAGCCTGAAAAGAAAACTCAGGAGATGCCGCAAGCTTCTCTCGTGGAAACGCCAATCGATGTTGTCGGCCTCCTGGTAGAAAATGGCTGTCTCGTTAGAGGAAAAGATACCCTACACCTCCAGAGTGGACAATCCTTGTCTGATTTCAGGGCATTGGTATGTCAGATAGTGGAAACCCACATAAAAGAAAACTACCCAGACAGGAATTCTACTTATCTGTCACGCAAAGAACACACAAACCTACTGGATGGCCTCACAAAACTCGTTCTAGACAAACAGGTTATCCAGGAAATTGAAGCTCTCGATAGAAAATCAACTCATCTGATATTTGACCGGCTCTTGATTGACACCATGAAAAGCTGCCTTTTCAATAAAGGCAATATAAAAACTTTTCTGGAAGTCCTGGACTCCAAGCACCAACATGTATCCCGTAAAAACATCATATCTATCATTGACGGCTGGTATGATAAAATAGGCGAAGGGACAAGCAGTGAGCGGCTTAATGCCGTTATGAATGCATTGCCCGAACTTATGACAACAAAGACTGACACCAATCTATTCTGGTCATGGATAAAGAAAGAAGTCAGAAAAGAAGCTGGGTTGGCCCGGTGTCTCGAAATTCTCATAGAACGCAATAGCGACATGATTGATGGGCAAAAACTTTCAGGCATACCTGATTGTCAATTCTATTATGGTATGGCATTACAGAAATTACTTTTCCTCTGTAAAGCGGACGACCTTGTCAATCGAAACATAACGGGGGATATGGGTATCCCTTACATCCTGGAGAAAATGAAAATTACGAAAGATAGTCCAGACTATAACTCGGTCATGCTGAGCCAGAAATCCCTTATTATGAAGACCATAAAGCGACATGGTCCTCCATTGCTGGCAGAAAATTTTTCAAAAATATTCCGCGATATCGATAAATCGTTTCCTGGCGCAACTCAAAAGGACATCGCCAATGAAATTGGGAAAGGTCTCTCATCTCCTGAAATGACACCGTTTCACAAAGAATGCATTCTCTATATGTATAATAACTTTGAATCTAAAGATATTCTCCCGGAATTTGAGAGACCATACAGGGATGTCATTCATTCTGTCCTTGGAGGTGGAACACCAAATTTTTCGGAGATGGATAATTTACTTCGTTACGTCCGGGATGCTCTTGACCTGGACGAGTCTTCAGCACTTAAGCTTGAACAACACGTCAAAATGTCGAATAGCCTTTTGTCTCCACAGAAAGGTTATCTAGAAGCGATTTCTGACGATAACATTCCTCAAGCAATGAAGGAGCTCCGAGAAGAGAAGAAACGTCAAAATGTCTATTTAACGAGAATGGCATGCCTGTGCCTTCCCGAGAACATACGGAGCAATATCGAAATGGCTCTGAAAACCAATACAGAAGCAATTTTGTCTCATGAGAACCTATCCGTCGTTCAGGGCCGGGAATACCTGCCTTAAGCAAAGAAAGCGGTTATATGAGAGATTAAAAGGAGGCTCGTGTGATGTCTGATAATAAACGTCTGGACAAGATAAAGGGAAATTGGCCAGCAGAGCGTCTGAAATCTTTGCCAGGGGCGCAAGGCGTAGACCCAGAGCAGATTTTTCAGGTCGCTTGTAGTGCCGACCCAACGCCTCAGAAGAAAATGTTGTCATGGTTGCTTGATTCGTGGTCGGCAGGCGGTCTGCTATGGGAAGACATCAGCTCTGGCAAGTCTTCAGAAATACACACGACCCTGGCCGATTTTGAACGTCTGAAAAAGAAGATTGAGAACCCTGCCCAGCGTAGTCTGATGAAATATAAAACACCGGGGCAGCTCTGGTCTGCCATCAAGCCCTGGCGAGACCAGGAAATCGAAAAGGATGAAACGCCATCAGGTAAGGAAGCGAAACGTCTTGACATGGACAAAGCCAGACTTGAGTCCAGTTCTATTGTCCTTCCATCGGGAGTGCATGTCTGCATTCCTTTATCGCTATCCGCCGCCCAGAAATTCAGTCGGAATACGAGATGGTGTACTGCCGCAGACGACAATAATATGTTCAAGAGCTACTCTGAAAAAGGTCCGTTGATGATATTTACGCTGCCTGACGGGACACGCTTTCAGGGACATATTCCAATCATCGACATGTCATTAGATGAAATATCAGGTTTTAAGGTGACCATGGAAAACTATAAGTTCGATAAATTCATGGATGCCCAGGAAAATGCTGAAGAAGCGTCATCTAAACTTCAGAAATGCGTCCTGTCGGATTTGTCGTTTATGAATGAGGCCGATGACAAACCGACGCAGGAAGATACTGAAAAACTATCACCTTATGCAGAGGATATCGCAGATTTTATAACACGTTCCTGTATCAGAAGCTGCCGATTGAGCGGGGACAAAAATCAACTGGATTTTATCGGCCCCTTGTGCCTGGACATCACGACGCATATAAAGCAGACTATTCTGAAGCCTACAAAAACATACACACCAATGACAGAACGTGAAGTCTGTCCTCAACTATTCTATTCTATTCAGGGGAGTATCCTTGAAGAAGCCGGAATACTTAAGAGAGAGGGTAATCATTTTGTTCTCGATGATGATTGGGGCGAAAATTATGGAAAGTTGAATGAATATATCTCCGGCAAATTATATGATGGAGATACGACATATCCTTTGGTCCTGTCAAAAATAGAACGTGAAACCCTTCTCGAATCTTTCAGAAAACTAAAACTTGAGGATGATGAAATTACTTTTATCCTGCATAAGACTGGCGAGAACTTCATAACCAGGGTTAATAACAATCGATATTCGCAAACTCCAGAGTCTGTTGTAGGACGGCTTCTTTATGCTTCAATGAAGAATGACCTGAATTTTGACAGATATGTGACGCAGCTACAGTCCAGGAATCCAGAATTACCGCATGCCCATATGTCTAATCCGGAAGTCATGAGGTATCTGGAGAAAGAAGATTTCGAAATGAAAAGGGATATATCTATCGGTGTCCTTGAAAAAATCCAGGGGATGTACAGGAAATATGGCATCACCCCTTACGGAAAATCTTTAACCAAACAATATCTACGGATGTCGATGATGAATGGGACATCTCCTTCACAACTGATAAGACAACGTCTTGAAGAAACGTGCCCGGCTGATATAACATCCTGGGATACTGTTTTAGGGCATTACAGGGATGCACTTCAGGATATTTTAGCCGTAGCCGACGTGTCATCGGACCTGGTCCTTAAGGATGATTTTGTTCTGGACGAAATGATTGAAAGATTGAAAAAAGCGCGCCCAGAAGCTAGTGATACTGAGGTTGTGACTAAAATACAGAGTGTCGTCGCACCGGTATTATATTACTTTGACAGTGATAAACTTTGCCCTGGTTACCTGATGTCACGTCCTGGATATACACCCTATGATATTATCGACATGGTTTCATCAGTGTCGATATCGGAGGGTATGACTGATGACCAGAAGTTCTGCCGAGACCTTTTGCTTAACGCCCCCCTGGTCTATGGTAAATATTTATCTAAGACAAGAGGTCCTATGAGGGATGTTCTGGATGACGCTTTTCGCTTTGTCCATACTTCTCCGGAGAATAAAGTAGAAATTGGCGGTGTCGATTTCCCTATGTACGCCGTTACCGCTGTGGAACTCGCGATATCTACTCTGGATATGTCTTCCGAACAAAAAGAATTGAAGAGCACTATTGCGTATATGTCTGCTGCAATCGCCAATCCGTCACGAGATATCATCGATACGCTTAATAACATATCGAAGCGTGGACATCTTACGGAACGTGATATCGAACAATACAAAGCCCTTTATATGTCCCGTATCGAGGCGCAACAAAATATCTGGTCGGCCTTTTTTCCTGATTTGCCGTCAGACACTTTCAATGCGACCTTGCCAGAACAGAGGGCTTTTGCCTGTAAGGCCATGCTCAGAGAACTTCATGAAAATATCGAAAAGAGTATCCACCAGTCCAGAAAGAGCTCACTAGATAATCTGTGTCATGCTTGATATTGGACTATGATATCTCGATATGGAGGCACAAGCAGAATGAGGCCAATAGACTGACACGGGGCGTTCTTAATGGAATGGAGAAATGTGGCCTGATAAGCTTTGAACAAAGTAGGGAATGCCTTGGCTTCACGAGAGACATGAGTGATTATATCGACTATACCACGAAGCTGGATATGGGTACGGTACCTCTCTCCGCATCCTATGGGTATTAATCCCTATATCTTCGACATAGTGACTTGCCTTTTCGAATGATATCTCTGATACAAACGGAGAAAAGACATGGCATCGAGAATCGAAAAAATAAAGGCGATATGGAGTGATGAGAAGTTAAGCCGTTTGCCTGGTGTCAAGGAGGATATGGAATCCCAGGATATTCTTTCTGCCGTCCTGAGAGCCGACCCCACGCCGACCAAGAAATATGCCACCTGGATTCTTGGGATGTGGGAGAAGAAACAGTTTAAATGGGAAGATATCCGAGGGGGCTCTGCGTCAACTGTTGGAGACACTCTGACACTGTTCGAAGAACGAAAAAAACTTCTCCCACCGGACCAGCGCTCACTTATGAAGTATAAGACGCTTGATGCTCTGTGGACTAGCGTTCGCTCACTTGAAAATGACGTAAGCAATAAAAGTCTCAAACGTCTGGATATGCGCCGGGCCAAAATTGAGTCCTGGGAGCATACATTCGAAAACGGACTGCATATTATCGTTCCATTGTCCGAATTCGCCTCCCGCATCCATGGCCGCAACACGAGGTGGTGTACAGCCGCGAATTATGACAATGCTTTTCGTAATTATGCGAGGGCGGGTGTCCTTGTCATATTCAGGCTTCCTGATGGAACGAAGTTTCAGGGATATATCGATAAAAACTCACAGGTAGAGTTCCTTAATGAAGGTGATGCCCGCCCGACTGAGGAAGAAGTCACGAAAATGGCTCCTTATCACGAAGATATACTCCAGACGTTTGAAAATCTGGATATGGGGGAGTGGGGAAAGGCGTCGCCGGATATCCGGATTTTGGTTGAAGAGAAAATGACACCCGGAGATAGTTTTGCTGAAAATCCATTTTTCCCGGAAGCGGAAGAAGAAAAAGATGCTGCTATCGACATCAATACCGTTTCCACCAACCCAGATGTCGTGAAAGTAGAAAAGGTCGGGAAAATCACGAAGCTGACCTTTTCAGGAAAGACGCCTGACGATGTTTTTGACCTCGTTAGAACGCTTCGCAAGTGCATCCCAGAAATCCACACAAATGCAATAAAGTCCCTTCAGAATGTCGTTATCGATATTCCAACAGACGATATCCCATTGATTCTAGAGAATATTCGTGTCGGCGTGATGCCTAAGTACAATATAGGAACAGGTATGGCCACTAAAATCATTAAATCAATGATTGAGAGAACGCCGGAATTCTATAAGAAAATCCATGCAACTGGATTTCTATTTGTAGATGGCGATATTAATAGAGGTTTCGACACATTTAACCTTCGGGAAATAAACACCATTCTGCCAGGATATGTCGGCTTCCTTAAAAAAGAAGGCATTGATGTCCCCTTGGATACCATAAGAGACATCAATTCGACTATGAGTAAATTATTAATGGCAGAGGGCATCGGTTCAAGAAATATTTCCGAGATGTTCTTTATAAAAGACTCCGATGGAAACTATCTGAATAGCTTTGATATGCATGATGTTTATGTTTCCATTAGCACATTCTGTATGCGAAATGCCGTAACTCCATCTGTTATTGAGCTGGTGAAAGATATCTCGAATAGTGAAGGTGTTGTGGATTGCGACCTCATGACGCCAGAAGAAGTTCATTTCACGAAATTTATCAAAAGTATGTCACGTCTTTCTCTTAGTGATAAAGGAGACGAGTTTATAGCTCTGGCTCCCGAACTCCATCCGGACGCCATTGTAAAAATGGCTGGAGATAGTAATTCTCCAAACTTCAAGGTGGAATGTGGGCAATTCGTTGAAAGAATTTTACATGATATCAATAAAACCCAACTGTCGGAGGGTCTGTCTGTCTTCAAAAAACTATTACTTATCGATACGGAAGATGAAGAAGTTGGAATGAGAGGTTTTGAAACCACAGATGATTTTGACGATGAACTTTTGGCAACGTATCACGCGCTCCCCCTGGAACCGGAAGAGAAAATCCGTCTCATCACCAGGTCAGTGCTGTCAGAGCAAGCTGTCCTGACCAATGAAGCTGTTATCGATGCTCTAGAAAATCTCCCCCTAAAAAGTACCGTTGAAGATTACAGGAATATCGCGGGATGTATAAAAAAGTCCAACCAAGAGACATATCATATTATGGAGCCCTGTCTTGAAAAAATGAATTATACGAATTCCACGAGCGCAGAAGCTTTTTTTGAGAATCTCTCCAGGGATATTTTTTATACACCCCTGAGTAACGAAATATCATCTTCTTTGGATATGGAGCCATAAAATGTCACGTCTCGACAAAATACGATTGAAGTGGCCTGACAGTCGTTTGTCAGCCCTTCCTGGTGTTCCGGATAAACTTTCGGGTGATGACATCTTTGCATGCATCATTAAGGTTGACCCTACAGCTCAACATAAGATGGTGGATTGGACACTCAATGCATGGGAAAGGAAGGGATTCCTGTGGGAAGATATCCGTAGCGGTGCGTCCTCCAAGATAGCTCAGACTCTATCTGATTTTGAAAGACTGAAGAAAAGATTAACGCTTGATAACGGAAAGCCGGACACCAGCGCACGCAGTCTGATGAATTATAAGACACCTGGAGAAGTCTGGACCCGTATTAGGCCCCTGCTGGAGCTGGAAGAAAGCCTGGGCGAGACACAAGGCAGCCGGACGCAAAAGAGACTTGATATCGCAAAAGCACGTTTGGAGACATACTCAGTAGCCCTGGAGACAGGTGTGCAGATGGATATCCCTATGACACAGTTCTCAGCCATGATACTAGGCCGCACAACCAAGTGGTGTACATCCGCTGATAATGATAACAGGTTCTTACATTACGCAGAACAGGGGCCATTGATGATATTCACGTTGCCTGACGGGACACGTTTTCAGGCGCATGGCGTCATAGACGAAAAAACTGACGATGAATTGGACCGATTCAATGACATAGACGATATAGAAGAAACGAAGAACTACAATTCTATTAGTTGCCGCATCGATGAGATTTTGAGGGCCATCAATCACATTCCTGAAGAAGAAAGAGAAGGTGGGTACGATAGTAAGGCTGTCTATTATGGACACATAGAACGAATAGTCCAAGATATGCAGTTTCTCAACGAAGCTGACAATCCACCGACATACGAAGAAAAAGTTAAACTGGCTCCGTATGTCTCATCTATCTCAGAGATGATTATCGAGGTGTTCATGAAGTCTTCAGGCCTTCGGAAGACTGGATTGGGCACGAACATAACACAAGAGCATTGGTCGCGGGTTGCCCAAGATATGAGCAGCGCTCTCTCTAAGACTTTCAAGCCGGATAACTCTATACCGAAATTTGAAACGGCTGAAGTGGATGAGGGAAGTGTCGCTAACGCACAACGCCCATCAATGGAGGCCACCTTCGAACATTATGGCCTTATAAAAAAAGATGGGGACACTTTAAGTGTTTGCTCCTTGCCCAATGAAACGTTCCAGGAATATTACGATAGATACAATAATGTTCGCCAAGAATTAATAGCTTCAGTTACAAATGAATTTGAGCCTAAATACGGGTCATCAAAAGGGACATCGATGTTTACCGAAATAGCGATAAGGACATTTTGGCTGAAACATAGCAACATTCTCATGCCAGCATCCTGGATGCCAGAAATAAGACATTTCTATAAAGAGACGTGTAAATCCATAGGTGACAAGGAGGCCAACCATAAATTTTTGGTTCTCTCCGGATTGTTGTCAGGCCATAATCTAACTCAGGTCTTTCCGGATTCTGATGCAATTTTAGAATATTACTCTGGCCCCAAAAATTTCACATCATTAACTGCTGATAATGCCGCGACTATCGTAGACGTTCTTCGAGAGAAAAAGATACGAGATAACGCATTTCTTTCTATGTATGCTAACACCGCCATACGTGCAGGACATAACAGAGACACGATATCACAACGGGTTTATCAAACCTACTTGGCATCAAAGCCAAATTCTGAAGTTGGTTCCAAGATTGAAGCATGCGGAGAAATGCTCTCTTGTATGACAAGTCATGCGGACATCAATCCTCTACAGTATGTTGTACCGCGTCGCTGTGCGACAACAGAAAGCGTTATAGATGAATGCCTGGATAAAGGGGGACAAGAAAAAACCAAGGAGGCAAGAAAAGAAATCTCTAGTGCGATTCTTCTAAATTATTCCGGAAGAAGAGAAAACAATATTTCTTTGCTTCCCAAGACGCTCGGAGGCGTCTCTCTAGATGATAGGTGGAATGATATACAGAACTCTTTTATAGCATACATAAAGCCCGACGCTGACATCCAGCCTGGGTCCGAAGATGCCATAAATCTGGAGTTGTTTAAGCGCTTGTCGGATAGTATCCCATCATGGTCCTATGAGAAACTACCCCGCCCAGTGCAAGAAGCCGCATACATTCTCACGCATCTTGAAAGGGATGAGACAGAAGATGCACCTAGGTTGCCGAGGATAGCAGGAGATGTCCAGGATTTCTATATTTCCAAGTTAGACGAAGACGTTAATAAGACATATCCCTTTGTGAAAGTCGCTCGCGCCTCGCATGAGGTGGCTTTCCCTGACCAGAAGTTTATAGACCGACTTAAGGCTGTTCAGGAGAAATTGGCGACTTCGTCACCAGAGGCGACGCGAGATATCAATGCGATAATGAAGCTCTCTGAAGAAGCCTCAGAGAAAGAGACGGCTGTAACACTGAATATACTGGACGGCCTCGAAAAAAGTCTCGTCATCCACAAATATGATACATGGAAATATGGCTTCCTCAGAAATATTGATAACCAGGACCCGGAGGATACATATTCTGATGCTCCTGCATTCCAATTCCTGGCCCCGTCGCCATTCAGGTCAGGTTTTTAAGTGCCTCAATACAAGCGTCATCATTCATTTCCACGAAATAGTGGTCTTCAATGAGGTAATTGATGTCATCGGGGCTATGCCCCTTTTCTATAGCCGTCGTAACAAGCCCCGCCGGAAGTCGGTCGTATTTCCAGGCCAGCGCCATCCCTGGATGGCCTGCCGCGCTATTGCCTACGAAGAAGCTGCTCCAGAATTTGAGCCCAGCATAATGTTTGGCCATATCATTTTTTCTGCCGGTGACAACACGAACGGGAGAGACTGGAATCCCAGCGCTAAACCGCCCCACAAACACGGAGACACGGTCATACGGCTCGCCGACGGTTCTCATGGGAACGGTAACAGCATTCCGTTCAGACCAGGTGATAAAGTTCGAGCCGATAGGGTTCTCGATGGCCCACACAATGGGTTTTAACAATTCGACCGTGGCAAGGATACTTCCCAGGACAGCTTTGGCAGCATCTTTGGAAATATCTGTTTCCGAAATTGACTGAACCGGGAATGGTGGACCTGAAAGGATGGCATAGATTTCCGCACCATCAAAATAATTATACTCGTCGGAAAAATAGTCAGGACTGAACTTCAGAACATCTTCCATTCCAAAAGAGTAGACCTGGTAACCAGCCTCGCGCCATGTAGCACTGATACCGCCGTCCCAATCAAAGAGACAAAGGACCGCCTTCTGAGCATTGCTTTCTCGTTCGTCGCTATCGCCCTGTCTCACTGCTCGGGCAAACCAGTCATCTGTCATTCTCAGCGACGTTGAGGGATAGATGATGTGTCCTATATCTCGGACCATCTTCCGTGCGGCTTTATCAGGTGAATGGGTTTGAAACGGGAGAGAAAAGACATGAGAGACCTCATGATTTTCTTTATCCAGTATCTGGATGCTGTCCAGTATATCGTCTACTTTCAGTGGACCCCATCCGGAGACGGTCTGTTGAGGTGGCGTCCCTTCTACGACGAGGCCCCCCAGAATATGATTGACGCCTGTATCCAGCTCTTTTGACAGAGCTACGGAGCCAACAGCTACAGGTTTTTGTGAATTAGACATAAAGGTATTCCTCTGCAATATAAGGTTATATATTAGGCCCCAGGCCGGTCTCCGTCAATCGAATTACGGGATAGTTTCATTCGACAATGATATTTCCCCAATGAAATGAGGGTTTTATTACCGCTGGGCATGCAGAGGATGACACTATCCTCACCTGTCAATGTCTCTTGCATTTTTCGATGTTACTCTAATGAGACCAAGGAGACATGAGATGACATCAAGAATAGATAAAATCAAAGCCATCTGGAACGATGAAAGACTCAGCGGTCTACCGGGTGTGCCTGAAAAGACGAATCCTCTCGATGTCTTATCCGCCGTCCTACGGACGGACCCCACGCCGACCAAAAAATATGCAACATGGGTTCTCAGCGTGTGGGAAAAGAAACAGTTCAAATGGGAAGATATAAAGAACGGCCCGACATCAACGGTTGGCGAAACCCTGGCCCTGTTCGAAGAGCGAAAAAAACTACTACCCCCTGAGCAACGTTCACTTATGAAATATAAGACACTTGATGACCTGTGGACAAGTGTTCGCTCTATGGATGCGGAATCCAGCAACAAGTCGATTAAGCGTCTTGATATGCGCCGTGCCAAACTGGAATCATGGGAGCACACGTTTGAAAGCGGCTTGCATATCATCGTACCCATGTCTGAACTTGCTTCCCGTGTTCACGGTCGCAACACAAGATGGTGTACCGCTGCAAAGTACGATAATGCGTTTCGCAACTATGCGAAAGCTGGCGTGCTCATCATATTCAGACTTCCTGATGGAACTAAATTCCAAGGGTACATTGATGAGAACTCGCAAATAGAATTCCTCAATGAAGGCGATGCCCGCCCGACTACGAAGGATGCCGAAAAAATTGCTCCGTATCGAGAGGATATACTCCGGGCATTTGAAAATCTGGATATGGGGGAGTGGGGAAAGGCTTCTCCAGATGTCCGAGCTCTAGTGGAAGAAAAAATGATACCCAGGGATGATATCGAAGAGAGCCCATCATCTCTTCCTCAGGTCGTTGAGGAAGAGAATATCGTCGATATCGATAGCCTGTCGGTAAATCCGGATATCATCAGGATTGAACAATCCGGCAAAATCACAAAATTAATTTTCTCGGGCACAACGAGCAATGATGTCCATGAACTTAGTATGGCGATTTTAAATTGCCTTCCGCTACAAAAAACCGCGAATGTCGCTCAATCTCTAAAGAACATTTCTATAGAGATACCGAGAGAATCCGTCGCCCTGGTCATGGATAATCTGAGTATTGGAAAGATGCCGAGGTCTATGCGAACACCTGGAATCGTGGCGAAGGTCATTCAAGAGATGGTCAAATCGACACCAGGTTTTTACGAAGAACTCCACAAGAGTGGACATATGTTCGTTGATGGCAATGTAGAAAGGGGAATAGACGCTTTGCCGTCTTGGACAGGCGGTAACCTGCTACCAGGATATGTCAATTTTCTCAAAAAGGAAAAAATTGACATGCCGCTTATAGCTATGAGGGACTTGAATAGTCAAATAGGTAAACAGATACTCCATGGCGGAGGTATAGGAGATTATAATCTTAGCGATGTCATTTTCTTGGAGGAATATAGCGGTCAAATTGGAACATATGAGATGCACGATATCTATGTCGCGACCAGTTCCTTCATTATGAGAAGAGGAGTAGACAAATCTCTTATCGATTTTATTGGTGACATCTCGACAAAAGAAAGAATCTTATACGACGAAAATGAGATGCTGACCCAAGAAGAAGCGGAGTTTATGCAGTATCTCAAAGCAATCTCCCATCTTTCGTTGTATGAAAATGGAGATGATTTTATTGCCATCGACCCCAGACTACACCCGGATACCATTTTGGAGGCCGCGTCTCAGAGTAATTCCGCCGAATTCAAAGTTGAGTGCGGGCAATTTATTGAAAGATTCCTGAAGGATGTAAAAAAGACCACACTTTCGGATGGCCTAAGTGTTTTCAGAACATTACTCCTGGCTGGTAGCGAAGACGAAGATGTCGGATTGCGTGGTCTTGAGACAACGGATGATTTTGACGATGAACTTTTGGCAACGTATCACGCGCTTCCTGTCTCCCCCGAAGAAAAGCAAAGAATTATAACGCGCTCCGTGCTTTCTGAGCAAACGATATTGTTAGACGAAGCCCTCATTTCAGCTTTGGAAGGACTCCCACAAAATAGCAATAGCCAGGACTACAAGAAATTGGCTGAGGAGGTCAAAAAGGCTAATAAAAAAGTGTCATCCATGCTAAGGGAATGCCTTGATAAAATAGACTATTCAGAATCTTCAAGTGCCATATATTTCTTTAATTATCTTTCCAAGGATGTATTTTACACGCCCCTAAAAGATGACCTATCTATGGACATGGAGATTTGAGATGTCACGTCTCGATAAAATCCGGTTAAATTGGCCAGACAGTCGGCTTTTGGCCCTCCCCGGACTGCCCCCAGGAGTGTCAGGGGACGATGTCTTTGCTAAGGCGTCTTCGGTGGACCCAACGCCCAGAAAAAAGATGATAGGGTGGCTATTAGATGCATGGGAAAGGCGAGGATTTCTCTGGGAGGATATTCAGCCTGGCGTTCAATCTGAAATCTACGATACCCTGAAAAATTTCGATGCCATCAAGAATAGATTACCTGAAGAGTCTCGAAGCTTAATGAAATATAAGACGCCCGGCGAAGTCTGGGAAATACTCCAACCATTCATGGACGGGCGCGAGGAAGATATCTCGGAAAGCAATAAGGCTCATAAAAGGCTGGTGATGCGAAAGGCGAGGATGGAAACCATAACTCAAATTCTTCCAAGTGGAATGAAAATAGAAATCCCGCTTACCCAGTTCGCATCTCAGATTATCGGGCGGGGTACGCGGTGGTGTACGGCGGCAGAGAAGGGAAATATGTTCGGTGTATATGCTGACGGAGGCCCCTTGATGGTCCTAAGCATACCCGGTGGAGAACGCTTCCAGGCACATCTGGACATCGAAGATATAGGCAAGGCAATCAGGAACGGAGAATTCTCCTACGTTATGCCTGAAATGAGCCTAATGAATGTGGCTGACGATAATCTCGATGCTGACGAGGCAAGAAGACTTAATCCATATCTGAAAGACCTCCTTGCCTTCATAGAAGGGATAACCTTCAGCACCTTTGGAATTACAGACAAAAAAGATACACAAAAAATGGTCTCGACCATAATCGGAGATGCTCTGTATACCGCAGTTCATATCACAAAGAAACCGGCAGCCAATAAAATAGAAGAGGACGTTTCCAAGGATATTATTGATAATAAAAATGATGTTTTCAATCGTATAGAAGACCGTATAAACAATAAGGGCCAATATAATAAGGAAAGCCCATCTATATCACATCTCATGGATAGAATTCAGGCTATAGCTAATGAGATGGAATTAATATTAGACAGTATATCTGAGTATAAAATGGAAAAGGAAGTAGCGAAATGGTGCATTGACAATTATGGAGACGAGATATTTAAGGTTCCAAGAGAAATATCGATTGCTGTAAGCCATGAAGATGACATGAGGACAGCACTTCTGGGAACGAAGAAAACTCATCCATCATATTACGATAAGATTGTCGATGGTCTCATTAGAGAAAACAAAAGGTCTGAGCATTTGCAACAGATTATGGAGCATACTTTTGATGACCCAGTTGAGCGCGTGGAGGCATTGCTAAAATCCGCATGGGAGCCTGAATATGGCAATATCGATTTACATATGTGGGGAATGGAGCTCATAGAAATGCTAGTGGTGGTGGAAGATTTTTCTCCGGACATCCAGAAGCACATAAAGGACAATGCGCACAAAATCCTCATTAGCCACAGCAGAATTGATTGGTACGACAACAATATCGATAAAATAAATGCGATTGTCGGGGACCTTAATATAAAAGGAGATGACTTTGATATTTTTGAAATTGCGCTAATGTTGAAGCTGGTAGATAATATGCCCTTGTCTAGTATTAAAAAACTAACACCAGAAGCAAAATCGTTTCATGAGATTGTTTCGCTGATTGAAATGAATGTCAAACATAATGGGAACCCATCATTGGGCCAAGATATCATCAACGCATATCATCTTCAGAGCATCTTCCCAGAAGATGTCGAAAAGGCTGTGATGTCTTACATGGTTCAGTCTCCGACAGACAAAGACCTGGATGACATTGCCAATTCAGATATCCCTAGGGAAGAACAGTATGAAAGCTGTATGACGCTTTGGTCAAAAAAGCGCCTAAGTGATGCTAGAAGATTTGAAGCTCTAGTGGAGCGAGTATCGCTTATATCAGATGGACATCTAGGGGCAATCGCCAACGACCAAGTTCTTAAAAGACTCAATGAAATAAAAGAAGAAGAGACTTATTATAGGATGTACAGAGAAGAATTAATTCCCGCCATAAAGGCCAATCTCGACAATCTTTTAGATGCCAATGATAGACATGGCTCTCATGTCTATCATCACATTTCTTCTATAAGGGAAAGAGCTATAGATTATAATAAGCCAAAGCTGTCATAGACGTGTGGCTGGATAATGGCCAGCCACACGTCTGGGTTAGTGTCCGACCACCAGATACATTCGAGCAGAACCGTCGATATACCGCTCATATGCTCCGACATAACCAAATTTCGCAGAATTCTTCGGGGCTGCAAGGCTGATACTGAGCGCATCAGAACTAATCGTGACCTTGTTGTGCTTGACGGAGAGGCAGCCCTTGATTGCGCCGGTATTGCAGGACGCCTTGATGTCCACAACTTCAGGCGTCAGGTCAGCGATATGGCTGGATTTCTCCCAAGCCACAATTTTGTCGGCTTCCTCATAGGGGATAAACTCAACACTGACTCCGCTCTCAATCGCAGATGACACCGTTCGGGACAAGATGTTCTTCGTAACCTGGGAAATTCCCGGCGTCGTAATGGCAATGGTATACCCGCCAGGAATGGGGAGGGCCACTGCCTCATGAGTTCTGCCATGTGCATCCTGATTCGCGAGGAAGCACGTATCCACTGCCTTATGAGTGCTGTCATGTGCCTGTGATGTCCCAGGGAAGCAAATATCCACGGCCTTATGAGTGCCGTCATACGCCTGTGCCGTCCCAGCGAGACCAAGAATCGCGATACCGGCGAGGAAAAGGTTTTTCATAATGAGGTTTCCTCATGAATGTTAAGACAGCTCTCTATACCCGGTAAAGCAATAAAAAGCAAAATTTTAAATTTGTGGTGTCCAGTGCTCTTTGGTGAGTTTCTCATTCGATTGAGCCACCAATGACGAAGCGATATTTTCCAGTGTTTTCAAATCTGGGTTTTCGAGGATAATACTATCCTTTCTATCCTCGAAGTAAACTTTGTTCTTCAGCTCATTATTGATGTTCTCTATCCTCCATTTAAGGACATCAGGTTTCACATCGACATCCCTGGCTATAAGGCGAGACTTGGCTGTTTCAAATGGAACATGCATGAAAATAGAAACGAGCTCAACATCACGGAGCCGAGCATCCGATGCGCTACTGAGCGCTTCCCTGACAGAAAGTATCCCCTGTATTTCAACGACGGCAACCGCGTCCTTCCCGGTTTCTAAAATGGAAAGAACTGAATCCGTTTGCATGCCGTAGCTGTTCGACCCGAACGTCGCACTTTCCAAGAAGCCGCCTGATTTTTTGATAAGTTCAAACTGTTCAGGCGTCGTAAAATGATATTGGACACCGTCCCTTTCTCCCGCCCTCGGAGCCCTCGTCGTTGTCGAGATGACCTCGCAAGCGCCTGCATCCCCCATCATCTTGCTTAAGGTCGTCTTGCCGCTACCTGAGGGACCACAAATCAAAAACAACTTACTCATGCGCCTTGTCTCCTGTCTTGCTGGTCTGGATTATAGCCGACTATCTCGAAACTTGTTCTAGCACCGTCAAAATTTTTTCGATATCCGGTTTGTTTTTCAGAAGCAATGCGGTTAGGGCCGGGAACTCATTCCTTAATCCAGTCTCCCAATCCTCGCAGCTTTGTTTCCCGTCAGCGACGGCGATAATTTTCTTGTTCTGGATATGCAGGTTCCTCCAATGTCCATGCTTCTCAATGGCATTTCTGTATTCTTTGGAACGAGAATATTTTGTCCACACATCCTTAGCATCTCCACTAGGAGGCGCGTTGCGATAAGATTTATTTTGAATCTTCCCGAGGAAACCATTTTCCTTTGATACACCGCCCTTGAGCTCTAATGTAGAACGCGTCCCATCATTCCCCACGATTTTTGCGATAAAAGACATATATCCAAAACAGGCCCTATCGTAGGAACGCACACAATGCGACAAGTCCTGGCTTTCCTTCTCCAAAGCAGCGGCTGTCGTAAGAAACTCCAGTCGGCCTGAGTCGCAAGCCCAGCTATCATGTAAAGGAAGCCATTCATCTAGGGTATAGTGCTCTACTGTAATATCCGAACTATAGTTCCCAATGCGCCTTTCACACCCATTAATCAAATCATTGTTTTTATGAAACAAGCAGATGATGGAGTATATATCGGCGATAAAAGCATTTTTTCGAATTATGCCGGTTTTAACCAAAAAGCAAATAAAGTGCTTCATACTATGCCGAAATTTGAATATCCGGAATAGGCACATAAGGCCGTCGTTAATTTCATTTTGACTGAGATTAATATATTCCTGCTTAACCTTATATCTGCGTGACTGTTTGTATTCATCCAGAGAAATAAACGATTCGCTTTTCAATGTTTCCAAAAAGTCAATAATCTGCGACATGTTAAGAATATGTGCAAAAATGTCTAAAGGTTTTGTTTTCGGCAGCTCAAGACAACTTCTCTCGAAGTATTCGTTAAGAAGCCTGAAATCACAGTGCGATAACTTGGGCATGCCGTTAAGCATCATATTGATTCTACGAAAAATAAATTTTTCTTTTACCTTGGGAGACTTCGAGAATACCATTCTCTGTAAATTTTTTGGTATATCAAGTTTTTTGAAAATCTCAGAGATATTACATGTCGCATGGTCTATAGACGCAGAATTATGATGGAAATTAGACGTGTCTCTGTAGAGGTTGTCCTTTATGAGGAGGGCACCCAACATAGGATAGGTGTCACAAATATCCATAATCGCTGGTTTTTGACTGAGTAGTCGAACATCATCAGAGACCCTCAAACTCAAGCCTATGCCACGAAAAATCTTAAGAGCTCGTGCCTCTTCCGGAGAAGATGTCTCTTTTATGAGAGTCGAAATGGAGTATGAAATCCGCGCCCGGAGACTGCCTGAATTTTTCAGGAACGAGCATATCCCTTTTGATACTCTTTTACTCTTAGCATCCATATCTATCCCCTTTAAAGGGGCAATAATCAATCCATCCTTTATGAATATGTTCGACATGCGGTCATTAATGACATCACCCGATATATTTAAGTGTGGTAAAATTCCATAGACCTTACCATCCCTATATAAGCTCTGTCCGTCCGGGTCTTGGTCTTTTGCGAGTGTTTTCTCTCGGAGAAAGTCATCGACAATACTATTCCATGTCCCCTTGACTTTTATAACCCACATATCATTTTGCTTAAGCCCCTCAAAAGGAACTGCGTTGAATATAAATCCGGCTTCTGGAGTGTTCATAATGACCCAGGCCAAACCAGAGACATCACAATTTGGCTCAAAAGAGTATTTGAAAGGCTCTATGTGTACGCGTGACTTACACTCGGCACCACTCTTATCCTGGATAAGGGCATCTCGATTATTGACACCAAAGCTTAATTCGGCGACATTTCTCATCCATTCGGCAATCGGCACACCTGCTGTCTTATCGACGATGTCGGGGGATGATGGAATACCGTGTCGTTCCCAAAAATTGTTCAATCGAACCTGAGATGCCTCACGAGGCGTAATTTCTTGAGCATAGAGTCGCGCTTTAAGAGCCCATGCATCCTTCGTCTTTTTTGTTCCTTCCAGTTGGAAGAACTCATTTTGCTGTTGAGCCATCCATTCGACGGCCATTAGAAAAATATGCCGAATGGCCGTAACACTTTTGTGACCATAAGTATCACTACAAGTTTTACCCTCCGTATTGGGGTAGAAAAATCTGTGCCCTTTTTGCTTATTTAAGACACCAAAAAATAGCTTTGGAAAAACCGATGCTGAAGCTTCTCCCAGTCCGTCGATAATGAGCTTTACGTCGCCCCGACCGAAACCCTTGAAGTAAACCTTACCGGAGAGGATGCGAAGAACAGACTTACATAGACGAGTCATCTTCACGGGGTCACCCTCAAAAGAAGTCTCCATCCAACGTTTTTGAGCTGAAGTGAGTTGCAAATAGTTAAGCAGACTCTGTTGCTCCTTGACTGACATGCGTGTGTCGGCCAGAACCTTCCCGATTCCGGTCAGGTTTGACATCTCAGCCGTCCACAACTTTGCCATCGAGCAACTTCCTTAACAAAAAAGATAAGGCGACCATAGCGAAAAAGAGCTATAAGGTCAAGGTGTCTGAACTTGCAAAAAACACTACATAACCGAAGCATTCTGCATCAGTTATGCTATAAACGTTCCAGTTACTCATGGGAGATAGAGAATGACAGAGTTAAACAGAGAGCCTTGCCTTATCCAAGGCCCTGATGGTTCTATTGTCGTGGGAATTGTCGGTCGAGATGATGACCTCTCTGCTGTAAACTCTTGCAGGGTGACTATTGACCAGAAAGCGAAAGTATTCTCTGGTGTGGATACCGTCCGCAATAGGGAATTATTCTCATTCTCCCTGACCACCCCTCAAATCGACAAAGCTATCGATATAGCCATGCGGGGAAGGACTCCTAAAATTAACATTTGGGAAGCAACTGCGGGAGGTTTGCACTTTTTCACAAAAATCGAATTCGTTTTAATCTAAAAAAGCCACAATAAGCCTTGACATATATTACAATAACTCATGCGAGCATCATGGGGTGCTCTCAGAGAATTGTAATATATGATGGAGGCCATTATGCCTTTTGTTCGCGCCAAAAGAACCGTTACTGACGATATCGTCGATAATGTCATGAACTCTCATCCTGGTCTACGCCAGGCACACGAGATTCTTCGTCGCCCGGCTCCCACTGACGAAGAGCGCATCAGCCGCATTCTTGCAGGTAACAAAAGCTCCTTCTTCGACTTGGCTGAGAAGCATATCCAGACAGTCGAAAATGAAGTGCGCGAAGAAGTCGACAAGAGTGTCTCACAGGCAGCTAAGGTCTCCCCGGACCTCTCCGAGAAGGTCGAAGAAGCTGCTCCAGCCCAGGAACAGGCATCTGTCCCCGGTTCTTCGTCATATCGTCTCGGTGCGACTTCGTTCTCTTACACAGCGAACACAGTCCCTTCCTACGCAACCAACTTTGCAAATGCATTCCGTGACGTTTCTCAGGGCATGGCTGACTCCGGCGCTCGCCAGGAGATGATGGCTGAACGTATGCCCCTGGCAGCTAAGAGTCGTGTCTTCGGCGGACTCGGTAACATTAAGTCTTTCGCCAAGAAGATGGTCGCAAGAACACAGGCTGCATCTCAGATGGTTCGAGACACGATGTTCAAGGTCTCTCTCCGCGCAACGACAGTCCTGTCATCTCCGATAGCGTCCAAACTGAAAACGGCATCGCTTGGTTTTGGTGTTGGCGTCATGGCTCTGACCGGGCTTCATCATGCAATCCCAGGCCTTGTTCATCACGTAGGAACGCTTCACAGCGCCGGTGTGACAGACCTTGCTATGACCACGCCGCCTCACCCAACTGGTATCCATGAGGCTTATTACCGCATGGGCGCAAAAGCTTTCTCGGCACCGGATTCTTTCGCTCTTGCGTCAGAGCGTATCAACGACCTGACGACAGGAGCTGCGAATGACTTGCACAACGCCATTGCCAGGGCATACGAGGGTGGTCATCATCTGATGTCGGGTTCTTCGTTGGCATACGCGAAGGTCGACCAGGTCGCACATTCTATGCTTCATAGCCCACATGGTGTGCATTATGCATCTCTGCAATCTCCGGTGCATCTCGCGACACCCGCACCTGTACATGCAGCCCCTCTGGCTCCGAAAGTCCCCCTTGTCGATGCGAATGCAGTACACCCAGTACAACTTGCACCGCATGGTGATGTTCACTTTGCATCAGCGACTGCACCGGCTCATGCGCCACATCATCACCCACATGCACACGCTCCGACACATGCTCATCATGACGATGGACATACAGGTACGGAAATCGACAACACGTCGTCTCTATTCCTTGCAGAACATGGAATTGACCCGATTAAAGTGCATGCTGACGGTACGACATCTCTTGCCACGACCAATGACGTGCTTCATGAAATTCATGACAAGACGGGCATTGACGTTTCCAGACTGTTGACACCTGAGCATGCCAACGTGGAACACGCAAGTGTCGCTGTGGCGGAACCGACTGTGCATCATCATGAAGCGCATGCCCTGCATCACGCCTCATTGGAAACCCACGAAGATGCCGCCAAAAATCTTCACACTCTAGCGAAGACAGATGAAAACGGAATTTCTGGACATGCCGTCGTTAATGGCCAGCATGTTTCTGGAGACAAAGATTTCAACATGCACTTCGTTGGCAGGGGTGTCCATGCCGTTGAAAGAGGGGTTGACGACGCATCTGCCGCCGTCAGCAAGGGACTGAACCGTGCTGCTAACTTCCTGGGGCTGTAATAGCCCTACGAAGCAGGCAAAAGAAAACCCGGCACTCTCGCCGGGTTTTCTTTTGCCTGCTTCTCTATTGAGAGATTATCGGGTGATGTCACTCCAAATGCGCTTGGCCACGTTGGTAATCGCGCTCTCCACCTTGGGAGCTTCCTCGGCCCAGGTCTTGGCCAGACGATTGAAAATTTCCGTCGAGCGGATATCCACGCGAGCAATGAAATCATCGACTTCATCAAAGATGCCTGACAGGGTCTCCGTTTTTTCAGGAGCACTCTCTGTTTCGGCTTCCTCCAGAGGAGAAGCCATCATAAAAACGTCTTTGTCATGAATGAGTACGGTAAAAACGTTGCGTCGCTCACCCTCGCGAACATTTGGAATCTGTGAAATCAGGACAATACCACATGCCGCTAGCGTCTGAGCATCCAGAAGGCTCTTGGAAACAAAGAATTCCTCCTGAAGAGGTGCCTTGGTCTCATGGCCGGGGATATCGACATTGTTCACATCCAGAACATCCCCGCTAGGCAGTAGTACACTGAACTTGCCCTCAAAGAGGCTTCCATTTCTGGTGGCATAATGAAGAGCATCATGCAATTTTGCGTCACCAAATTGCGTGGTCAATACCTGAACCAGGCTAGAGATTTCACCGGCGGAAGAGAAAGAAGACGTGTCGTTGTCCATGTCCGTGGTCCTTAAAATGGAAATATATAACAATTACATCAGAAAAAATGTAATTGCAACAATAATCGATGTTCTCCTTGTTTGTCAATATGTTACAACCATGACAGGAAGGACATAAGGATATTGACCATGAAAAATTCGACACACCCCCGAAGACGACACAGGCGAGGGCTTACGCTTTTAGAAGCGCTTTTTACTCTTGTCGTCGCGACAGCTCTTTTGTCTTTAGCCCTATTGGTTTACAGACAGACAAGAGATTCATCTAGGTCCAATGAAAATCTTGAAGAGATTATTCAAATCTATGATGCCACCGTCAGTATTTATACGGATTCACAGGCGGTCTGGAATAATCCGTCAACACAAGTTGACGCTGGCGTCGTCGCAACTTCGACGTTGATATCAAAAAAGTATATTAGTGGTGGACAAATCGTGACATGGACAGGAGTGAAAATCAATATGGGATATGGAGCGCCCAGTCAGGCTCCACCAGGCTTCTTTGTAGAACTCCCTGGTTTAGATGCAGAAGCTTGCGACTTATTGATGGTCCAAACGTATGGAGACAACCTTTCAGCGATTGCCGTAAACGGGAATAATGTAATAGGACGATATACTCAACACCCAGGTCCGGCGGATATAACCCTCACCGCACAGACCTGCAAAGAGCTGAACACTGTTCGAATGTATTTTACCCCGTAATGCCGGGGTCAACGACATATATCATCGTCGTCGTCTTTTGTGTTTCACAGGAATATCCTGTGGAGGCCGCACTGGGTGCGGTATACCAAGGATGCCCTACACCAATCTGAAACCACGCTACCTGAATAAAGGAAAAATAGCTAACATTGACTGTGTCCTTTAAAAGATTGACACAGTCTGATGACCTGACACTAAACAGGTAGATAGCGAACGAGGTCCCCCCATTCCCGACGACCGTTCCGGTGTAGCCATTAGGAAATATAAGAGTATTTCTGGAAACGTCCACATATTTGGAATCTATTAATCCAGATTTAAATAAAGTTTCTGAGTTAAAGTCATCCCATGATTTTTGGTTATGCACAAAAGATGTCACGGCGTCTGCAATTTCATTTATAACCTCCGCAGTCGCCGCCGCCTTCATACTGGAAGACACTATACCATATACAGTCATCGCCAGACCAAGTAGTATGGAGACCACGCCCAAAACCATCATTACTTCCACGAGTGTTACACCTCTCGCTAGAGGCTTGCGAGTTATATTTTGCATCATGCGTTCCCTTTTATTTATCAACTGATAAATTATAGCATCCTGCAAGTTTATTCCTGATAAGATTCAAGAAAATTAAAGTTAATTCTACCGAATAAACCACTTGACGCTTTCCGACTTGTGTGTCATATCAATGGTAATGCGGGTGTAGCATAGTGGTAATGCAGTCGCCTTCCAAGCCTCCTATGAGGGTTCGATTCCCTTCTCCCGCTCCAATTTTTAACCATCACAGGATTACGGTCATGCGAAATGCTCCGATTGGCACCGAAACCAT
>Ga0157363_1000223_pt1 | contig 43818 bp, 41 predicted proteins | sample AttsexASBM1_FD_111477 | JGI IMG/M metagenome (GOLD analysis project Ga0157363, IMG submission 111477) | Fungus gardens microbial communities from leaf cutter ant in Ribeirão Preto, State of São Paulo, Brazil - Atta sexdens ASBM1 | ecosystem: Host-associated > Fungi > Mycelium > Unclassified ... | reverse complement strand
GCCGAACTCAGAAGTGAAACGCCGTAGCGCCGATGGTAGTGTGGGGCCTCCCCATGCGAGAGTAGGGAACTGCCAGGCATCAAATTGCGATAACCCCGACCTCACGGTCGGGGTTTTTTGCGTTTGGGCTTTGGAAAAGCCAATCTTAATCCCTGAAAGATCCTCAATCGGCCTGAAAAAGCGGCGATATTACCTGTTCCGCACAGGCAATTTTAACGTTAACAAAAAGCCCAACGATAAAGTTGGGCCAGTTACCATCGAGACAGGGTTAATGAATAACCTGCGAAAGAAAAGCGCGCGTCCGTTCTGATTTCGGCGCGGAGAAAAACTCCTGCGGTGGCGCCTGCTCCACGATTTCGCCCCGATCCATAAAGATCACCCGATCGGCAACGGTACGGGCGAAGCCCATTTCGTGCGTAACACAAAGCATCGTCATACCATCTTCGGCCAGCCCTATCATGGTATCCAGCACTTCTTTAACCATTTCAGGATCCAACGCGGAGGTCGGTTCGTCAAACAGCATAATCTTGGGTTTCATACACAATGAACGGGCGATGGCCACTCGCTGCTGCTGTCCACCGGAAAGCTGTCCGGGGAACTTATGCGCATGTTCGGCGATACGCACGCGCTCCAGATAATGCATCGCCAGCGCTTCCGCCTCTTTTTTCGGTGTTTTGCGCACCCAGATTGGCGCCAGCGTGCAGTTTTGCAGGACGCTCAGATGTGGAAAAAGATTAAAGTGTTGGAACACCATGCCTACTTCCGTTCTGACGCGTTCAATATTACGCAAGTCGTCATTAAGATGAATACCATCAACGACGATACGTCCCTGCTGATGCTCTTCCAGATGGTTGATACAACGGATGGTAGTAGATTTTCCTGAACCAGAAGGGCCGCACAGCACTATACGTTCGCGGGGTTTAACCTGCAGGTTGATGTCCTTCAGCACATGAAACTGCCCATACCATTTATTGACGTTTTCCAGGGTAATCATCATCGCTTGATCCGATTGAATTAAAGGTTTGGTCATAATAAGCCTCAGTGCGGCGTGCGCCCGGTGTGAAAACGCTTTTCCAGATACTGGCTGTAGCGCGACATGCTGAAACAGAAAATCCAGTAAACCAGAGCGGCAAAAACGTATCCTTCAGTCGACATGCCAAGCCAGGCGGGATCGACCGTAGCCTGCTGAACGCTGCTGAAGAGATCGAACAGCCCGATGATGATAACCAGGCTGGTATCCTTAAATAGCGCGATAATGGTGTTCACCAGTCCAGGGATCACCAGCTTTAAAGCCTGCGGCAGGATCACCAGACCCTGGGTTTTCCAGTAGCCCAGCGCCAGCGACTCTGCAGCCTCATACTGACCCTTAGGCAATGCCTGTAATCCGCCACGCACCACTTCCGCCACGTAGGCTGACTGAAACAGAATAACGCCGACCAGCGCACGAATAAGCTTGTCGATGCTGCTGCCTTCCGCCATAAACAGCGGCAGCATCACCGAAGACATAAACAGCACCGTAATCAGCGGAACGCCGCGCCAGAACTCGATAAAAATAATCGACAGCGTACGTACCACCGGCATGGTTGAGCGACGCCCAAGCGCTAACAGAATCCCCAGCGGCAGCGCGCCAGCGATCCCAACGGAAGCGATGATTAGCGTTAGCGTCAGGCCGCCCCACTGGCGAGTTTCCACGCGTTCGAGGCCAAAAAAACCGCCGTAAAGCAGGATCCAGACGATCGCCGGATAGACGATGGCCCAGGCGACGATATAGATGCCGCGACGCGGCAGCGCTTTTAAAAACATCGGCAGAATAGTAAGCAGACCGACAATCAGCGCCAGGTTGATACGCCAGCGCAGTTCGTGCGGATAAAGGCCATACATAAACTGCCCGAAGCGGGCATGGATAAATACCCAGCAGGCGCCTTCTTTAGTGCAGTCCGCCCGTGTTTCGCCAATCCAGTTGGCCTGAAAAATCAGCCAGTTTAGCGCTGGCGGAACAAGGCTCCAGATAGCCCACAGACAGAACAGCGTCAGCAGCGAATTTCCCCAGCTTGAGAACAAATTTTTTCTGGCCCATCTCACGGCGCGCGTAAAATAACTTGCCGAAACAGGCTGCGTTTCATGCGTAGCTATAGTCATAATGATCCCGTTCTCTTAACGCTCAATCAGCCGTATTTTGCGGTTATAGATATTCATCAACAGCGAAATCAGCAAGCTGATAATCAGGTAGACGCCCATAGTGATTGCGATAGTCTCGATCGCCTGGCCGGTCTGGTTCAATACGGTGCCGGCAAACAGCGAAACCATATCCGGATAGCCGATTGCCGCCGCCAGCGAGGAGTTTTTAACAATATTCAGATACTGGCTGGTCAGCGGCGGAATAATTACCCGCATCGCCTGAGGAATAATGATCTGGCGCAGCGTGACCGGATTAGGCAGCCCAAGCGAGCGGGCCGCCTCACTCTGTCCATGCGGCACGGACTGAATCCCGGCGCGAATCACCTCAGCAATAAAAGAAGAGGTGTAAACAGAGAGCGCCAGCGTCAGCGCCGCCAGTTCAGGAATCAGCGCAAAACCGCCGCGAAAATTAAAGCCGCGCAGCGTCGGCACATCCCAGTGCATGGCGGCGCCAAAAGCCAGATGGGCGAGCAAAGGGAAAATAATCACCATTGCCAGCATTAATGGCCAGCTGCGCCTTAGCTGTCCTGTCTTCAGCTGGTAGCTGCGGTTGTAGCGAAAAAGAGCTACGCTGCCCGCAACGGCCAGCAGCAGAGCGATCACGAAAGGCCAGGTTCCCGGCGCGTACTCCGGCCAGGGAATATAGAGTCCCCGGTTACTGACAAAAGCCATATCGAAAGCGCTGAGCGCCTGACGCGGCCCCGGCAGATTGCGCAGCACGGCAAAGTACCAGAAGAAAATTTGCAGCAGCGGCGGAATATTGCGGAAGATTTCGATATAGGTTGCGGAAAGCTTGCGCAGCAGCCAGTTATCGGAAAGGCGCGCCAGGCCGATAAAGAACCCCAGCAGGGAAGCAAACAGGATACAGAGCGCGGAAACCAGCAGCGTATTGGTCAGTCCAACCAGGAAAACGCGGGCATAGGTATCGCCTTCGCTATAGTCGATAAGATGCTGAACGATGCCGAAGCCCGCGCTGCGCTCTAAAAAGCCGAAGCCGGAAGTAATGCCGCGGCTGGCAAGGTTAATTAGCGTGTTGTGGAGTAGATAGCCAGCTATGGCCACTACCAGCACTACGGCGATAATCTGGTAAAGCCAGGCGCGCACCGCAGGATTGCTAAAGGACATATCCCTTTTGACGGACGGGCGTTGAGACATGTGGAAACCTCAGTCACGGATTCTGACGAAGGCGCCGGACGGCGCCCTGTTGCAGCGGGGGATTTAGCGTACCGGCGGAGCGTACTGAATGCCGCCTTTATTCCACAGCGCGTTCTGACCACGGGCGATTTTCAGCTGGCTGTCTTTGCCGACGTTGCGGTCAAACACTTCCTGATAGTTGCCGACCTGTTTGATAATGTTGAAAGCCCACTTGTTATCCAGCTTCAGATCTTTGCCGAAATCGCCTTCTGAGCCCAGCAGATGTGCCATATCTGGCGTAGAAGGTTTAGCGGCCATCTGTTCGACATTCTTCGATGTGATGCCCATCTCTTCCGCGTTCAGCATGGCGAACAGCGACCATTTCACGATGGTGTACCAGTCATCGTCACCGCGACGCACTACCGGCCCTAAAGGTTCTTTGGAAATCACCTCTGGCAGCACGATAAAGTCATCCGGCTTGCCCAGCTTGATGCGCAGCGCGTAGAGCTGCGACTGATCGGAAGCCAGCGTGTCGCAGCGTCCGGTATCCAGCGCTTTCGCCGATTCATCGGAACGGTCAAAAGTCACCGGCGTATACTGCATCTTATTAGCTTTGAAGTAGTCAGCGACGTTCAGCTCGGTATCGGTGCCCGCCTGAATGCAGACGGTGGCGCCATCCAGCTCTTTGGCGCTTTTCAGCCCGGCTTTCTGATGGGTTAAAAAGCCGATGCCGTCATAATAGTTAACCCCGGCGAAGATAAAGCCCATGCCGCCATCGCGCGAAGAGGTCCAGGTCGTATTGCGCGAAAGAATATCCACTTCGCCGGATTGCAGAGCGGTAAAACGCTCTTTAGCGGTCAGCGGCGTATATTTTACTTTCGAGGCGTCGCCGAACACGGCCGCAGCGGCCGCGCGGCAGACATCCACATCAATACCACTGAATTTGCCGCTGGCGTCCGCGAACGAGAAGCCGGGCAGGCCGTCGCTGATCCCGCACTGCACAAACCCTTTCTTTTTGATCGCGTCGAGCGTGGTGCCGGCGTGAGCCGCCGCTGCAAACAGCGCTGCAGCGGCCACTAAAGTGGAAAGCATCATTTTTTTCATAAAGCATCCTGTGTGGCGTAAGCGTTTTGTTATGTTTTAGTGCACGCTGCGATGCACTTTTCCTGTCTGTGGCGAAAGCCATCCACGACACTGCAAAGGGAATGCCAGGTCTGCAGCATCCTGAATTTCATTGAAAGGTTTGCTAATAATTGGAAGCGTGTTGAAAGTTTGCCTAATATTGCGCACCAAACAGAGGCAAAAGCCGCGCGACTGGTCACAAATAGTGCAAAATGTTTCTGAAAAGATAAGAGGCGTGAGCAAGAGCGCAATTATTGTTGCGAAGGTGAAAGGGAATGGAAAGTAGCAGGCTGAACATCAGATAAAAAAAACCAGCCCGTGTTGGGCTGGCGAGATAGTGAAGTATGCCGGGCGTTGCCCGTTGCATCTATCAGTACAGCGGCTGTGCGCCGTCCGGACGAGTTTTAAAGCGGCGGTGCAGCCACATATACTGATCGGGCGCGCGCATAATTTCGGTTTCAATCACCCGGTTCATATAGGCGGCGGCCTGCTGTTCATCCGCAATCGGATAATCTTTCAGCTCAGGCTGGATTACCAGTTCGTAACCGCTGCCATCGTCATTGCGGATCAGCACAACGGTAATCATGGCTGGTCTGGCCATACGCGCCAGCATCCAGGTGCCGCTGGTGGTTGCAGCCTGCGACACGGCGAATAGCGGCGCAAACACGCTGCCTTTAGGGCCGTAATCCTGATCGGGCGCAAACCAGACGGCTTCACCCTGTTTCAGCGCCTGCACCATACCGCGTAAATCACGGCGGTTGATCATCGCTTTATTCGAACGCATACGGCCTTTCGTCTGCACCCATTCCATCAGCTTGTTGTTGTGCGGACGGTACATGGCCATCATCGGCTGACACAGACCCATTGCTCTGCCGCCCAGCTCCAGCGACATAAAGTGCACGCCGATAATCAGCGCGCCGCGTCCCTCTTTTTGCGCCGCCTGCAGGTTATGCAGACCGTTAACGGTGAACCAGCGCTTTACCCGGCGATCGGACCAGAACCAGGCCATGCCTGTCTCCAGCAATCCCATGCCCAGAGATTCGAAATTGCGCACGACGCGCTGCTCGATCTGCGCCTGCGGCATATCGGGAAAGCAAAGTTCAAGGTTGCGACGGGTAATACGGATGCGGCGCTTAAGAAAGCGCATTGAGGTACGGCCCATCCAGGTTCCCAGCTTTTGCAGAAGCGGGAAAGGAAGCTGAACCAGTAAAAACAGCAGCGCCAGCCCGGCCCAGGTTATCCAGTAGCGAGGATGCAGCAGACTGCGGGTAAAACGTGGGGATGCCTTCATATCTCTCTCTTTATGCGTGCATGGAAGATGTAGCGCATAAAGAAGTTAATCCGTAGCGATACAGGAACTAGGACAGCGCAATCGGCAGGAAGTTGAGCTAAATGACTGTTATTTACACAATCAAGACAAATCTGCCTGAACGGCAGCCATTAAAAAAGGCGCTAACAACAGATAGCGCCTCCATCACAATGAACCGAAACTTAGTTCATGCCGTATTTTTTCAGTTTCTTGCGCAGTGTACCGCGGTTGATGCCCATCATCAGGGCTGCGCGGGTCTGGTTGCCACGGGTGTATTGCATCACCATGTCCAACAGAGGCTGTTCCACTTCAGCCAGTACCAGCTCATACAGGTCATTGACATCCTGACCATTCAGTTGAGCAAAATAGTTCTTCAGTGCCTGTTTGACCGAGTCACGCAGAGGCTTTTGGGTTACCTGATCCTGGGAGTTAACGGTTGAAACGGTCAGTACGTCAGAATTTACGCGTTGTTCGAACATAGTTCTGTCAGCTCTTTATTTCTATTATGCAAGTTTTTCGAAGTATGCCTCCAACGCCTCCAGCTGTTCGCTGGCATCCTCAATGGCGTTGAATGTGCGCCGAAACTGGTCGTTTGGGGCATGCTCCTGGAGATACCAGGAGACGTGCTTCCGGGCAATACGGTATCCTTTGCGATGACCATAAAAGTCGTGCAGCTCCCGTAGGTGTCCGATAAGCAAGCGCTTTACTTCAGCCAGTGGCATCGGCGCCAGCAGCTCCCCAGTGTCCAGATAATGCTGGATTTCCCGGAAGATCCACGGTCTTCCCTGAGCCGCGCGTCCTATCATCAGGGCATCAGCCCCCGTATAGTCAAGCACGGCTCTGGCTTTATGCGGGTCAGTAATGTCTCCGTTCGCGATAACAGGAATAGAGACATTCTGCTTAACTGTCCGAATGCTGTCATATTCAGCTTCGCCGTTGAACAAACACGCGCGTGTGCGTCCGTGGATGGTCAGGGCCTGAATGCCACAACGTTCAGCCAATTGGGCAATTTCAACACAATTACGGTTGTCCGCGTCCCAGCCGGTACGAATCTTCAATGTCACAGGCACATCCACCGCGTTAACCACCGCCGTGAGGATCGACCTCACCAGCTCAGGATGCTGCAGCAGAGCAGAGCCCGCCATTTTCCGGTTCACCTTTTTGGCCGGACAGCCCATGTTGATGTCGATCACCTGCGCGCCCGATAACGCATTGAAGCGCGCGGCCTCGGCCATCTCTTCAGGGTCACAACCCGCAATCTGCACGGTACGAATACCGGGCTCATCACTGTGCACCATACGCAGTCGGGATTTATCGCTTGCCCAGACTTCCGGGTTCGACGACAGCATCTCCGAAACGGTCATACCAGCGCCCATTGCGTAACAAAGCGTCCGGAAAGGCCTGTCGGTGATTCCGGCCATTGGTGCTGCAATCAGGCGATTGCGAAGCTGGTGGTTTCCTATGCGCATGAAAAAAAAGTGACCATAGTGTGTTCGCAAGGCGGCGTATATTACGCATTTTTTTCAGAAGATGAAAGGCCAAACTTTGAACAATCCACCCGAAAAATCCGCTTCACCAGCCGGAGCGGGTGGACAAAAAGATAAATATCCTTATTTAACAAAGCATTGAACATTAAAGGCGGAATTATGAACAAATATTTTTCTTTTTTTGTGAGGCAGTTAACACAATAAATTGCGGCACTTAAGGCAAAAAGCGTGAAAAGTACCGGCATCGAGTTTTCACTACCGGTTAATTATTGAACTGTTATTCAACAATTATGCGACCATTAAGCGGTTGTAATGGGCGATTATTGGCATGCTTTAGCGCGTGTTCAAACTTCGCCAGTTGCGCGGCAGAAAGCGTAACAGGTTGCTTGAGAATTAACCAGCGTACGCCTTCGGTGCAGGGCGGCGTGGTCAACGAGCCGCTAAAGCGATAGTAGTGTTTTACCGCGGGGAAAAGCGCCGCGAGATCCATGCGCTGTTTCATGACTTCGACACGATCTACTTCTGACGGCAACGCAGCAAGCAGCGGCTTCAGCGCGCTGTTTTCCGCGCCGACTTCGAACATGACCGCCAGTACGGCCAGCTCGCCCTTTTTATTGGCATGAACAAAATGCGCTTCCAGTGGGAAAGCTTTACCAAACAGGTGATTTTCGCTGGGGGCGTGAAAATGGAACTGTTTCAGCACGAAAACATCGTTATCAAGCCGAAAATCGTCGCTGTCTTTAACCGTTACCTGAACGGTATGGCCGTTGTTGACGATGGTTTGGGTATCCGTATGGAAGTTCATGCCGAGCGGCGGCAGCTTGCCGTCAATCACCTGATTGATATCGATCGGCGACTGATACTGGCCTTTCTTACAGATCTGAAACTCATCGCCCAGCTCGCCCCAGTGTTCAGGCGAGCCCTGACCTTCATAGGACCAGTGAATAGCGGGCTTAGCCCAAACGGGCAGGGCAGTAAGACAGGCAAGCAGCAGAGCAAATCTTTTCATCCTCAGTATCCTTTGAAGAGGCCGGCCAACGCCGACACGATTAATAAGCCTGCTGATAATAGGCCTATTAAGGTGAAACGCCAGCAGAATCCGTTGCTGGCGAGAGCCGATTTAGCGACGTACGCCGGTAATGCGGCACCATTCTTCTTTTTCCGCTACGGGATCGAGCGCGAACTTATCGGCATAAGCTTCGCAGACGCTTTCCGCCTGGCTGGCCAGCACGCCGGAAAGCCCCAAATGACCGCCGGAAACGGGCAGTACGCTGATAAGCGGCGCCAGCTCGCGCAGCGGGCCGGCCAGAATGTTGGCGACCACCACATCCGCGCTAAGGTTCTCAGGCTGCTCGTGCGGCAGATAGAGCGAGAGGCGCTCGGAAACGCCGTTGCGCTCGGCATTATCGCGGCTGGCCTGAATCGCCTGCGGATCGATATCGATGCCGATAGCTTTTGCTGCGCCCAGCTTCAGCGCGGCGATAGCCAGAATGCCGGAGCCGCAGCCGAAATCGATCACAGTTTTACCTGCCAGATCCAGCCCGTCGAGCCAGCTCAGACACATCGCGGTGGTAGGATGGGTACCGGTGCCGAAAGCCAGGCCGGGATCGAGCATCACGTTAACCGCCTCCGGATCCGGCACGTCGCGCCAGCTTGGGCAGATCCACAGACGCTGGCCGAAACGCATCGGATGGAAGTTTTCCATCCACTCACGCTCCCAGTCTTTGTCTTCGATCTGCTCGATCTTATGGTGGAAGCCGGTGCCGAGCAGCGGATGCTGTTCCAGACCGGCAATCACCTCCTGCATGTCGGTTTCAGCGTCGAACAGGCCGATAACGTCGGTATCGCCCCACAGACGCGTTTCGCCAGGCAGCGGTTCGAACACCGGATTGTCATGCGTATCCTGAAACGTGACCGAGACAGCCCCGTTCTCGATCAGCGCGTCGCCCAGCTCTTCAGCCTGAGCGCCGGTAGTGTTGATTTTCATTTGTATCCAGGGCATTGCGATTCTCTTTAGTCAGACGGATAAAGGCGATGGCCGGTCAGCGCGGCCAAAACGGTTGCCGATTGCAAAGGCAATCAGGCTGAGCAGCAGCGCGGGCACGATCGGATGAAATCCCCACGGCTGCAGCGAAAAGCTGGCCAGCAGGGTATAGCAGCCTGCGCCGCTTATCATGCTGCTGAGCGCGCCGGCGGCATTGGCTTTCTCCCAGTATAACCCCAGCACCAGCGGCCACAGGAATACCGCTTCAAGGCCGCCGAAAGCGAGCAGGTTAAGCCAAATCAGCATATCGGGCGGATTCCAGGCCGCCAGCAGCAGCAGCAGGCCCAGCACCAGCGTCACCGTGGCGGAAAGCTTTCTCAGCAGCGGTTCATTGTTTACCTGCTGTGGACGCACGCGCAGAAAAAGATCTTTCACGATCGTGGCGGAGGATTGCAGCAGTTGCGCATTGATGGTGGACATAATGGCGGCCATCGGCGCGGCCAGAAAGATCCCGGCGGCCAGCGGCGGCAGCACGTGGATCATCAGCGTCGGGATCACCTGGTCGGGGATCGTCAGGCCGGGCAGGATCGCCCGACCGAGCGCGCCAGCCAGATGCATACCGAACATCAGCACGGTCACAACGACAGTTCCCAGCAGAATGCCGCGATGCATCGCCTTGCTGTCCTTATAGGAGATACAGCGTACGGCGGTGTGCGGCAGGCCGATTACGCCAAAACAGACCAGCACCGAAAACGAGGCCAGAAAGGTTGGGCTAAGAATATTATCCACGCCGCCGGGCGAAACCAGCTGCGGGTCGATCTGCTGCAGCTTCTGTACCGCGCTGTGCATACCGCCAGCGGCATGGATTACGGCGAACAGCAGGATAAAGGTACCCAGCAGCATCACAACGCCCTGCAACGCATCGTTCAGGACGCTGGCGCGGAAGCCGCCGAAAGCGGTATAGAGCGCGATAGCGCCGCCGAAAATCAGCAGGCCGGTGTCGTAGGGAATACCTGCCGCGGTTTCCAGCAGCCGCGCGCCGCCGATAAACTGCACGGTCATCGCGCCGATAAAGGCGACCAGCAGGCTCAGACTGGCCAGCCAGACCAGCAGCGTGCTGCGATAGCGGGCGTAGAGCATATCGTTAAGGGTCAGCGCGTTGTAGCGTCGCGCCAGGATAGCGAACTTTTTCCCCAGCACGCCCAGCGACAGCCAGACGGCAGGTACCTGCACCATCGCCAACAGCACCCAGCCCAGGCCATATTTATAAGCCGCGCCCGGCCCGCCAATAAAGGAGCTGGCGCTGATATAGGTGGTGGTCAGCGTCATGGCCAGCACGAAACCGCCCATCGAACGGCTGCCGAGAAAATATTCGCTCAGGAAATTGCCTTCGCGACGCTTGCGCATGGCGTACAGGGACAGGGCCGCCACCAGCAGCAGATAGGCAATCAGGGGTAAAATAATGCCGGCGTTCACTCGGGATCCTCCAGTGAAATATCGCGAAACACCCGTTTGATCATCAGCCAGCAGAAGAAAATAAACAGCAGCGGCACCAGCAGGCAGGCCAGTTCAAACCAGTGGGGCAGACCGGTAAAGCCAGGCCGATCGCCGCCGAACCAGGCCGTGAACGACCAGGCGGCAAGATAGGCGACCGCCAGCCAGAACGACCAGCGGGCTTCGCGGTGCGCCTGCAGAAAGCGTTTTTCCATTTTTTTCCTCCCTTATTACAGGCAAAGAAAAAGGCCGGTCAGACCGGCCTTCCTTAATTACCTCAGACGGATCAGGTTTCCTGAAGGCCGAGTTTTTTCTCCAGATAGTGGATGTTGGTGCCACCCTGCTGGAAGTTTTCGTCGCTCATGATCCTCATCTGCAGCTCAACGTTGGTCTTGATGCCGTCGATGATCAGCTCCGCCAGCGCATTCTTCATGCGGGCGATAGCCACTTCGCGCGTTTCGCCGTAGGTGATCAGTTTGCCGATCATTGAATCGTAGTACGGCGGCACGGTATAGCCAGCGTAGATATGCGATTCCCAGCGAACGCCAAAGCCGCCCGGCGCGTGGAAGCGCGTGATTTTACCCGGGCTTGGCAGGAAGGTGTTTGGATCTTCCGCGTTGATACGGCACTCGACCGCATGGCCGCGCACCACCACGTCTTCCTGTTTGATCGACAGCGGCTGACCGGCAGCGATACGCAGCTGCTCTTTAATCAGGTCGACGCCGGTAATCATCTCGGTAACCGGATGCTCAACCTGAATACGGGTGTTCATCTCGATAAAGTAGAACTCGCCGTTTTCAAACAGGAACTCGAAGGTGCCCGCGCCGCGATAGCCGATATCGATACAGGCTTTGGCGCAGCGATCGCCGATAAAACGGCGCTGCTCTTCGGTGATGCCTGGCGCTGGCGCCTCTTCCACCACTTTCTGGTGACGACGCTGCATGGAGCAGTCGCGTTCCGCCAGATAGATGGCGTTGCCCTGGCCGTCAGCCAGCACCTGGATTTCGATATGGCGTGGATTCTCGAGGAATTTTTCCATATAGACCATGTCGTTGTTGAAAGCCGCTTTGGCTTCCGCTTTCGTCATGTTAATGGACTGCTCAAGATCCTTGTCGTGACGCACAACGCGCATACCGCGACCGCCGCCGCCGCCGGACGCCTTCACGATAACCGGATAACCGATACGCTGAGCGATAGCGCGGTTTTTCTCCATATCGTCGCCCAGCGAACCGTCAGAACCCGGTACGGTTGGTACGCCGGTTTTCTTCATCGCGGTGATGGCGGAAACTTTGTCGCCCATCAGGCGAATCGTGTCGGCTTTTGGCCCGATAAAGATAAAGCCGGAGCGTTCGACCTGCTCGGCGAAGTCGGCGTTCTCAGAGAGAAAGCCGTAGCCAGGGTGAATCGCCACCGCGCCGGTAATCTCCGCAGCGGAGATCAGGGCAGGGATATTCAGGTAGCTTTTAACGGAAGGCGCAGGCCCGATACAAACGGTCTCATCGGCCAGCAGCACGTGTTTCAGATCGCGATCCGCGCTTGAGTGCACGGCCACGGTCTTGATGCCCAGCTCTTTACAGGCACGCAGAATACGCAGCGCGATTTCGCCACGGTTAGCAATTACAATTTTTTCCAGCATGGTTCGCCTCGTTATTCGATGACTACCAGCGGCTCGTCAAATTCTACTGGCTGACCGCTTTCGACCAGGATCGCTTTTACCACGCCGGATTTATCGGCTTCGATCTGGTTCATCATTTTCATCGCTTCAACGATGCACAGGGTGTCGCCAGCGTTAACTTTCTGGCCGACTTCGACAAAGGCTTTCGCGTCCGGGCTTGGCGTACGGTAGAAAGTACCGACCATAGGGGAACGTACGATATGACCACTGATCTCGGCAGCCGCAGGCGCTTCCATCGCTGGTGTGGTGGCTGGCGCAACGGCGTTTGCCAGAGCTGGCTGCTGCGGCTGCTGCATCATCGGCGCGGCCCAGGCCTGCTGCATCATCGGGTAGCCGGAGTTGGCCGGGGAACGACTGATGCGAACGGATTCTTCACCTTCAGAAATTTCCAGTTCAGCAATGCCTGATTCTTCAACCAGTTCGATCAGTTTTTTAATCTTACGAATATCCATTAGTGTGGTTCCGTACTCTGTTTAATTAGATTGTGACAGGCGTTTAACCGCCGTCTGTAAAGCCCAGGAATAACCGTCGACGCCAAGTCCACAGATTACGCCGGCAGCAATATCAGAAAGATAAGAGTGATGGCGAAAAGGCTCGCGAGCATGCACGTTGGACAGATGCACTTCGATAAACGGAATGCTTACCGCCAGCAGGGCATCGCGAAGCGCCACGCTGGTATGCGTGAAAGCCGCCGGGTTGATGACGATATAATCGACATCGCCTTTCGCCTCATGAATGCGGTCAATTAACGCGTGCTCCGCATTGGACTGCAGATGACTCAGTTTCACGTTGAGCGCGTCGGCCTGCGCGGTCAGCCCGCTGACGATTTCAGCCAGAGTAGTGCTGCCGTACTTCTCCGGCTCACGAGTGCCAAGAAGATTCAGGTTGGGACCATTCAAAAGCAGTATGTGAAACTTGCCAGCCATCTTGCTGCTATCTCCTGCGATAATTGAGGCATCGCACAAAATACAACGCGAGACGCCATTTGTCACCTTTCCTGGTGAAATTTGGCCCGCGCGCAGGTTTAAAACCGGGCATTATAACGATTTCACCGCAATTAGCAGCTAAATACTGGTCGTATCAGCGAAGATTATCCACCAGACGCGGCCAGGCTCACGTTTTATCGCAGCCACTGGCGGAATTTTTTATAGCGCCACAACAGCAGAATCAGGGCAAGAAACGCGTAAATCCACGGCTGTGGCGAAAGCGTTTTTACCGACCACAGATAGTGGATGGGCGCCAGGATCAGCACGAGATAGATGGCGTTATGCAGCCTTTGCCAGTTTTTGCCCAGCTTTCGCTGCGCTTTCTGGAAGGAGGTTAGCGACAGCAGCAGCAAAATAAACCAGCTAACAATACCCAGCGTCAGATAAGGGCGCGAGATCAGCTCCGATCCCAGCAGACCAAGATTATCAATACCGAGTTCCAGCAGCGAATAGCTGACCAGATGCAGCGTGGCCCAGGCGAAACACCACAGACCGACCAGTCGCCGTACGCGGATCAGCAGCGGCTGTTTGCCATAGCGCGCCAGCGGCGTCACCAGCAGCGCGCCCAGCAGAAATTTCAGCGCCATCCTGCCGGTAAAATGCTGGATATCTTTCGCCGGATCGGCGCTGAGCCAGCCCTGGTTAATGGACAGAATCAGCCAGAGAAAAGGTAAAAAACCGGCCAGGTGCAGCAGCACTTTCAGCCCGGTAATCTGCTTGACGGTAAGGCGCACTAAAAGTTCTCCCGCAGATCTAAACCTTTATAGAGCGAAGCGACCTGGTCGGCATAGCCGTTGAACAGCAGAGTAGGCTGACGTTTGACGTCCAGAATGCCGCCGGAGCCGATAAATCTTTCTGTGGCCTGCGACCAGCGCGGATGATCGACATGCGGGTTAACGTTGCCGTAAAAACCGTATTCGTTGGCGGCCAGCAAATTCCACGTCGTGGGCGGCTGCTCCTTCACCAGCGTAATCTTCACAATGGACTTAATGCCTTTAAAGCCGTACTTCCAGGGAACGGTCAGGCGGATCGGCGCGCCGTTTTGCGGCGGCAGCGTTTTGCCGTAAACGCCGGTGGTCAACAGGGTCAGCGGATGCATCGCCTCATCCAGCCGTAATCCTTCCACATAGGGATAATCGATGCCGCCGCCGACAAAACGGTCGCGCTGGCCGGGCATCTCTTCCGGCGCATAAACGGTCTGGAAAGCGACATAGCGTGCGTTGCTGGTGGGTTCCGCCGCTTTCAGCAGCTTGCCCAACTCAAAGCCGATCCACGGCACCACCATCGACCAGGCCTCCACGCAGCGCATACGGTAGATGCGCTGTTCCAGCGGGAAACGTTTAAAGATATCGTCCATATTCAGCGTCATCGGCTTCGCCACTTCACCGCCGATCTCTACCTTCCAGTCGGTGGTTTTCAGCGAGCCCGCGTTAGCCGCCGGATCCGCCTTATCCAGGCCGAATTCGTAGAAATTGTTGTAACCCGTCACCTTGTCTTCCGGCGTCAGCGCCAGATCGGCCTGATACTGTGCGGGCTTGCTGAAATCAAGCGGTTTACCGGCTGGCGCTTTTGGCGTTTCTTTTCCTTTGCCCTGCAGCCAGGAGAGCACGTCGGCCCGGGCTCCAGGAACGGTAAAAGCAGCGGCGCTTATCCCCAGCGCTTTCATTACCTGACGGCGCTGAGCGTTGAAAACGCTTTCCGGGGTAACATCGTTTTCGGTGAGTTTATCAACGGGCTTCATGACGGGATCTCCAGAGACGGTCACTTTTAGCATGACCAAAAAAAACGTTTTGGCGAATTCAGCAAAGAAAAAAGCGGCCTGCGCTACAAAATATCAGATCCGCTGCGGGGTTCAGACGGGAGGAAGTGTAATGAGTTATGTGGATGTTGAAGAAAGGTAAAGATAACGCAACGAAGGTTAACGCTGTTCCGCCTGGCGGCCCTGTTGCGCCAGGCGGAATCCAGCCGCGTTAGCGGACTTTCACCAGCGTTCTGCCGGTTATTTCATTGTTCAGCAGCTTTGCCGCGCTCTCCGCTGCTTCCGCCAGGGCGATTTCGGTTGTCGCCTGCTGGTAAAAGGATTCGGGCAGCGTTTTCACCAGCCTTTTCCAGGCTTCCAGACGACGATTGGCTGGCGTAGTCACGGAATCGACGCCCTGCAGACGCACGTTGCGCAGAATAAAAGGCATGACGGTGGTCGGCAGCGCGAAGCCTGCGGCCAGGCCACAGGCGGCTACCGTACCGCCATAGTTCATCTGTGCCAGCACGGCCGCCAGCACTTTATCGCCTGCGGTATCTACCGCGCCCGCCCAGCGCTGCTTTTCCAGCGGACGGGCGTCTGCGCTAAACGCCTCGCGCGGCAGGATCTCGCTGGCGCCCAGCTGGCGAAGATAGTCGTGTGTGGATTCGCGACCGCTTACTGCCGTAACCCGGTAGCCCAGCGAGCTGAGCAGGGAAACCGCCGTGCTGCCCACGCCGCCGCTGGCGCCCGTTACCAGTATATCGCCGCTTTCCGGTCTGACGCCGCCTTCTTCCAGCGCCATTACGCACAGCATGGCGGTAAAACCGGCCGTGCCGATAATCATCGCCCGGCGTCCATCCAGCCCTTCCGGCATCGGCACCAGCCAGTCGCCTTTAACCCTGGCTTGTTCCGCCAGGCCGCCCCAGTGATTTTCGCCTACGCCCCAGCCGGTCAGCAGCACCTGCTGCCCGACGTGAAAGCGCGGATCTTCGCTGTGGCGAACCTGTCCCGCGAAATCGATGCCCGGCACCATCGGAAACTCACGGATAATCTTGCCCTTGCCGGTAATCGCCAGCGCGTCTTTATAGTTCAGGCCTGACCAGCTAACGTCGACTGTGACCTCGCCAGGCGGCAGCGCGGCCGCGTCAAGCTGCTTTATCATCGCCAGGGTTTTGCCTTCGGACTGCTCCAGAACCAATGCCTGCATGAGAATCTCCTGAAAATGGAACCTGAGGTTATAATAAAAGTCTGACCCCACTATACTCCCGACAGACGGCAATATTCTGCCCGCAACGCAGAAAAGCACCAGGAACGCCTCTGTAAACCATTCGTCGGCCACGGCGACTCTTTAACGACAGTCAAAGAGCACAAGGATGCGATTAACCACAAAACTCTCCGCCATGATTACCTTCGTCAGCGCGCTGGTCATGCTTGTCATGCTGGTGGGCGGCGTAATGAGCTTTTATTATCTCAGCGATTTACGTGCCGAGCACCGGCTGCAGACGATGGCGCAGGATATCGATCTGGCGCTGGCGCACGAATCTCCTGACCAGCTTGATCGCTGGCTGCCGCAGGTCATGGGGCCGCTACAGGTTATCCGCGTAACCTTCAACGAAAAGGGCCGGGCGGTTAAAACCCTTTCCCGCCATCAGGATGCGCTGCTGGAAGATGAGCCTAACCGCTATCGCGAAAGCGTGATCCCGCTGCAAAAGCATAATGACTACGTGCTGCATATTGTCTGGATCGACAGCGCAAAAACCTGGCTAACCTCTTTTGTCGGCGCCTCGATCTTCAGTCTGCTGGTGGTGACTATCGGCCTGCTGCTGCTGATCCTGTTTCTTTCGCATCGCTGGCTTTACCGACAGCTTGAAGGCATGGAGCGCCTGGAGATCCGCGCCGGAAAAGTGCTGCGAGGCGAAAGAGAGACGGTTCGCCAGGGCTCGGTGCTGGAATGGCCGCCCAGGGCGAGCAGCGCGCTGGATCTGCTGCTGGCCGATCTGCAGGAGGCCAGCGAGCAGCGTAATCGCGTCGACACGCTTATTCGCGCCTTTGCCGCGCAGGACCCGATGACCGGCCTGCACAACCGGCTTTTTTTCGATAACCAGCTGGCCACGCTGCTGGAAGATAGTGAAACGGTAGGCGCGCACGGCATGGTAATGATGATCCGCCTGCCGGATCTCGACACATTGCGCGATAACTGGGGACACGCGCCGGTGCAGGACTACCTTTTTGGGCTGGTGAATCTGCTTTCCACCTTCGTTATGCGCTATCCCGGCGCGCTGCTCGCCCGCTATTTTCGCAGCGATTTCGCCGTGCTGCTGCCGCATAGCAGCCTGAAAGACGCCGACGGCATCGCCTCTCAGCTAATCAACGCCGTGGATGCGCTGCCGCCGACTCGTATGCTGGATCGGGAGGATATGATCCATATCGGCATCAGCGCCTGGCAGAGCGGGCAGACCACGCAGCAGGTGATGGAGAGCGTCGAACTGGCGACGCGTCACGCCGCGCTGCTGGGCGGCAACAGCTGGTCGGTCAGCGAAAAACCGGCGCCGGAACTAAGCCGCGGCAGCGTCAAATGGCGTACGCTGCTGGAAAATACGCTCAGCCGCGGCGGCCCGCGCCTCTATCAAAAGCCCGCCGTCGACTGCGACGGACGAGTACACCATCGTGAAATCATGCCGCGGATCTACGACGGTAAAACCGAGCTGGCGGCGGCCGAATATCTGCCGTTGGTGCAGCAGCTGGGCATGGCCGAGGGTTATGACAGATTATTGACTAGCCGCATCCTGACTTTTATCCGCGCCTGGCCAGAGGAGACGCTGGCGATTCCGCTGACCATCGACGCGCTGCTGCAGCGGCCTTTCCAGATTTGGCTCCGCGATATGCTGCTGCAATACACTAAATCGCAAAGAAAACGTATTTTATTTGAACTTGCGGAAGCCGATGTGGGTCAACATCTCTGCCGCTTGCACGGCGCCTTTCATTTGCTGAGAGGATTTGGCTGCCGAATCGCTATTACCCAGGCTGGCCTGACGCTGGTTAGTACGGCCTATATCAAAACGGTGGCGCCGGAGCTGATCAAGCTGCATCCCGGCCTGGTGCGCAATATCGATCGCCGCAAGGAGAACCAGCTTTTTGTGCAAAGCCTGCTCGAAAGCTGCAAGGGTACGGCGACGCTGGTTTTTGCTGCGGGAGTGAAAAACCGCAGCGAATGGCAAACCCTGGTTGAAACAGGGATAAATGGCGGTCAGGGCGATTTTTTTGCCTCGTCACAGCCGCTTGCAGGCGATATGAAAAAATATTCGCAAAGATATCGAGTTTAGTCTGCCGTTAAGCCGGATTTCACGTAGAATAGCCGCGCGGCTGTGGTGCCGGCTACGTTTGACGGGCGGTAAAGCAGTGCCTAAATATGTAAAATTTCATGTACGTTATGTCCGTAAAACGGTCTTGAAACAGGGGTGAAGCGCCTGAATGCAGGTAGGCTGTTCGCCGGGTTTCCGAGGCTGTGGCTCAGGCGAGAGATAGCGTGATTTTTCACCGAAGTAGAGCGTTTTTGCGCCTTGTCGCTGCTTCGTGTGGTTGGTAAAGTAAGCGGATTTTATTTTCCGCCCCCAGCTAGCAGGATTATCCTTCAGTATGTTTAAAAAATTCCGTGGCATGTTTTCCAACGACTTGTCCATCGACCTGGGTACCGCCAATACCCTGATTTATGTGAAAGGACAGGGCATCGTTCTGAATGAGCCTTCCGTCGTCGCCATTCGTCAGGATCGTGCCGGTTCCCCAAAGAGCGTTGCGGCTGTCGGTCATGACGCCAAGCAGATGCTGGGCCGTACCCCAGGCAATATCGCGGCTATCCGTCCGATGAAAGATGGCGTGATCGCCGACTTCTTCGTGACCGAAAAAATGCTGCAGCACTTTATCAAGCAGGTTCACAGCAACAGCTTTATGCGCCCAAGTCCGCGCGTGCTGGTGTGCGTGCCTGTCGGCGCGACTCAGGTTGAACGCCGCGCTATCCGCGAATCCGCACAGGGTGCTGGCGCGCGCGAAGTGTTCCTGATCGAAGAGCCGATGGCGGCCGCGATCGGCGCAGGCCTGCCGGTTTCCGAAGCGACCGGCTCAATGGTTGTCGATATCGGCGGCGGTACCACGGAAGTGGCGGTAATCTCTCTGAACGGCGTGGTTTACTCCTCTTCCGTGCGTATCGGCGGCGACCGTTTCGACGAGGCGATCATTAATTACGTACGTCGTAACTACGGCTCGCTGATTGGCGAAGCCACGGCGGAACGCATCAAGCATGAAATCGGCTCCGCCTATCCGGGCGACGAAGTGCGCGAAATCGAAGTGCGCGGCCGTAACCTGGCGGAAGGCGTACCGCGCGGCTTTACGCTGAACTCCAACGAAATCCTCGAAGCCCTGCAGGAGCCGCTGACCGGCATCGTCAGCGCGGTAATGGTGGCGCTGGAGCAGTGTCCGCCGGAGCTGGCTTCTGATATCTCCGAACGCGGCATGGTACTGACCGGCGGCGGCGCGCTGCTGCGCAACCTCGATCGCCTGCTGATGGAAGAAACCGGCATTCCGGTAGTGGTGGCCGAAGATCCGCTGACCTGCGTCGCGCGCGGCGGTGGTAAAGCGTTGGAAATGATCGACATGCACGGCGGCGATTTGTTCAGCGAAGAATAATTTGCCATGCAGGCGCGCGGGCCCGCGCGTCTTGTTAATGATGTCGAGGAATACGCCGAGTTTATGAAGCCGATCTTCAGCAGGGGTCCATCCCTGCAGTTACGCTTGTTTCTGGCAGTTGTGGTAGCGATAGGCGTCATTATCGCCGACAGCCGTATGGGCGCTTTCAGCCAGATACGTACCTACATGGATACGGCGGTCAGTCCATTCTATTTTCTGGCCAACGGGCCACGTCAAATTCTGGACAGCGTTTCTGAAACGCTGGCTTCCCGCCAGCAGCTTGAGCTGGAAAACAAAGCCCTGCACCGCGAGCTGATGCTGAAAAACAGCGAGCTGCTGATGCTTGGCCAGTTTAAACAGGAGAACGCGCGCCTGCGTGAGCTGCTGGGCTCGCCGCTGCGTCAGGATGAACACAAGATGGTCACCCAGGTGATCTCTACCGGCACCGATCCCTATACCGATCAGGTGGTGATCGACAAAGGCAGCGTAAACGGCGTTTATGAGGGCCAGCCGGTAATCAGCGACAAGGGCGTCGTTGGTCAGGTGGTGGCCGTGGGCAAAATCACCAGCCGCGTGATGCTGATTTGCGACTCCTCGCACGCGCTGCCTATTCAGGTGCTGCGCAACGATATTCGGGTAATTGCGGCGGGCAACGGCTGTACGGAAGATCTTCAGCTGGAGCATCTGCCGGGCAACACCGATATTCGTCCAGGCGACGTGCTGGTGACTTCCGGCCTCGGCGGCCGCTTCCCGGAAGGCTATCCGGTCGGCGTCGTCTCCTCCGTGAAGCTGGACACGCAGCGCGCCTATACCGTTATTCAGGCTCGTCCTACGGCTGGCCTGCAGCGCCTGCGCTATTTGCTGCTGCTGTGGGGCGCGGATCGCAACGGCACTATGCCGATGGCGCCGGACGAAGTTCATCGCGTCGCCAATGAGCGTCTGATGCAGATGATGCCGCAGGTGCTGCCTGCCGCCAGCGAGCTGATGGGGCCGCCGGCGCCGGATACGCTCACGGCGCCCGCCGCTGCTCAGCAGGCGCCAGCGACCAGCGGCCAGACGACCTCCGGCAGAGGTCGGCCTTGAGCAGCTATCGCAGCCACGGGCGCTGGGTGATCTGGTGCTCGTTTCTGGTGGCGCTGGTGCTGCAAATCATGCCCTGGCCTGAGCAGATCTATATGTTCAGGCCTTCCTGGCTGCTGCTCATTCTTATCTATTGGGTGCTGGCGCTGCCGCACCGCGTGAATGTCGGCACGGGCTTTGTGATGGGATCTATAATGGATCTGATTTCCGGCTCGACGCTGGGCGTTCGCGCGCTGGCCATCAGCATCATCGCTTATCTGGTGGCGTTCAAATTCCAGCTGTTCCGCAACCTCGCGCTCTGGCAGCAGGCGCTGATGGTGATGGTGCTGTCGCTGGCGATGGACGTCATTGTTTTCTGGGCGGAATTTTTAGTTATCAACGTCTCGTTTCGTCCGGAAATCTTCTGGAGCAGCGTGATAGACGGTATTCTGTGGCCCTGGCTGTTCCTGCTGATGAGAAAAATCCGCCGCCAGTTCGCCGTACAATAAGGAAGAGTATGCTATCCCTTTATCTGGCCTCCGGTTCTCCCCGTCGTCGTGAATTGCTGACGCAGCTGGGGCTGCGTTTCGAGCGTCTGAGCACGCAGGTTGAAGAAAAGAAACGGCCTGACGAGGCGGCGGAAGCCTACGTCAGACGGCTGGCGATGGAAAAAGCGCTGGCTGGCGTAGCGGTAGCCGAACAGGATCTTCCCGTACTGGGCGCCGACACCATTGTGGTGCTGAACAACGAAGTGCTGGAGAAGCCGCTGGACGAAGCTGGCGCTGCCGCGATGCTGGCGAAGCTTTCCGGGCAGACGCATCAGGTGATGACGGCCGTCGCGCTGGCCGATCGTCAGCAGCAGCTGGCCTGTCTGGTTACGACCGACGTTACGTTCCGACTGCTGAGTAAGGACGATATCGCGACCTATATCGCCAGCGGCGAACCGATGGATAAAGCGGGCGCCTACGGTATTCAGGGGCTGGGCGGCAATTTTGTCAGGAAAATCAACGGAAGCTACCACGCGGTGGTGGGACTGCCTCTGGTGGAAACGGCTGAGCTGCTGAGCCAGTTTCAGGCTCTGCGCGAGGTAAGGGAACAAGATGACGGCTGAACTTCTGGTAAATATCACCCCTTCGGAAACGCGGGTTGCCTATATCGACGGCGGCATCCTGCAGGAAATCCATATTGAGCGCGAAGCGCGCCGAGGTATTGTCGGCAACATCTATAAAGGACGCGTAAGCCGCGTACTGCCGGGAATGCAGGCGGCGTTTGTCGATATCGGGCTGGATAAAGCGGCTTTTCTGCACGCGTCCGATATTATGCCGCATACGGAATGCGTCGCCGGCGAAGAGCGTAAAAATTTCTCGGTGCGCGATATCTCCGAACTGGTTCGCCAGGGCCAGGATCTGATGGTGCAGGTGGTGAAAGATCCGTTGGGCACCAAAGGCGCTCGCCTGACCACCGATATCACGCTGCCTTCACGCTATCTGGTATTTATGCCCGGTGCTTCGCACGTGGGCGTATCGCAGCGTATCGAAAGCGAAGCGGAGCGCGACCGGCTGAAGTCGGTCGTGGCGGCCTACTGCGACGAGCTGGGTGGCTATATTATCCGCACTGCTGCGGAAGGCGTGGGCGAGCAGGAGTTAGCCTCCGACGCCGCCTTTTTAAAGCGGCTGTGGACTAAGGTTATCGAGCGTAAAAAGCGCAACAAAACCCGCTGTCGCCTCTATGGCGAAGTGGCGCTGTCGCAGCGTATTCTGCGCGATTTCGCCGGCGCGGCGCTGGATCGCATCCGCATCGATTCGCGCCAGACCTGGGAGCAGCTGGTGGAGTTTACCAGCGAATATATTCCGGAGATGACGGCGAAGCTGGAGCTTTACACCGGCAAACAGCCAATCTTCGATCTGTTCGACGTAGAGAACGAAATCCAGCGCTCGCTGGATCGCAAGGTGGAACTGAAGTCCGGCGGCTATCTGATCATCGATCAGACCGAAGCGATGACCACGATTGATATCAATACCGGCGCTTTTGTCGGCCATCGCAATCTTGACGAAACCATCTTTAACACCAATATCGAAGCGACCCAGGCCATCGCCCGCCAGCTGCGCCTGCGCAATCTGGGCGGCATTATCATTATCGACTTTATCGATATGAATAACGAAGATCACCGCCGACGCGTGCTGCATTCGCTGGAGCAGGCGCTCAGTAAAGATCGGGTAAAAACCGGCATCAACGGCTTTTCGCAGCTGGGCCTGGTGGAGATGACCCGCAAGCGCACGCGCGAAAGCATCGAACACGTGCTGTGTCAGGACTGCCCGGTCTGCAAAGGACGCGGCACGCTGAAAACGGTGGAAACCGTCTGCTATGAAATCATGCGCGAAATTGTTCGCGTACATCACGCCTACGATTCGGACCGTTTTTTGGTTTACGTTTCGCCTGCGGTCGGCGAAGCCCTGAAAACCGACGAGTCGCACGCGCTGGCGGAAGTGGAAATATTCGTCGGCAAGCAGGTGAAAGTCCAGATTGAACCGCTCTATACTCAGGAGCAGTTCGACGTGGTGATGATGTAGCGTCTTCGGCTGTCCCACTCGGCAACAAGCCAGCGCGCCCCGCGGGGGAAAACTATATACATTGCCCGCGATGGCGGGCGACAAGGAGAGGTGTGTGAGGCAATTGCCGAGGATTCTGCTACTGACCGGCGCAATAATCGTCGTTATTGTTGCGCTGATAGTGAGCGGTCTGCGTCTGGCGATGCCGCATATGAACAGCTGGCGCGAACCCATTCTGCACCGCCTGTCCGCCGTGGTCGGTATGCCGATAGAGGCCGCCTCACTCACTGGCCGCTGGGAAAACTTCGGGCCAGTGCTGGAGATAAAATCCCTCGATATCGCCTTAAAAGATGGCGGCACGCTGAAAGTCGATCGCGTCTCGCTGGCTTTTGACGTCTGGCAGTCGCTGCTGCATCTGCGGCCGCAGTTCCGCAATCTTACTTTCTGGCAGCTCGATCTCGTCACCAACACGCCATTGACCTCCGGCGGCAGCAGCAAGGTAGAGCTTAAGCCGGGCGAATTCAGCGACCTCTTTCTGCGTCAGTTTGACCATTTCGATCTGCGGCAGAGCCAGATCAGCTTTCTGACCCTTTCCGGCCAGCGCGCCAGGCTGGCGATTCCCCAACTGACGTGGCTGAACGAAAAAAACCGTCATCGTGCCGAAGGGCTGGTCAGCCTTTCCAGCTTTACCGGCCAGCATGGCGTGGTGCAGGTTCGTCTCGATTTAAGCGACACCAACGGCTATCTGGATACCGGCCGCGCCTGGATGCAGGCTGACGATGTGGATGTGCGTCCCTGGCTGGGGCAATGGATGCAGGATAATACCAGCCTGAAAAGCGCGCGCTTTTCGCTGGCCGCCTGGATGAGCCTGCAGGAAGGGGAAATCCACAGTGGCGATATCCTGTTGAAAAAAGGCGGCGCGGAGTGGCAGGGCGATCGGCGAGCGCATCAGCTGACGGTGGACAATATGACCGCCCATCTCAGCCGTTTCGCAAACGGCTGGCGCATGGAGGTGCCGCAAACCAACCTCGCGACCGACGGCACGGCCTGGCCGAAAGGGCAGGTATCGCTGCTCTGGCTGCCAAAAAATCGGGCTGACTCCGAAGAGCTGCGGGTGCGCGCTACTCATCTGGCGCTGGAGCGCATCGACGCGCTGCTGCCGCTCTTTTCCCAGGTTACGCCTGGGCTGCTGGCCAACTGGCGAACCCTGCAGCCTCGCGGCGAAGTCCAGGCGCTGGCCGCCGATATTCCTTTGCAGCAGCCGGAGCAAACCCGCTTTCAGGCCCGCTGGCGCAATTTAAGCTGGCAGCACTGGGAACTGCTGCCGGGGATGCAGCACTTTGACGGCTCGCTGTCCGGCGGCGTGGCGGACGGCAAGCTGAAGTTCGAGGTGAAAGATGCCGTACTGCCTTACGGCACTATGTTCCGCGCGCCGCTGGAAATTGCGCAGGCGCGCGGCGCGTTAAGCTGGCGCAGCGACAGTGAAGGCTTAACGCTGGCGGGACGGGATCTGGACGTGCAGGCGCGCTCGCTGTGGGCGAAAGGCGACTTCACTTATGCGCAGGCGAAAGATCGGCCGCCGCGGCTGGATATCCTGACGGGTATCAACCTCACTAACGCCGGCGACGCCTGGCGCTACTTCCCTGAGCCGCTGATGGGCACGGCGCTGACCGATTACCTGAGCGGCGCCATTAAAGGCGGCCACGTGGAAAACGCCACGCTGCTGTTCGCCGGCAATCCGCAGCTCTTTCCGTTCAAGCACAACGACGGCATGTTTCAGGTCTGGGTGCCTTTGCGTCAGGCTACCTACCAGTTTCAGCCCGGCTGGCCGGATCTGCAAAAGCTGGATATCGACCTGAATTTTATCAACGATGGCCTGTTTATGAAGGCGCAGGAAACAAAGCTCGGCAACGTACAGGGCCGAAATATTGCTGCCATCATTCCCGACTATATGAAAGAGAAGCTGATTATCGACAGCGAAATCAGCGGGTCGGGCGCGGATATAGGGCACTACTTCAATCAGACGCCGCTGAAGCCAGAGCTGGGCGCGGCGCTGGACGAGCTGCAGATTGGCGGCGATGTAAGCGGTCGCTTACATTTAAATATCCCGCTGGATGGCCAGCAGGTCAAAGCCAGCGGCGATGTTAATCTGCGTAATAACTCGCTGTTTATCAAACCGCTTAACAGCACCATCAAACAGCTGAGCGGTCGCTTCAGCTACGACAACGGCAATTTGCAGAGCGAGCCGCTGACCGCCAGCTGGTTCGGACAGCCGATTAACGTCACCTTTAATACCCAGGAAGGCGCTAAGCAGTACGCTATTGGCGTCAACCTTAACGGAGAGTGGCGGCCGGATAAAATCGACGTGCTGCCGGCGGCAATGCGTGAAAAGCTGGGCGGCAGCGCCAGCTGGCAAAGCGTCGTGGCGATTACGCTGCCGCACGGCGGCGGCGCGAACTACAACATCTCGCTGAACGGCGATCTGAAGAATGTAAGCAGTAACTTACCTGCACCGCTTGATAAAACGCGGGATATGGCGATGCCGGTACGCGTAGAGGCGCAGGGCGATCTCGCCGCCTTTACGCTGCACGGCGCGGTCGGTAATGACCACCGCTTTAACAGCCGCTGGCTGCTGGGCAAACAGCTCCGCATTGACCGCGGCATCTGGGAAAACGACGCGGCGCAGACGCCGCCGCTGCCGGATACCTCTGGCATGGTGCTCAACCTGCCGCCGCTGGACGGTGAAGCCTGGCTGGGCCTGCTGGCGGGCGGCGCAGGCGGCGCAAGTGGCGGACAAGCTTATCTGCCGGGCGACATCACGCTGCGCACGCCCTCTTTAACGCTGGGCGGCCAGCGCTGGCACGACCTGGAGGCAACGCTGAGCCAGACGGTAGCGGGCGAAAACGTGGTGCAGGCCAAAGGACGGGAGATCGACGGCAAGCTGGTAATGCGTCAGCATGCGCCTTGGCTCGGCCAGATCGCTTACCTTTATTACAATCCGCAGTGGCCAACCGGCGGCGGCTCAACGCCGTTCTCCGGTAAATCCGCCTTCGACTTCAGCGGCTGGCCCGCGCTCAATTTGACCTGCGACGAATGCTGGCTGCGCGGCCAGCGCTTTGGCCGCATCCAGGCCAACCTCAGCCACACCAGCGACACGCTGACGCTGAAAAACGGTTTGGTGGATATCGGCAGCGCGCGGTTAAAGGCAGAAGGCGAATGGGTCAATCAGCCTGGCGAACAGCGGACGGCGCTAAAAGGCACGCTCAGCGGCAAGAAAATCGATGACGCCACCAACTGGTTTGGCATGAATTCGCCGCTGCGCGACGCGCCGTTCAATATCGACTATGACCTGCACTGGCAGGCGGAACCGTGGCAGCCATCGGCGAAGACGTTGAGCGGCGTGCTGAAATCGCATCTGGGCGCCGGTCAGATCGCGGACGTCAACACCGGCCGCGCCGGCCAGCTGCTGCGGCTGGTCAGCTTCGACGCGCTGCTGCGCAAGCTGCGCCTCGATTTTACCGACACCTTCAGCCAGGGATTCTGGTTCGACTCTATTAACGGCACCGCCTGGATTGAAAAAGGCGTGCTGCGCACCGATAACCTGCTGGTGGACGGACTGGAAGCGGATATTGCCATGCAGGGCAAAATCGATTTGGTCAGGCGGCAGATCGATATGGAAGCCGTAGTCGCGCCGGAAATCTCGGCCACCGTCGGCGTGGCGGCGGCCTTTGCGGTCAACCCGGTTGTTGGCGCGGCAGTATTCGCGGCCAGCAAAGCGCTGGCGCCGCTGTGGAATAAAATCTCGGTGCTGCGCTATCACCTTTCCGGCCCGCTGGACAAGCCGCAGATCGATGAAGTCCTGCGCAAACCGCGGGAAAAGAGCGCGAAGTGAATTTGACGTGACCGGGGAATTGCCTCAGGCTATAGAGATTATGACGCCAGCGGCGACTGGCTCCCCAACAGAGCGAGAATACATGAGTCTGAATCTGGTAAGTGAACAGTTACTAACTGCTAATAATATCAACCAACAGGATCTCTTTTCCCTTCTCGGTCAGCTCTCGGAACGCAAGCTGGATTACGCCGATCTCTACTTCCAGTCCGGCTACCATGAATCCTGGGTGCTGGAAGACCGGATTATCAAGGACGGCTCCTGGAACATCGATCAGGGCGTCGGCGTGCGCGCCGTCAGCGGCGAGAAAACCGGTTTCGCCTATGCCGATCAAATCACTCTGAACGCGCTGACGCAAAGCGCCACGGCAGCGCGCAGCATCGTGCGCGAACAGGGCAACGGCAAAGCACACACGCTGGGCGCGGTAATGAACCGCCAGCTCTATCCGGCGGTCGATCCGCTGCAGAGCCTGAGTCGCGAAGAGAAAATCGCGCTGCTGCATCGTGTTGACGCCACGGCGCGCGCGGCGGACAAGCGCGTGCAGGAAGTTAGCGCCAGCCTGAGCGGCGTCTACGAGATGGTGCTGGTGGCAGCCACAGACGGCACGCTGGCTGCCGATGTGCGTCCGCTGGTACGGCTTTCCATCAGCGTGCAGGTTGAGCAGGACGGCAAGCGCGAGCGCGGCTCCAGCGGCGGCGGCGGTCGTTTCGGCTATGAGTTCTTCCTGGCGGACGAGTCCGGCGAAATCCGTGCCGAAGCCTGGGCGCGCGAAGCGGTACGCATGGCGCTGGTCAACCTGAGCGCCGTAGCGGCGCCGGCGGGCAGCATTCCTGTGGTGCTGGGCGCGGGCTGGCCTGGCGTACTGCTGCACGAAGCGGTTGGTCACGGTCTGGAAGGCGACTTCAACCGTCGCGGTACCTCGGTATTCAGCGGCCAGATTGGACAAAAAGTCGCTTCCGATCTCTGTACCGTGGTGGATGACGGTACCATTGAAGGCCTGCGCGGTTCGCTGGCGATCGACGATGAAGGCGTGCCGGGCCAGTACAACGTGCTGATTGAGAACGGCATCCTGAAAGGCTATATGCAGGATAAGCTCAACGCTCGTCTGATGGGCGTGGCGCCTACCGGCAACGGTCGTCGCGAATCTTACGCGCATCTGCCGATGCCGCGTATGACCAACACCTATATGCTGGCGGGCAAATCGACGCCGGAAGAGATCATCGCCAGCGTGGAGTATGGCCTTTATGCGCCGAACTTCGGTGGCGGCCAGGTGGATATCACCTCAGGTAAATTTGTTTTCTCTACCTCTGAGGCCTATCTGATCGAGAACGGCAAAGTGACCAAACCGGTGAAGGGCGCGACGCTGATTGGCTCCGGCATTGAAGCGATGCAGCAGATCTCGATGGTCGGCAACGACCTGGCGCTGGATAAAGGCGTCGGCGTCTGCGGCAAAGAGGGCCAGAGCCTGCCGGTTGGCGTAGGTCAGCCAACGCTGAAGCTGGACAAGCTGACAGTTGGCGGCACCGCCTGATCGCTTTCTGACTCTCTTCAGGGGCGCGCCGTGACGGTGCGCCCTTTTTATTCCTGCCGATACTCCTGATAAACGTCCGCTACCTTATGGAAATAGTCCGTCAGGTAGTTGATGCAGACCTGCACCTTTAACGGCAGCTTGTCTTTCTGCGTGTAAACCGCGTAAACCGGACGCGGATCGGACTGATAATGCGCAAACAGAATCTCAATCTTGCCGGCGTTAATCTCATCAATAATCCACATCAAAGGCACATAGGCGATGCCGGTGCCCGCTACCAGCCAGCGGATCAGCGTCTGCGAATCGTTGGTGGCGAAGCGTCCCTGCGGCGAAAGACGAATAGAGATGCCTTCCGGCGAGGTCAGCTCAAAGTCGTTATCGGGCCGTACGCTGTACTCCAGCCAGGAGAAATTGCCGATGTCGGAAGGCTTTTCCGGCGTGCCGTGCTGCGCCAGATAGCTTTTGGCCGCGCAGACCACCATCGGCATCGAGCCGAGCCGCCGCGAAAAAAGGCTGGAGTCGCGCAGTGCGCCAACGCGGATCACCAGATCCAGCCCGTCCGCGATTAGGTCGGGCGCAGGAATGCCGGTAACCAGATTCACCGTCAGGCCGGGATACTCTTTCAGCATATCGGCGGTCATATTAGCCAGCACGTTTTGCGCCATCGTCGAAGAGCTGCCGATACGCAGCGTGCCGACAGGCGTATTGTTAAAAGCGTAGAGCTGCTCATGTACCTGCTGCGCTTCGGACATCATTCGGCGGCAACCCTGGAAATAGATTTTCCCGGCTTCGGTCAGGCCGATGCTACGCGTGCTGCGGTTCAGCAGCTTCACCTGCAGCTCATCTTCCAGTTTGGCCACAATCTGGCTGACGGCGGAAACGCTCATCTGCAGATGGCTGGCTGCGGCGGTAAAAGAACCCAGTTCCACCACGCGCGCGAACACGGACATGCCTTTCATTCTTTCCATTATTAACTCTGGCTTAAAAGTGATTTAGATCACATTAGGTAGAAAACGTATAGTCAGCCGCGTTACTATAGCATCGCCGGGTTACGGTTCCGTAACTCAACTCGCCAAAGTGCTGGCTCCTGAATAGGCTATTATTCATAGAGCGCCGGTTTTGATAAGACCGCTCGCGGTCAGTCTGACATCATCACCCGTAGAGCAGCAGCCTCCCTGTACAGGGCGGTAGTTTTGTGTGGCGAAAGGAACGCCCGGTAAACCCGACAAGGATAAGAGATGAGTGTGCTTCCGGTTATTGTGATATTTGGGCTCTCCTTCCCGCCCATATTCTTTGAAATTATTGTGTCATTGATGCTGTTCTGGCTGGTGCGTCGCCTGCTGACGCCTACCGGAATCTATGACCTGGTCTGGCATCCGGCTTTATTTAATACAGCACTCTACTGCTGCCTGTTCTATCTGGTTTCCCGATTGTTTGTCTGAGGTCATAGTGAAAGCGTTAACAAGAAAAATCTCCCGGTTCGCCATTACCCTTATCCTGGTCGTGATTGCTGTTGTCGGCATTTTTCACGTGTGGGTCTACTACACCGAATCACCCTGGACGCGCGACGCGAAATTCACGGCGGACGTGGTCGCTATCGCGCCGGACGTCAGCGGCCTGATTACCGACGTGCGCGTGCGTGACAACCAGCTGGTGAAGAAAGATCAGGTGCTGTTCGTGGTCGATCAGCCGCGCTATCAGCAGGCGCTGAACGAAGCGGAAGCGGACGTGGCCTACTATCAGGCGCTGGTCAACGAGAAACGCCGTGAAGCTAGCCGCCGTAACCAGCTGGGCGTTTCCGCCATGTCGCGCGAAGCCATCGAGCAGGCCAACAACGACTACCAGACCTCGGAACATCAGCTGGCGAAAGCCATCGCCACCCGCGACACCGCGAAGCTGGATCTGGAGCGTACCGTGGTGAAAGCGCCTGCGGACGGCTGGGTGACCAACCTTAACGTCTACCGCGGCGAATTTATTACGCGCGGCTCTACCGCCGTAGCGCTGGTGCAGCAGCATACTTTCTATGTGCTGGCCTATATGGAAGAAACCAAGCTGGAAGGTGTGCGTCCGGGCTATCGCGTGGAAATCACGCCGCTGGGCAGCAACCGCGTGCTGCACGGCACCGTAGACAGCGTCGCCGCCGGCGTCACCAACAGCAGCAGCAGCAGCGACAGTAAAGGCATGGCGACCATCGACTCCAACCTGGAATGGGTGCGCCTCGCGCAGCGCGTGCCGGTGCGTATTCATCTGGATCAGCAGCAGGGCAATCTCTATCCTTCCGGCACCACGGCGACCGTGATCGTCACCGGCGCGCAGGATCGCCAGCCGCATGAGATGTCGCCGATGATGAAACTGATGCATCGTCTGCGCGAGTTCGGCTAAGCGCTATGTGGTATCAACTGCGGTTTCCGATCAAGCTCACCTTCGCTATTCTGCTGGCGCTGCTGATCGGCTTTCACTTCAATCTGGAAACGCCGCGCTGGGCGGTGATGACCGCCTGTATCGTGGCGGGCGGCACCGCATTCGCCGCCGGCGGCGATCCCTTCTCCGGCGCGCTGCGCCATCGCGGCATGCTGCGTATTATCGGCACTTTTATCGGCTGCCTGGCCGCGCTGACGATTATGATCGCCACCATTCGCGCGCCGGTAGTGATGCTGCTGCTTTGCTGCCTGTGGGCCGGTTTTTGCGTCTGGCTCTCGTCGCTGATTCGCGTTGAAAACTCCTATGCGCTGGGCCTGGCAGGCTACACGGCGCTGATTATCGTGGTCAGCCTGGATGCCAGCGGGTCGGTGCTGCTGGCACCGCAGTTCGCCGTGGAGCGCTGTAGCGAAATTATTATCGGCATCGTCTGCGCGATTCTGGCGGACATGCTCTTTTCGCCGCGCTCTATCAAGCAGGACATCGATCGCGCCATTGACGCTCTGCTGGTCGACCAGTATAAGCTGATGCAGCTCTGCGTCGCGCACGGCGACAAGGAAGAGGTCGATAAGGCCTGGACCGATCTGGTGCGCCGCACCACTGCGCTAAACGGTATGCGTACCCATTTGATGATGGAATCGGGCCACTGGCAGAAAGCCGAGCGGCGATTAAAGGCGCTGAACACGCTGTCACTGACGCTGATCACCCAGGCCTGTGAAACCTTTCTGATCCAGAACAGCCGTCCGGAATACGTGCCGCCGCAGTTCCACCTCTTTTTTGAAAAGCCGGTAGAGAACGTGGCCGATATCCATAAGCGCATGAAAATCATGCGTCGCGTGATCACCGCCAGCGGCAGTAAAAATACGCCGGTTACCGTCAGCAACTGGGTTGGCGCGGCGTCGCGCTATCTGCTGCTGCTGAAAGGCATCAAAACCAACAGCAGCATCAGCGGTATGGAAGAAGAGGTGCTGGACGGCGAGCCGGTAGTGAAGATGCGCTCGGCGGAAACCCGTCACGCGTTGATTAACGGCGTTCGCACCTTTGTGGCTACGGCGGTCGGTTCGCTGTTCTGGCTCTGGAGCGGCTGGACTTCCGGCAGCGGCGCGATGGTGATGCTGGCAGTGATTACCGCGCTGGCGATGCGGATGCCTAACCCGCTGATGATGGCGAAAGACTTCCTTTACGGCATGCTGGTAGCTATTCCGCTGGGCGCCTTCTACTACATGGTGCTGATGCCCGCCACGCAGCAAAGTATGCTGCTGCTCTGTATCTGCCTGGGCGTGATGGCCTTTATCGGCGGTATCCTTATCCAGCGCCGCCAGATCGGCACGCTGGGCGCGCTGGTCGGCACCATCAATATCCTGACGCTGGATAACCCGATGACCTTTAACGTCAGCGCCTTTCTGGACAATGCGCTTGGTCAGGCCATCGGCTGCTTCCTGGCGCTGCTCGTGATTCTGCTGATCCGCGACACTTCCAAAGCGCGTACCGGCCGCACGCTGCTAAACCGCTTTATGTATTCCGCCGTGGCGGCGATGACCACCAATCAGGCCCGTCGTCGTGAGAACCATCTTCCGGCGCTCTACCAGCAGCTGTTTATGCTGCTGAATATCTTCCCTGGCGACATCGATAAATTCCGTATCGCCCTGACGCTGATTATCGGCCATCAACGCCTGCGCGATGCCGATATTCCGATTAACAGCGATCTCTCCGCGTTTCACAAGCAGCTGCGCCACACGGCGGATCGGGTTATTTCAGCGGGCAGCGACGCTAAGCGCCGCCACTATTTCGAACGGCTGCTGGCCGAGCTGGCTATCTATCAGGAGAAGCTGGTGCATTATGATGCGCCGTTGAGCGTGACGGATCCGGTACAGCGGCTGGTCTTTATGCTGAAGAAATATCAAACCACGCTACTGCAAATCTGACGGATCTCCGCTTCTTACCCTTTCTCACGGCCTGTCACGCAGGCCGCCATCTATACTTATCCCAACGGCAATCCAATGGGAGAACAGCATGAGTAATTCGCTTCAGGACAACGACTTATTTCAGACCGGCTTTTTTATCGACGGCCAGTGGCAGCAGGGCGACGCGACCTTTGACGTGCTTAATCCGGCAACCGGCGAAGTGATTGCCCAGGTGGCGCGCGCCGGTAAAACAGAAACGGAACGGGCTATCGCCGCTGCTGAAAAAGCTTTTCCCGCGTGGCGGGCGAAAACCGCTAAAGAGCGCAGTGAAATTCTCTACCGCTGGTATCAGCTGATTATCGAGAACAAAGCCTGGCTGGGCAAATTGATGACGGCGGAGCAGGGGAAACCGGTGAAAGAGGCGGAAGGCGAGGTCGATTACGCCGCCAGCTTTATTCAATGGTTTGCCGAGCAGGCCAAACGCGCCAATGGCGAAATCATTCCGCCAGCCAAAGCGGGCTCGCGCATTCTCGCTACCCGTGAACCTGTGGGCGTGGTCGCTGCGATTACGCCGTGGAACTTCCCGATGGCGATGCTGACGCGCAAGCTTGGCCCGGCGTTGGCCGCAGGCTGTACCGGCATCATCAAGCCCGCCAACAACACGCCGCTGTCGGCTTTCGCGCTGGTGGCGCTGGCGAAAAAAGCGGGCGTGCCGGACGGCGTGCTTAACGCTGTCGCAGGTGAAACCAAAGCGATCAGCGAAGCCATTATGGCCAGTAAAGCCGTGCGGAAAATCTCCTTCACCGGCTCGACGGAAGTTGGCAAGCTGCTGATGCGCAACGCCGCCGAAACCATGAAAAAAGTCTCTATGGAGCTGGGCGGCAACGCACCTTATATCGTTTTTGACGACGCGGACATCGACGCGGCGGTCAAAGGCGCGATCGCCAACAAATTCCGCAACGCGGGCCAGGTTTGCGTCAGCGTTAACCGCTTCTATATCCATAACAGCGTGTACGATCGTTTTGTCAGTCAGCTGGCGGAAGAAGTCAGCAAGCTGAAAGTGGGGAACGGCATGGAGGAAGGCGTCATCGTCGGGCCGCTGATCGAAGCTTCCGCCGTGGATAAAGTGGAAGAGCACGTTAAAGATGCCAAAGCCAACGGCGGTAAAATCGTTGCGGGTGGCGACAGGCACGAGCTGGGCGGCAATTTCTGGCAGCCAACCGTGATTGCGGAAGCCAATGAAACCATGAAGCTGGCCAAAGAAGAAACCTTCGGCCCGGTCGCCGCTTGCTTCCGTTTTGACAGTGAAGAGGAGGTTATCCGCCGCGCCAATGATACCGAATTTGGTCTGGCCGCCTACTTCTATACTCGCGACGTGCAGCGTATTTTCCGCGTGGCGGCAGCGCTGGAGAGCGGAATGGTCGGCATTAACGAGTGCGCGGTTTCTACCGAGCTGGCGCCTTTTGGCGGCGTCAAAGAGTCCGGGCTGGGCCGCGAGGGCTCGGTGCTGGGACTGGAAGAGTTTTTAGAAGTCAAAGCCCTGCATATCGGGGGACTGTAACTCACCGGGCGGCCAGGCGTCGCCCACCGTTTTCCTGTGGAGCGGCCTATGAGAACAGAAATTTTTGATTTTAACGAGATCGTGGATCAGGCGCATTTTTTCCGGCAGTTCAGCGATCGCTTTGCGCTGGGCGATCGGCCGATCGTTGACCTGGACAGCTTGTGGGAAGTGATCGAAGGGCGGACGCTGCCGCTGCCGTTGGAAATCGTCTTTGTGCATCTTGGTAGCGGGCAGAAACGACGCTATGGCGCGCTGATCCTGCTGTTTGACGAAGCGGAAGAGGAGCTGGAAGGCGAGTTACGTTTTAACGTGCGTTGAACGAAAAAGGGCCCCGGCGAACGGGGCCAAAAGGTTCGTCATAAACCGTTAGGGTACGGCGACGAGGAATTACTTATAGAGTTCTGCGGTCGCGTGATAGTTGCCGTTGTTATAGGCCTCAATCACCCGATAGGCCGTAGCGCCCTGCTGATCGGCTTTTTGCGACAGCTGCTCGCGAATAGTCGTTGGCGCGCCGTCAATGCCGCTGACGCTAATGGTGCCGACGGACTGAAGATTTTCACTGGCGACCTGCTGGTCGGTGACCAGGTTAGCGGCGCTGGCGCCGAAGGAGAGAACGGAAGCCAGGCTTAGTGCGGCGATAGCGAATTTAGTTTTCATAACAGATGCTCCAGAGTAGGGCGATAACCGAAAGGGCTAAAAAACGTTTATTATTCTTGGGGTTATCGTCGGGTTACGAGTTCGTTGTTGCGTGCGTTTAACTTATTTATACAGCTCAGCCGTAGCGTGATAGTTGCCGTTCATGTAGGCCTCTACAACGCGATAGGCTTTAGCGCCCTGAGCGTCAGCTTTTTCATTCAGCTGCGCCTTGATATCCATTGGTGAAGCGCTGACGCCGCTGACGCTAACGGTGCCGATCGATTGCATGTTTTGCGCCTGATCCGCATTAACGGAATCAGCTGCAAAAGCACCAAAAGAGAGCACGGAAAGCAAGCTTGCGGCAGCGATGGTCATTTTTACGTTCATGGTCGTTTTCCTCGTCATTGTTTTTATCTTGTCGTTAGTGTGATTCACATCACGAAAAGGATTATAGATCTGATAACGTAAAAAATTAATAGCAGGCTAATAATGTTTTGTTGCGATACTTAAACACTTAACCACCTTTTAATAACGTTCAGTTATAAAAAACGCTTATAATTTATGCCGGCTGTGTTAAATATCCGTAAAAACATTGAGATAGGCGAATTTAACTATTTGTGCGCTTATTTGCGGCAGATCACGCTGCGAGACAGGAGTCTGCAAAATGAAACGACAATATCAAAATGGTCAGGGTAGTGGATTATGCTGTTTATGAAGGGATGCGGTGAGACAAAATAGGGCGCCGACAGGGGCGACGCCGAGGAAAAGCTACGTTTGCGCGCGGAAAAACCGGCGGTTTACAGTTCCTGATCGAACAATTTCAGAACGGAATCACGAAGATCCCTGATAGTGACATGCCGCGCCGGGGTAATAAAAATGGTGTCGTCGCCGGCAATCGTTCCGAGAATCCCTTCCGGTTTGCCCAACGAATCCAGCATCCTGGCAATCAGCTGCGCCGCGCCCGGGCTGGTATGGATCACGATCAGCGCATCGTTATGGTCGATATCCAGCACCAGATTTTTTAGCGGGCTGCTGGTGGTCGGTACGCCCAGCTCGGCGGGCAGGCAATAAACCATCTCCATCTTGGCGTTGCGCGTCCGCACGGCGCCAAAGCGGGTCAACATACGCGACACTTTGGACTGGTTGATATTATCGAAGCCCTGCTCCTGCAGCGCCGTGACAATTTCGCCCTGCGAGCTGAATTTTTCTTCTTTTAATAAGGCCTTAAACGCCTTGATCAAATCTTCTTGTTTTGCCGGATTACGCATGGTTTTTCACTAAAAGTCGCCAGAAAATGCCCAATGGGGTAAGGGGAGTATTATGCAATTTTCTGCATTTTTATGCAAACATGGCCGCTTTTTCAGGTTTGTTTACAGCTGGCTGACAGAAAATCTGCCGGAAAAATTCGCCATATTGCGCGGTGTCGCGCACAATAAGTGAACAGAATGTTATAAAATTGATGTTCTTTAGATAAGATTTACTGTTATGACTTAACGCCAGCTATGCTGCCTGGCCGCCTTAGTGGCTTCATCCGGCATAATGCGATTTTATCCTGTATGATGCGCGGTCGTGCAAAAGAGGGTAAATGCTGTCGCTCAGGCTTCACGGCTCGGTTATGGTGTTAACTAAATGATTTCCCGGTACTTCCCTGGCAAAATAATAAGGAGTTTAGGATGAAAGTTGCAGTTCTCGGCGCGGCTGGCGGCATTGGCCAGGCCCTTGCTCTTCTGCTCAAGACCCAGCTTCCGGCAGGTTCAGAACTCTCACTGTACGATATTGCTCCTGTTACGCCCGGCGTGGCTGTGGATCTAAGCCATATTCCTACGGCAGTAAAAATTAAAGGCTTTAGCGGCGAAGACGCGACGCCGGCGCTGCAGGACGCCAACGTTGTCCTGATCTCTGCTGGTGTGGCACGTAAACCCGGCATGGATCGCGCTGACCTGTTTAACGTCAATGCCGGCATCGTACGCAACCTGATTGAGCAGGTAGCCGCGACCTGTCCGAAAGCGCTGATCGGTATTATCACCAATCCCGTTAATACCACGGTGGCCATCGCCGCCGAGGTGCTGAAAAAAGCGGGCGTTTACGACAAGAACAAACTGTTCGGCGTGACCACGCTGGATATTATCCGCTCCAACACCTTTGTCGCCGAGCTGAAAGGCAAAGATCCAACGGCGCTGAACGTGCCGGTGATCGGCGGCCACTCTGGCGTTACTATCCTGCCGCTGCTGTCGCAGGTTCCGGGCGTTAGCTTTACGGAGCAGGAAGTGGCCGACCTGACCAAACGTATTCAGAATGCGGGTACGGAAGTGGTCGAAGCCAAAGCCGGCGGCGGCTCCGCTACGCTGTCGATGGGCCAGGCCGCGGCGAAATTCGGCCTGTCGCTGGTGCGCGCGCTGCAGGGCGACAGCAATGTGGTGGAGTGCGCTTACGTTGAAGGCGACGGCGCCCATGCCCGCTTTTTCGCGCAACCGCTGCTGCTGGGGAAAAACGGCATCGAGGAGCGTAAGCCAATCGGCAGCCTGAGCGCCTTTGAAGAGCAGGCGCTGCAAAACATGCTGGAGACGCTGAAAAAAGATATCGCCCAGGGCGAAGAGTTCGTGAAGTAAGCCATACCGGGCCAGCTGATGCTGGCCCTGTCTTTAGCTGCCCGGATATTCAAGCACGGTAATCGGCAGCGTCATTTTGCGATCGTTGCGCAAAATATCCATCTCAATCACCGTTCCCGGCCTTATCTCCGCCACCTGATCCATGGTTTCCAGCGCCGACACCGCAGGCTTGTGGTTCACGCTGGTGATGACGTCGTTGACCTGTAATCCTGCTTTGGCCGCCGGGCCGCCCTGCGCCACATTGGTCACCACTATGCCCTGGATATGGTCGATACTGCCGTTTTGCCCGTGCATCTGGGGAATTTCGCGTCCGCTAATACCGATAAAACCGCGGATAACGCGCCCGTCGCGGATCAGCTTATCCATGATTTTAGCCGCCAGCGGCGTAGGAATGGCAAAGCCTATCCCTTCCGGCGTTTCGCCGTCGTTACTTTTATCAAAGGAAAGCGTGTTGATGCCCATCAATTCGCCCAGCGAGTTAATCAGCGCGCCGCCGGAGTTGCCTTTATTGATAGAGGCGTCGGTTTGCAGGAAGTTCTGATAACGGGAAGGGCTAAGGCCGACGCGTCCGGTGGCGCTGATAATGCCCTGGGTGACGGTCTGGCCGATGTTGTAGGGATTGCCTATCGCCATCACCAGATCGCCGATATGCGCCACGCGTTTAGGGTTTACCGGAATAACCGGCAGGCTGGACGCCGTGATCTTCAGCACCGCCAGATCGGTCAGGCTGTCCGAGCCTACCAGCATGGCTTCAAAAATCCGGCCATCCTGCAGGGCAACGATAATCTGATCGGCATCGTTGATCACGTGCTTGTTGGTCAGAATATAGCCGCGGCTGTCCATGATCACGCCGGAACCCAGCGTGCGGATCTCCAGATTATGCGCCGAAGCGTTGGCGCTGCGGTTATAGACGTTGACCACCGCAGGCGCGGCGCGGCGAACGGCGGCATTGTAGCTGACCGGCGTCTCGCTGGCGCTGTCATCTTTTAAAGCAAAGAAGCTGTTGCCGATGCGCAGCGCGGGCAGCGCGAGCAGCAGCAGGCCCGCCACAACCAGGCCAAGAAGCACTGAACGCAAAAGTTTAGGAAACATGGCTTTAACTGATGAGTGAATCGACGACGGGCAGGATAACATGAGTCGGGCGGACGCGCAGGTGTCCGCCCACAGTTTTAACGCAAAAGTAGATAAAGACTTTCGCCGTTGCGGATGACGTTCAGCGCTAACAGCGAAGGTTTGGCTGCCAGCTGCTTGCGCAGCTCGGCCAGATTTTCCACGCGCGTCCGGTTCAGGCCGACAATCACATCGTCTTTCTGCAGGCCGAACTGCGCGGCTGGCGTCCCTTTATCCACGTTCTCTACCATCACGCCTTTGGTGCCGTCTTTCGCCGCGCCGTCGCTCAAGGTGGCGCCCTGCAGCGCGGGGTTCAGCAGCTCCGTGCTGGCCGTTTGCGTGCTGTTATCCAGCTTCACGGTAAGGGTTTGCGGTTTGCCGTCGCGCAGCAGGCCCACTTTTACCTCTTTGCCTGGCGCGGTCGTGCCGATTTTAACCCGCAGCGCCGCAAAGCTTTCTACCGCCTTGTCATCCAGCGTGGTGATGATATCGCCCGCTTTAATGCCCGCTTTGGCCGCCGCCGATCCCGGCAGCACTTCGTTAACGAAAGCGCCGCGCTGAGCGTCGACGTTAAAGGCTTTTGCCATCTCCGCCGTCATTTCCGTGCCCTTGATACCGAGCTGGCCGCGCTTCACTTCGCCGAACTCGATCAGCTGTTGCGCCAGATTCATCGCCATATTGCCCGGAATAGCGAAACCGATGCCGATATTGCCGCCGGCGGAGGAGAGAATAGCGGTGTTGATGCCAATCAGCTCGCCGTTGAGATTGACCAGCGCGCCGCCGGAGTTGCCGCGGTTAATCGCCGCATCGGTCTGGATAAAGTTCTCCAGGCCTTCCAGATTCAGGCCGCTACGGCCCAGCGCCGAGACGATGCCGGAAGTGGCCGTCTGGCCCAGGCCGAACGGGTTGCCGATAGCAACGGCGAAGTCGCCCACTTTCAGCTGGTCGGAATCGGCCACTTTAATTTGCGTCAGGCCTTTAGCGCCGCTGACCTGAAGCAGCGCGATATCGGTCTGCTCGTCATGGCCGATTAGCTTCGCGTCGAGTTCACGGCCATCGCTCAGCTGAATGCTGATTTTGTCCGCGCCGTTCACCACGTGATTATTGGTCAGGATGTAGCCTTTTTCGGCGTTAATCACCACGCCGGAGGCGAGCCCTTCAAAAGGTTGATCGCTATCCTCGCCTTCCTGGCCGAAAAAACGCTTCAGCTGCTCGGGGATCTCCTGCGTTTGCGTTGGCTGCGTTCCCGCCACGTGGACGCTGACCACCGCGGGCAGCACTTTTTCCAGCATCGGCGCCAGGCTGGGCAGCGCCTCTCCCTGAATCTGCGCCGGCAGCGTAGCCTGCGCCGCAGGCGCTAAACCAACGCTGATACTCAGGGCTAATGCGCTCAACAGTAATGATTTCTTCATCGCTATAGGACTCGCAAAAAGTGGGGGAAATCATCCGGGACAAGCCTGGACACAAATTTCAGAATAGTAAAAAGGGGCGATAAACGCCCCTTTACACCGCAGACCAGGCTAAAGCGACAGGCCCGAAGCCAGGCGTCATGCTCACGCGTAACGCCAGCGCGGCTTCGCCTGACTATTTTTCGTGCGTCGCACGCTCGCCGCGCAGCAGGCCGGTAGCGCTGTCTGGATAATCGCGCGGCATCTGCACCGGCGCCTGATCGTTATCCGCTTCCGATTCGGTCAGCTGATAAGCGAATGGATTTTTTTCGCCCGGCAGGTTCGGCAGCAGGCTGTTCGAGCCTTTCGCCATATGCTGATAAAGCTGGCGGTAGTCGCGCGCCATATTGTCCAGCAGCTCGGCGCTTTGCGCGAAGTGGCTGGTCAACTCTTCACGATAATCAGCCAGCTCCGCTTTGGTTTTTTCCAGTTCATACTGCTGGCTGCGCTGCTCACGCAGCTTTTTGTTGCCAAAACGCATCACCAGCGCACCAATAATCAATCCCGCTACCAGGCCAATCAGCCCATATTCCCAGGTCATAATAACTCCCGTGTTGTCGTCTTCATCGTTCCGTATGGACATCTGACTCTGTGCCAGTCCGATACAGCCACTATAACCGCTAATCTCATGGAAGTGGAATCCTGCGGCTGCATCGCTTAGTGTAGAACGGCCTTTTTTTCGGCAATTAATGCAGGCGTCACCGAATATTTCAGGGAACAGGAATCTATGCAAACGAAGTCTCCTCTCGCGCTTTATCAACAGGCACTGGAAAATGGCGAGTATCGTCCCGATGATGTCCAGCGCGAAGCCGTTACCCGGCTGAATGGCATCTGGCAGGCGCTCTCGCAGCGCGACGCCGTCGCCGAACCTTCAGCAAAAGGGCTGTTTGGCCGCCTGAAGAAGCTGACAGGAAAAGGCAAAAGCGAGCCGCAGACGCCCGTGCGCGGCCTTTACATGTGGGGCGGCGTGGGTCGGGGTAAAACCTGGCTGATGGATCTGTTTTTTCAGGCAATTCCTGGCGAACGCAAACAGCGGCTGCACTTCCACCGTTTTATGCTGCGGGTGCACGAGGAGCTGACCGGTTTGCAGGGCCAGAGCGATCCGCTGCAAATCGTGGCTGACCGCTTTAAAAGCGAAACGGATCTGCTCTGTTTCGACGAGTTCTTTGTTTCCGACATTACCGACGCCATGCTGCTGGGCACGCTGATGGAAGCCCTGTTCGCCCGTGGCATCACGCTGGTCGCCACCTCCAACATCCCGCCGGACGAGCTTTACCGTAATGGCCTGCAGCGCGCGCGCTTTCTGCCCGCGATCGAGATGATTAAGCAACATTGCGACATCATGAACGTGGACGCCGGCATCGACTATCGCCTGCGTACGCTGACTTCCGCGCATTTGTGGATGATGCCGCTGAATGAGACGACCAGCAAAGAGATGGATCGGATGTTCGTCGCGCTGGCCGGCAAGGCGCGCGACGACAAGCCCGTGCTGGAGATCAATCATCGTCAGATGCCGACGCTGGGCGTAGCGGACGGCGTGGTGGCGATGGATTTCCTGACGCTGTGCGGGGAAGGGCGCAGCCAGCACGATTATATTGAGCTGTCGCGTCGCTTCCACAGCGTGCTGCTCTATAACGTGCCGGTGATGATCTACAAAACGGAAGACCAGGCGCGACGTTTTCTGGCGCTGGTAGATGAGTTTTACGAGCGGCATGTTAAGCTGGTGGTCTCGGCAGAAGCAACGCTGTACGAGATCTACCAGGGCGCGCGGCTGAAGTTTGAATATCAGCGCTGCGTGTCGCGCCTGCAGGAGATGCAGAGCGAAGAGTACCTTCGCCTGCCGCATCTGCCCTGAGGCGTTAAATTTCCGGACGTCGGGTCGCATTTAATTGTAAAAAGGGGTCGCGCTTTGCAGGCGACTTCTCTATAATCTTGCGACCCCACGTTACAGCAAGGATTTTTTTCCCAAAGATCTTTGTGTACCAGTAACGCTATCCGAGGGGGTGGCTTGCTGGTCGAGATGGTCGTGTGAGCCTCAACCGTTTATTCAAGCGTTTGGGATTTCACCAACGTGTAACTTAATTTGGGTAAGCTTTTAGATGAAAACTTTTACAGCTAAACCAGAATCCGTCCAACGTGACTGGTATGTTGTTGACGCAACGGGCAAAACTTTAGGTCGTTTAGCGACTGAACTGGCTCGTCGTCTGCGCGGTAAGCATAAAGCGGAATACACTCCGCACGTTGATACCGGTGATTACATTATCGTGCTGAACGCTGACAAAGTTGCTGTAACCGGCAACAAGCGTACCGATAAGATTTACTATCATCACACTGGCCACATCGGTGGTATCAAGCAAGCGACTTTCGAAGAGATGATTGCTCGCCGTCCTGAGCGTGTGATTGAAATCGCGGTTAAAGGCATGCTGCCAAAGGGCCCGCTGGGTCGTGCTATGTACCGTAAACTGAAAGTTTACGCGGGCAACGAGCACAACCATGCGGCACAGCAACCGCAAGTTCTTGACATTTAATCGGGATTACAGGCAATGGCTGAGAATCAAAACTACGGCACTGGTCGCCGCAAAAGCTCTACCGCTCGCGTATTTATCAAGCCGGGCAGTGGTAACATCGTTATCAACCAGCGTTCTCTGGAACAGTACTTCGGTCGCGAAACTGCCCGCATGGTAGTTCGTCAGCCGCTGGAGCTGCTGGACCTGGTGGGTAAATTCGATCTGTACGTCACCGTTAAAGGTGGTGGTATTTCTGGTCAGGCTGGTGCGATCCGTCACGGTATCACCCGCGCGCTGATGGAATACGACGAGTCACTGCGTGGCGAACTGCGTAAAGCAGGCTTCGTTACCCGTGATGCCCGTCAGGTTGAACGTAAGAAAGTCGGCCTGCGTAAAGCACGTCGTCGTCCACAGTTCTCCAAGCGTTAATTTATTCTGCTTCGGCAGAATGGATTATCGAAAAACCCGGCGCTTGCGTCGGGTTTTTTCTTGTCTGAATTTCGGGCTGGCTCGTAAAAACGCCGCGGGCTTTGTCATTTTCCCGTCAAATCCGTTTTCCTGCCCCACAAGCTGGCTAAAATCTGGTAAACTGAGTGTCACTTTGTGCCCATGAGCAGGGCGGCTAAGCTGGCGGGGAGTTGTCCGGGTTAGCCGGTAGCAAATTTAGCAGCTGGTCGCCGCGTGGCGGGCTTGCGCAGTAATTTTCTGGATAAACTTGGAGGTTTACATGGCTGTCGCTGCCAACAAACGTTCGGTAATGACGCTGTTTTCTGGTCCGACTGACATTTTTAGCCATCAGGTGCGTATTGT
>Ga0157363_1000222_pt1 | contig 43946 bp, 40 predicted proteins | sample AttsexASBM1_FD_111477 | JGI IMG/M metagenome (GOLD analysis project Ga0157363, IMG submission 111477) | Fungus gardens microbial communities from leaf cutter ant in Ribeirão Preto, State of São Paulo, Brazil - Atta sexdens ASBM1 | ecosystem: Host-associated > Fungi > Mycelium > Unclassified ... | reverse complement strand
TCGCCAGGATCAGCAAACTGTCGTTATCGCAGTCGGCAGTGATGCTGTCCACCTGCAAATAATGTCCGGAAGTTTCACCTTTGGTCCACAGGCGATTTTTGGTGCGTGACCAAAAGGTTACATGACCGGTCTGCTGAGTGACTTCCAGAGCTTCCGCATTCATATAGCCCAGCATCAGTACTTCACCGGAAATTTTATGCTGGATAATCGCAGGGATCATCCCGTCGGTTTTTGCCCAGTCCAGCCGGGTCAGTTGTTCAGCGCTTAACACGTACGGATCTCCACATTATGGCTACGCAAAAATTCTTTCAGCTCTGCGATATTAATCAGTTGTTTATGGAATACCGAGGCCGCCAGTGCGCCATCAATATTGGTGTCTCGAAAGGCATCCAGGAAGTGCTGCATGGTTCCGGCTCCGCCTGACGCAATCAGTGGTACGTGGCAACGTTCACGAATCAGCTTCAGTTGCCGGATATCATAGCCATTACGCACGCCATCCTGATTCATCATATTCAGGACAATTTCACCGGCACCACGTTTCTGTACTTCGGTTACCCAGTCAGCGGTTTGCCACTGGGTAACACGGGTCCGGGATTCGTCACCGGTGTACTGGTTAACGTGGTACAGACCGGTCTGTTCGTCAAACCAGGTATCAATCCCTACCACAATACACTGTACGCCAAAACGGTCGGCCAGGCGGCTAATCAGGTCCGGATCGGCCAGTGCCGGGGAGTTAACAGAGATTTTATCTGCGCCGAACGTCAGAATGCGGGCAGCATCTTCCGGCGTCTTAATGCCTCCGGCCACACAGAACGGTATATCAATGACTTCGGCAACCCGTGAGACCCAGCTTTTATCTACCACACGGCCATCAGAAGAGGCGGTGATATCGTAAAAAACCAGTTCATCGGCACCTTCTTCGGCATAGCGTTTTGCCAGCGGAACAATATCACCAATAATTTCGTGATTACGGAATTGCACGCCTTTTACTACCTGCCCGTCACGAACATCAAGACAGGGTATTATCCGTTTTGCCAGCATGAAATGGCCTCCGTCACTGTAAATTTACCTTCCAGTAAAGCGCGTCCAACAATAACGCCCTGAACACCCGTGTTGCGCAGTGCGGCAATATCAGCGAGTGAGCCGATGCCTCCGGAAGACTGGAAGGCAATCTGTGGGTAACGGGCTGTAATTTCCTGATACAGAGCCACATTGGATCCGGCCAGGGTGCCGTCACGTGAAATATCGGTACAAAGTACATGTTTCAGTCCGACCGACTGATAATCTTCAATCACGTGTTCCAGGGTAACTCCGCCGGCTTCCTGCCAGCCGCTGATGGCGACTTCTTTACGCTGTTTTTCGTCAATACGGACATCCAGTGCCAGGACAATGGCATCGGCACCGAACTCACGGAACCATTGTTTCACCTCTTCAGGCTCGCGGATGGCCGTTGAACCAACGACCACCCGAGCGGCACCTGCGTCCAGTAGCGAGGCGACATCGGCACGGCTACGGATTCCGCCTCCTACCTGAACCGGCACACTGACGCCGGCCAGTAATTTTTTCAACAAGGGAATCTGCCGGGCCGCAGGATCTTTAGCCCCGGTTAAATCAACCAGATGCAATACTTCCGCCCCTTCCTGCTGATAAGCCTGTAAACGTGGCAGGGGATCAGTGCCGTAATCACGTTGTTGTGCATAATCGCCCTGGTGAAGACGGACTACCTTACCTTCAATTAAATCAAGTGCGGGGATAATCATTACATCTCCAGGAAATTTTTAATCAGCTGTGCACCGGCTTTGCCGGAGCGCTCCGGGTGAAACTGGACACCGTAAAAGTTATCCTGCTGAACCGCGGCTGAGAATGGCTGTCCATAGTCACACTGGGCAATAGTGCCGCTAAACACAGGCATCGCGTAGCTGTGGACAAAGTAAAAATAGCTGTCTGCTGAGATATTGCGAAATAACGGATGGCCAGCATGGGCAGTCAGTTGGTTCCAGCCCATATGGGGTAACGGCAATTCGCCGGTATCCATCAACGAGACTTCTTCATCCATCAGCCCGAGAGTATCAATGCCATTATTTTCCTGGCTGTGACGTGCCAGCAACTGCATCCCCAGGCAGATACCCAGCACGGGCTGGGTACAGTTCTTAATCAGCTCCACCAGTTCCCGCTCCTGCAGCTGGTCCATCGCTGCCCGTGCGGTGCCCACGCCCGGTAAAAACAGTTTATCAGCATTCAGAACCACGTTTTTTTCCCGGCTGACAACCGGTTGATAGCCAAGGCGCTCTACCGCCCACTTTACCGATGAAAGGTTGGCACAGCCAGTATCCAGGATGACGATACTCATTACAGTACCCCTTTTGAACTCGGTAAAGTGTTGCCGTTGACCTGAATCGCCTGGCGCAGAGTACGACCAAAGGCTTTAAACAGGCTTTCTACGCGGTGGTGATCGTTATGGCCCTTGGTTTTCAGGTGCAGGGTGCAGGCCATACTGTAGGAGAGTGACCGGAAGAAATGTTCAACCATTTCGGTACTCAGGTCACCGACCCGCTGGAACGTAAACGCCGCTTTGTACACCAGGTAAGGGCGCCCGGAAATATCCAGAGCGCAACGAGCCTGGCATTCATCCATGGGCAGAACAAAGCCGAAACGACCAATTCCGCGTTTGTCACCCAGTGCTTTCAGCAGTGCTTCGCCCAGTGCCAGCCCGGTATCTTCCACGGTGTGGTGATCATCGATATACAGGTCTCCCTTCACATCAATGTTCATCCGGAAACCACCGTGGGTGGCAATCTGATCCAGCATATGGTCAAAGAAACCTACGCCGGTGCTGATTTTACTGCCACCTTCCCGGTCCAGCCACACCTCGGCCATCACCTGGGTTTCTTTGGTATTACGCTGTACCAGGGCATGGCGATCACGGCGGGTCAGGCGGTCGGCAATTTGTGGCCACAGGTTTTCACCTTCGCCATAGCGGATACCCTGAATACCCATATTTTCTGCCAGGGTGATATCCGTCTGGCGATCTCCAATCACATAACTGTTTTGCTTATCCAGCACACCTTCGGCCAGCCAGGGTTCTACCATCTTTGTATGAGGTTTACGGCAGTCGCAGTTATCTTCTGGTTTGTGTGGGCAAATCAGAACTTCACTAAAGTTTACGCCCTGAGAGCTGAATACCTGCATCATCAGGTTGTGTGGGCCATCAAAGTCCGCCTGTGGAAAGCTGTCGGTCCCCAGTCCGTCCTGATTGGTAATCATCACCAACTGATAGCCGGCTTCCTGCAGGCGCAGCATTGCCGGGATAACCCCAGGTTCAAAAGCGAGTTTGTCCATCCGGTCAACCTGGAAATCGACAGGAGGTTCGGAGATGAGTGTTCCGTCACGATCAATAAAAAGAGTTTTCTGGCTCATGCTTGCTCCGCAGAATCGCTTAAAGAGTGCAGGGCATTCATCAGGGTTTCACACTCCTGACGCGTGCCGATAGAAATTCGTAAACAGCCGCTCAGGCCGGGGTTTTTGCTCTGATCCCGTAAAATAATGCCCTGATCCCACAAGGCACGGAATACGGTGGTTTGGGTAAAACGGACCAGCAGATAGTTCGCCGAGCTGGGATAGACCTGCTCAACCAACGGGCACTGTTCCAGTTGCTGCTGTAACCAGCCGCGGGTCTGATTGAGTGTTTTAACATTTTCACGCATCAATGCCAGACCTTGTTCACTCAGTGCCTGGGCGGCGATATCGGCGACCGGTGCCGATAACGGGTAGGGCGCAATCACTTTGAGCAACAGGCTGATGACTTCAGGGTTCGCCAGGGTGAAGCCGCAACGCAAACCGGCCAGAGCAAAGGCTTTGGACAGAGTGCGCAGAATCACCAGCTGCGGATAATCACGCAACCAACTGGCCAGTGAGGCTTCGGGGCAAAAATCGATATAGGCTTCGTCTGCCACGACCAGTGCTTTACCAGCGGTCAGGTCTAACAGCTCACGAATCGACTGCGGATCGATAAGATTACCGGTTGGATTATTCGGGCTGCACAGATAAACCAGTTTCACGCCATCAAGTTGTGCGGCAATGGCCGGGACATCCGGTTGCCAGTTCTCCAGAGCGGGTACGGTCAGATATTCGACACCGATAGTTTCGGCACTGACACTATACATGCCATAGGTTGGCGGGCAGAACAGAATCTTATCTTTGCCCGGTTCACAGAAAGCCCGGATCAGCAGCTCGATGCCTTCATCGGCTCCCCGGCTGACCAGTACCTGGTCACTGTTCAGGCCACTGTAAGCCGCATAACGTTCAATAACCTCTGTCGGCTGACACTCAGGATAACGGTTAAGCGTCTGGCGGGTCAGTTCAAAGGGTACGGCTACCGGATACTCGTTAGCATTCAGCCACACATCCCCTTTACCCCCCAGTCGTCTGGCGGACTGATAAGGGGTCAGAGCTCTGACGTTGTCACGGGCCAGTTGTTCAACAGACTTAGTCATAGATTATCCTCCAGGGCTTTCACGCGAAGCGTGACGGCATTTTTGTGGGCATCAAGCCGTTCAGCGGCAGCCAGAATTTCGATCGCCGGGGCTAGTGCGGCAAAGCCTGACGGTGATAGCTCCTGGATTGTCATGCGTTTTTGAAAATCGGCCAGTCCAAGACTGGAGTAGGTAGAAGTATATCCGTATGTTGGCAGTACGTGATTGGTCCCGGAGGCATAATCACCGGCGGATTCCGGCGACCAGTCGCCAAGGAAGACCGAACCGGCACTGGTGATTTGCTCTACCCATTTCCGTGGATCACGGGTCTGAATAATCAGATGTTCAGGCCCGTAGCGGTTGGAAATGTTAATACACTCGGCCAGATCTTTTGCCACAATCAGCCGGCTGGCGGATAACGCCTGACGGGCCGTTTCTGCACGAGGCAGTTCTGTCAGTTGTCGGTGGATTTCTTCCGCCACTTGTTCTGCCACTGAGCGGGAAGGCGTCAGCAGGATAACCTGGGAATCCGGACCGTGTTCCGCCTGAGACAACAGATCGGAAGCGACAAATGCCGGAGTCGCGCCCTCGTCAGCAATCACCAGGACTTCTGAAGGGCCTGCCGGCATATCAATGGCTGCACCGTCCAGTCTTTGGCTGACCTGGCGTTTAGCTTCGGTGACCCAGGCGTTACCCGGTCCGAAAATTTTATCCACTTTAGGCACGGAGTCGGTACCAAAGGCCATGGCAGCGATGGCCTGCGCGCCACCGACCTGGAATACTTCACTGATACCACATAATCTGGCGGCAAACAGGATCTCATCCGCAATCGGAGGAGGTGAGCAGAGTACTACTTTACCGCAGCCCGCAATGCGTGCCGGAGTTGCCAGCATCAGTACTGTAGAGAACAACGGGGCAGAACCGCCGGGGATATAAAGCCCGACAGACTGTACCGGCCGGGTGACCTGTTGGCAGCGTACGCCTGGCTGAGTTTCGATATCCACTCCCTGAAACACCTGGGCCTGGTGGAAGGCTTCTATATTACTGGCCGCCGTTTGCATGGCAGCTTTCAGTGAATCACTGACCCGCGCCACTGCTGCATTGATTTCCTGCTCACTGACAGCAAAACTTTCAGGACTCACTTTGTCGAATTTCGCACTGAAGTTGCGCAGCGCCGTATCCCCTTGCTCACGCACCTGTTCCAGAACATCCCGCACGGTCTGTGAGATGGTCCCGGATGAAGCCAGCGCAGGACGTTTAAGCAACGACTGCTGTTGTTCCGCACTACACTGTCGCCAGTCGATAATGGTGTCAAAGCTGTTCATCATTTACTCCATCATTTTTTCGATTGGCAGAACAAGGATTGAACTGGCGCCCAGCGATTTCAGTTTCTCCATGGTTTCCCAGAACAAAGTCTCACTGCTGACCATGTGCATGGCGACCCGGGCCTGATCTCCGGCCAGAGGCAACAGGGTAGGACGTTCGGCTCCGGGTAATAAGCTGATGACTTCTTCCAGACGATCGGTTGGCGCATGCAGCATGATGTATTTCGATTCGCGGGCTTTAATCACCCCCTGAATACGGGTCAGCAATTTATCGATCAGGTACTGTTTCTCCGCGGGCATTTCACCGTCGCGTTGGATTAATACTGCTTTGGAACGGTAAATGACGTCCACTTCACGCAGTCCGTTAGCTTCCAGGGTTGCTCCTGTAGAGACCAGATCGCAGATACCATCAGCCAGTCCGGCACGCGGGGCCACTTCCACTGAACCGTTCAGCAGGCAGGATTTAAAGGCGATATTTTTACTGTCGAAGTAGCGTTTCAGGAGGTGAGGATAAGAGGTGGCAACACGTTTGTTATTCAGACATTCCGGACCGGTGTAATCGGCATCGACCGGCATGGCCAGTGATAACCGACAGCCACCGAAATCCAGGCGGCGCAGCGTGGTATATCGCGGGTCTTCGCCCTGGGCCCGACGGGACAGCAACTCTTCTTCCAGGACATTTTCACCAATAATCCCCAGGTCAACCACACCATCCATCACCAGGCCCGGGATATCATCATCACGTACCCGCAGGATATCAATCGGCATATTCTCGGCAAACGCAATCAGGCGCTGCTGTTGCAGGTTAATTTTAATACCACAACGGGTCAGCAGTTCGCGGGAGTCATCACTCAGGCGACCTGATTTTTGCATGGCAATGCGGATACGTTTGTTATCTAACATCTGTCCTGTCCTCTGTTTACTGTTCCTGCACGGAATTTATAATTGTTAAATTTCTGTCCATAAAAAAACCCCCGGAAGATCTCTTCCGGGGGTTTAATATTGCGTTCAAACCACTGGAAGATCTTTTCGTCTCCCAGCACACATCGCCTGAAAGACTAGTCAGGGTGATGGTGATGATGATGGTTAGATTGAACGCGAATCATAAATTTTTCCGACGATTAAAAGGGTCATTTGTCTGGCATTTAAGCTAACCAAAATAATGCAGACTGGCAACACTTTTTTATAATGATAAGCAGAATTGCTGGCAAAAATTTGTACTGGCCTGAAAACTGCCGGAGGAATACCATCGTTAAGCAGAGAGTTTGGCGTTCGACAGGATAATATTAAGGCGAAATCTGTATGAAAAAAGTAGCTATCGTGGGGCTGGGCTGGCTGGGCATGCCGCTGGCACGACAACTGGCAGGCCGGGGCTGGCAGGTGACCGGCACTAAAACCACCGCAGATGGAGTGCAGGCGGCCCGTGCTGTCGGCATTAATGCCTGCCTGCTGAAGCTGACCCCTGAACCGGAATGTGATGCCGATGATTTAGCTGACTTACTGGAGGCTGATGCGCTGGTAGTGACTTTGCCGGCCAGCCGGAGTGCTGAAAGCAGCGAGCAATATGTCTATGCCGTGCAGAATATTGTCGACAGTGCGCTGGCACACAAAGTGAAACAGGTCATATTTACCAGCTCGACATCCGTTTATGGTGATGCCAGTGGTGAGGTTGACGAAAACAGCCCACTGCGTCCTGTCACTCCTGCGGGTCAGTCTCTGGTCCGGCTTGAGCAGTGGCTGCACGATTTACCAGGCACTCAGGTGGATATTCTGCGTCTGGCGGGGTTAGTCGGACCAGCACGCCATCCCGGACGATTTCTGGCCGGCAGGCAGGGACTGACTAACGGACAGCACGGAGTGAATCTGGTGCACCTGGACGACGTAATTTCGGCGATAGTGTTACTGTTGGAACAGCCAGCGCAAGGTGGCACTTACAACCTGTGTGCTGCCGGGCATCCGCCACGCGACCAGTTCTATCCGCAGCTGGCACGGCAGGCAGGATGGCAGGCCCCGCAGTTTGATCCGCAGTTTTCTTCGACTGAAGGGAAAGTGGTGCTGGCAGAGCATATTTGCCGGCAAAGGGGTTTCCGTTACCGCTGGTCAGACCCGTTTCAGATGCCACTGGAATAGGCGTTGTCCGCAAAAATCCCAGGGAAATACGATAATTTCTTGTGTTAGCGGTCTGTTTTGGGCAAAATGCGCGTCTGCAAATTTGAAAATAACCGACGCCTTTCCTGGCATCGGTTATTTTTTTTGCATTAACGTTTTATGGCTTACTCCTTATGGGGCCGGATTTATTCCGGAGAGATATACACAAAAAAACACTCACCAAGGTGAGTCTGAGGAAATATTGATGGGGTTGTTATCCACTTTACCAGTTGCCTCTGGTAGCCGCTTTCGTGACGATTACGGCGCGACATGCTTTGGCAAATCTGCTATTCACTTCACTTTTCGCCGCGCGCGGAAATTCCCTGTGGAGCAATCCGCACAGATTGTTACTGTAGGGGGGCACCATCATGCAAAATAATACTTCTCCAGCACCACAGCGTGCCAATCTTAAAAAAACTCTAACGCTGCTTCCGGTGGTTATGATTGGTCTGGCTTATATGCAGCCAATGACCTTGTTTGATACATTCGGGATTGTCTCGGGGCTGACCGGTGGTCATGTCGCGACGGCCTATGCCTTTGCCTTAATCGCAATTCTTTTCACCGCACTGAGCTATGGTAAGCTGGTTCGCCGCTTCCCGTCAGCGGGTTCGGCGTATACCTATGCTCAAAAATCCATTAGCCCTCATCTCGGGTTTATGGTCGGCTGGTCATCATTGCTGGACTATCTGTTCATGCCAATGATTAACATCCTGCTGGCAAAAAGCTATTTTGAATCACTGGTGCCGGGGATCCCTTCATGGATCTTTGTGGTATTACTGGTGGTGTTTATGACGGTGACCAACCTGAAAGGGATTAAAACCGTCGCTAACTTCAATAGCATCATTGTAATCCTGCAGATTGCGGTGATGGTGTTTATTGTCGGATTGGTCATCTATGGGGTCAGTCACGGGGTAGGTGCGGGTACGCTGGCGAGCAGCAAACCGTTCTGGTCTTCAGATGCTCAGGTGGTGCCGATGATTACCGGGGCGACGATATTGTGCTTCTCATTTCTCGGCTTCGACGGTATCAGTTCTCTGTCTGAAGAAACCAAAGATGCTGAACGTACTATCCCGAAAGCTATTTTCCTGACAGCGCTGATCGGTGGGTTACTGTTTATTGCAGTGTCTTACTTCCTGCAACTGTACTTCCCGGATATTTCGCGGTTTAAAGATCCTGACTCCTCGCAGCCGGAAATTATGCTGTATGTTGCCGGGAAAACGTTCCAGTTTGGTATTCTGATCTTCTCCTGTGTGACCGTACTGGCCTCAGGTATGGCTGCCCACGCTGGCGTATCACGTCTGATGTATGTGATGGGGCGCGACGGTGTCTTCCCGCAGCGTTTCTTTGGTTATATTTCGCCAAAATGGTCTACCCCGACACTGAACGTGTTGCTGGTAGGGGCGATTGCGTTGTTAGCGATTAACTTTGACCTGGTCACCGCCACTGCGCTGATTAACTTTGGTGCGCTGGTGGCGTTCACTTTTGTTAACCTGTCGGTGATTTCACAGTTCTGGATTCGCGAGAAACGTAATAAGACGCTGAAAGATCACTTCAGCTTCCTGATCCTGCCTTTGCTGGGGGCGATTACTGTCGGTGCACTGTGGGTTAACCTGGAAGAGAGTTCGATGGTTCTGGGTCTGATCTGGGCGGCGATTGGTATTATCTATCTGGCCGTGGTCACCCGCAGTTTCCGCTTGCCGGTACCGCAGTACAGTGAAGACGGATTATAATCCACCTACTGTTCAAAGATAAAAACCCTGCCGGAGACTACCGGCAGGGTTTTTTTTCGTCTGCTTATCAACTCAGTAATGATTCGGCGTAGCGGTACAGCGATTTCAGCAGCGATTGCCTGCGTTCATCTTCCGGGTAGAGTGCCGACAGTTGTTGCAGCTCCTCAATATATTGCTCAACCCGGGGGGCGGAAAGCATTTCACGACGATGTTCCAGCCAGCGTTGCTGCTCACTGTCATCAAGGGTGCCCGGAAAATTACGGGCGCGGTAGCGGAATAACAGGATGTTTATCCGCGGATCGTGATAGGTCAAATCCAGGGCTGGCAGATTGCGTGGCTCAGTAGTGCGGATAATACTCATCGCATGTTTATCCGCTTCACCGAAGAACCCGTCATACAGCTGTGCATCCACATCTTCACTGGCAGGGAATTCGCGACGGGTAGCGAACACGGCTACCACTTTTTCGCGAATTTCGCTGTGACGGCGCAATAATGCAAGGTTATCCAGACAATGCTGGCGGTCAATCGCCAGTCGCTCTGCATCCTCCGGCCGTAGTGTACTGGCAGGGGCCAGCACCGGACACTTATTGTTATGTACCAGTTTTAAGGGGACTGCCGGCAACGAACCTCGCTGCTCACGGGTGCTGTACAGCCGTTCGCGCAGCGTTTCGGCGGTTTCATCCAGTAATGGTCTGATATCACCGGCCAGATCTACGGTGATCAGCGCATTTTTGTTGTCCGGATGCCAGGCGAGCGGCACTATCCAGCTGGTATTTCCTCTGGCGGCACCAAACATTCCCGAGACATGAACCAGCGGTTTCATCTGTGGGATATCAATCAGTGTCTGGAGTTTGTTTTTATTGCGATGCAGGAACAGAAAGTCAAACAGCTTCGGCTGCTTTTCCCTGACCAGCCTGGCCATTGCAATGGTGGCATAGACATCCGACATGGCATCATGAGCTTGTTCATGGCTGACATTATTGGCGGCAGTCAGGTGTTCTAAACGGAAGGAGGGGAAACCTTCTTCGTTTTCCGGCCAGTTAATGCCCTCAGGACGCAGGGCATAACAGGCCCGCATCACATCCAGCAGGTCCCAGCGGGAGTTACCGTCCTGCCAGCTCCAGCCATAAGGGTCGTAGAAGTTGCGGTAAAAAATATTACGCGTGACTTCATCATCGAAACGGACATTATTGTAACCCACCACGCAGGTCGCGGGTTCAGAGAACAGGGTGTGGATGCGCCGTGCAAATTCGGCTTCGCTGACCCCCTGTGCCTGCGCGTGCTGTGGAGTAATTCCGGTGATCATGACCGCTTCCGGCTGTGGAAGATAATCGTCGGCTGGCCGGCAGTAAAAAACCTCGGGTTCACCAATAATATTGAATTCAGCATCAGTACGGATGCCGGCAAACTGAGCCGGACGGTCCAGTGCCGGATGCTTACCAAAGGTTTCATAATCATGAAAAAGGAAGGTAGGTTTTACTGCATCATTATTTTTCATCCAAAACCTTCCTGTTCTTTCCTGTTAATTTAATAAATATCAAAATGTTATTGGCTTTATTGCTCAATGATACCCTTTTTTCTTCCCGGGCATTGTTCCATTATACAGTTTGCGCCATAGGATAAAACTTCAGTGACGCAGGGAGGGCGGGGTGGTAAAGGTCTTTAACGTCATACATTACCTCAGGGAGGAAATTCACTCGCCAGCAGGGCCAGTAAGCCCGGGAAACGTTGCTCAATGTCAGAACGTCTTAATTGTGCAGCACGGCTGTTGCCACGGTCCACCTGACGTATCAGTCCGCAGTGACGCAGGATCTTAAAATGGTGGGTTAGCGTGGCTTTGCTGACCGGCAGATTAAAAGAGGCACAGGTTCGCTCGCTTCCTTCCGGCAGCAGGACTAATTCTCTGATCACCTGGCGGCGTAATGGGTCTGCCAGCGCCTGAAGTAACTCTCCTAACTGAATATCTTCCGCATCAGGATGCCCGTGCTGATCTTTCATGGTTTTTTCCGGGATGAAGGTATGGATTTCGTCATACCTGTATTGTAAGGTACAGCAATCATCATACCTTTAGCGATAAGAACCGACAATGCCTGAGGAGACCCACATGTCAGACAGCGAAATCATTTTACCAGCAGCGGATGCAGGCGAAACCGGTCCTTACGCGGTGACGGGAAGTGCCGTGGCCAAGCCGGGCCTGGAAGATGCCCTTGAACAACAATTATTGTCACTTGTAGCACCCACTCGAAAAGAGACGGGAGTACTGGCTTATCACGTTCACCATGATCGCAATCAGCGAGGGAAATTTGTCTTTTATGAAGTCTGGGAATCGGCCATGGCATTGGAACAACATTTACAACAGCCCTATATTCAGGCTTTTTTAGCATCACGTTTTGACTGGCTGGCTGAAGATATGCAGGTAACTTTTTTGAAAATGGCCAGTGACTATCAGTAAGCGCCGGGCAGGGCGACGGTATCAGCACCGGGCCCTGTGCCCGGATGACTGTGAGAAAATGATTCATTTCCAGGTATAACATGACAAATCTCCTTGCCATAAATTTGTTCCCGTCGCGTACTGAATACGGAAAATCTCACAGCGGCAATCTGTGCCTGCAGTATAATGTTTTATAACCGACTGTTTTACAGCAGATCGCGCCATTTGCCTTGTTACATTTACTCACAATTGAGAGATGCCAGCCGGGTAAAAATGCCGTAAAAAAGCGGCTAAAACCTGACGATCCACCCTAATTACTGAGGAATTTAGTTTGAAAAGGCGTCTGCTTATTACTTTACCGGGTATGATTTTACTGACATCAACGGCCTTTGCCGATGACACCCTGCCTTTTTCCACGACGCCGCCAACGCTTGATGCCGCTTCCTGGGTGTTAATGGACGCAACAACCGGACAGGTTTTGACTTCCAACAACCCGGATGAGCGCCGTAATCCGGCCAGTCTGACTAAACTGGTCACCGGCTATGTGGTGGATCGCGCTATTAACCAGAAACGAATTACTCCCGATGATATCGTCACCGTCGGGCAGGATGCCTGGGGAGCAGGTAACCCGGTATTTAAGGGTTCTTCACTGATGTTTCTGAAACCTGGCGACAAAATCTCAGTACGCGATTTGAGCCGTGGAGTTATCGTTGATTCAGGGAATGATGCCTGTGTCGCTCTGGCGGATTATGTTGCCGGAGGTCAGCAGAACTTTGTTAAGCTGATGAATCAGGTGGTTGCGGATCTGCATCTGAAAAATACCCATTTTGAAACGGTACACGGGCTGGATGCACCGGGACAGTACAGTACCGCCCGGGATCTGGGGATTGTCGCGATGGCGATTATCCACGGAGAACCTGAGTTCTATCATATGTACAGTCAGAAGACGATGACATGGAATGGAATTACCCAGAATAACCGTGTGGGTCTGCTGTGGGATAACAGCCTGCATGTGGATGGTATGAAAACTGGTCATACCGAGACCGCCGGGTTTAATATTATTGCCACCAATATTATTGGTCAGCATCGCCTGATTGCCGTCGTGATGGGGGCGAAAAGTCCAAAAGATCGTGAAGATTGTGCCAGAAAATTGCTGATCTGGGGACAGAATAATTTTGATACGGTCCAGCTGTTCCACGCGGGCAAAGCCATTGGCACTGAAAATGTCTGGTACGGTAATCCGCACTCAGTCAATGTCGGTTCAGCCAAAGACGTCTATTTATCTCTGCCACGTGGTGAAATCAGCCAGGTGAAAGCGAAGTATGTTATCGATAAAAAGGAGCTGGATGCGCCGTTAGCTGCCGATGAGCAGGTTGGGGAAATCCAGGTGATGGACAAAGATAAGCAGATTGCCAGCTATCCTCTGGTGGCCCTGCAGGAAGTGAAACAGGGTGGCATCGTCACACGTATCACCGACTATATTAAGAAAAAACTGTAACCGTTCTGTATATCAACGGCCCGTACAAAAACGGGCCGTTAACAAAGCGTCGGGGAGGGGGGAAAACTCAGTAAGCTACTTCCGGTAAGCCCATGGCAACCACATCGCCCCATTCTTCGGGGTCATCGATGGCAGGTCCTATGCCAGCGTCTTTGATTATCACTGTTGTTCTGCATAACCTGTGACCCGGTAAATCCCTTAATAACCCGTATTACTGTGGTGATTTGCCACAGATCTTTTGCCACGAATATGTAAAAATACGCCTTCAGTTAATGAACGGAAACTCAGAGTGCGTCCCGACAAGCCGATATCCAAACCCGAATTTTGGTTGTACCGCCATTACAAGACCGTTCATGGTCTTCGTATTGCCATCTCTTTTGTACTCACTTTTTTACTGGTCAGGTTATTTCAGATTCCTGAAGGAAGCTGGCCATTAATTACCCTGGTGGTGGTGATGGGCCCCGTGTCATCCTGGGGGACGGTATTTCCGCGTGCAGTGCAGCGTATTATCGGCACCATTGCCGGTTCAGTCTCCGGGTTAATTGCCCTTAAAATTGAACTGGTTTCTCTGCCGGCGATGTTGGTGTGGTGTGCCATAGTGATGTTTGTCTGTGGTTATCTGACACTGGGTAAACGACCCTATATGGCCCTGTTGATTGGCATTACCCTGGGGGTCGTAGTGGGGGCGCCGGCGGGCGATTTCCTGACGGCATTATGGCGTGGTGGCGACGTGATTTTTGGGTCTATCCTGGCGGTAATCTTTACCGGAATCTGGGCCCAACGGGCCTACACATTCTGGCGTATCAGATTGTCAGATGCCCTGATAGCGTCACTGAAGATCTACCACACCGGGTTGTCTCCCAATTTGCTGGAAAAGCCGCGGCTGAATAAACCGATTCAGAAGTTACTGACTGAGGTTGTTAAAATGCGTTCGCTGCTGGAACCGGCCAATAAAGAGACCCGGATCCCTAAGTCAGTGTATGAAGCCATACAGACCCTTCAGCGTAATATGGTCTATACCCTGGAAATGCAAATCAATGCGTGGTGGGCCTCCCGCGAAAGTCATCTGTTATTGCTGAATGCCCCGACGATACGGAGGACGCAGGCGCTGACCGAAAATCTGTTCCGGACGCTTTCTGAGATGCTGGTCAGTGGTATTCCGGAGAACGTTGCTGCCACTGCGGCGGAACTGGAAGAAGTTGACCGGGAACTGAAATCACTGCTTTCCAAAGCGGAACATGCGAATGCCGAGGCGGCGCAGGTGTATGGCTATGTGTGGCTGAGCCTCGAACTACACGGTCAGCTGGTCAGAATGAATGATCTTATCCGCATGGTGCTGAGAAAGTAATCGACAGTCTGAATGTGAATTGCAGTTGCTTTGCGCTAAGATAAAGCACTGAAAAGTTTTAGAAGTCACAGTAAAGCAGCAGAGACTTCATCTGAACCGATGGATTCTGAAACTCACACGCCTGCCAGAACGGGCGTCAAACTAAGGTGTTATCATGGAAAATGCCAAACAGTCATTCCAGGACGTACTTGAATTTGTACGCATGTTTCGCCGTAAAAATAAGTTACAACGTGAGATTACGGATAATGAGAAGAAAGTCCGTGACAACCAGAAGCGTGTACTGCTGCTGGACAACCTGAGTGAATACATAAAGCCGGGCATGAGTATTGAGGCAATTCAGGAAATTATTGCCAGTATGCGTAGTGACTATGAAGATCGTGTCGACGAGTACATTATTAAAAACGCAGACCTTTCAAAAGAACGTCGGGAAATCTCGAAAAAACTTAAACTGCTGGGTGAACAGAAATCACCGTCAGTGGACGAAAAGAAATAAACCGACAGTTCAGAATCAGCCCGGCACCCTGACCGGGCTTTTTTATATCATCAGACAGTGGACTGGCGCTGAATCTGATAAACCTGCAGATTCACCCAGACTGCATTCAACAGTGGCACAGGAACAGAGTGCGCTTGCGCACGTTCCACCAGGTCGCCGATGATCTGGTCTGCTTCAATCTGAAATCCCTGATGTAAATCGCGATACATCGACGAGGTCATTGGGGTGGCAGGGTTACTCAGGGTTTGCAGCGTAGTGGCAATGACCGCCGGACGCTGCTGATAGCCGCAGGCAGTGACCACCGCCAGTACTTCACTAAATATTGTGTTCAGCAGTGTGTCGCCACCGGCAGACTGCAACACCTGTTGAGTATTGCCGCGGGACAGACAGGTGACTGCGCCCAGAGTGCTCAGCAGCAGCCATTTTTCCCATAAATCGTTCTGTACAGATAACGATAACTTGTTATCAAACCCGCAGTCGGTAAATACCTGATTAATCTCCTGGATTCTTGCTGAATCACTGCCGTCCAGTTCGCCGAAGACAAGCTGGCTGAGCGCAGACATTTGCAACACTTCGCCTTCATCATTCAGCGTTGAGTGAATTTTACACAGCCCACCAATCACCTTATCTTCACCAAATGTCTGACGCAGTGTGGTGAGGTGCTTCATACCGTTAAGAATTGGCAGTATGACGGTATTTTCACCGACTGCAGGGGTAATATCACGGATAGCCCCTGGCAGACCAAAACTCTTGACGGTCAGAATAATCAGATCATAAGGGGCGGTGATTTTATCTGCGACGACAATCTGTGGTCGGAGGGAAAAAGTACCGGAATGTGCATGAACGACCAGCCCTTTTTCCCTGAGTTTTTCTGCGCGTTTCTCACGTACCAGAAAAGTCACATCACGGCCATGGCGCGCCAGACTCGCGCCATAAAACCCGCCGGTAGAGCCAGCGCCAACAACCAAAATCCGCATTACCCGTCTCCCATCCCATCATAATTAAGGTTACTACCTTAAAAGGCTGCGGACGGAAACACCAGTCACTATAGTTAAAAAATTATGACAAATTGGGCTTGCTGGCGGCCTGGTGGCAGGGGGAGTGGCAGAAAAGCCTGTCGACAGCAGATTGTTGCCGCTGCAGGGTGAAAAAAGCCATTTATCTCAGGCAGGAAACCTCGTTAAGATAGGGGGAATATTCGGGAACACAGGAAAAATCATGGACAAGACGTCACCACTGCTGGAATTAAGCAATATCTGTTTCCACGCGGGCAATACCCCCATACTTAACGACATTTCACTGTCTCTCCGGGCAGGGGAATTTACCCTGATTACCGGACCTTCCGGATGCGGGAAAAGTACCTTACTGAAAATCGCTTCGTCTCTGATTTCAGCCGACAGCGGAACTATTCGCTTCGATGGTAAATCTATCGACAGTTATTCCCCGGAAGAGTACCGTCGTCAGGTTTCTTATTGCGCGCAGACACCGGCATTGTTTGGTGAAACGGTCAGGGATAATTTGAGCTTTCCGTGGCAGCTGCGGCAGAAAAAAGCCGATCCACAACAACTTAAGCAGGATCTCCAACGGTTAGCACTGCCGGAAAGCCTGTTGTCTAAACCCGTGACTGAACTCTCCGGCGGTGAAAAACAACGGGTATCATTGCTGCGTAATCTGCAGTTTTTACCCAGGGTCCTGTTGCTGGATGAAATTACCAGCGCACTCGATGACAGTAATAAGCGCCGGGTGAATGATTTGATTCAGCAGTATGTCAGAGAGCAAAATCTTGGGGTGTTATGGGTTACCCATGACCGCAACGAAATCAGCCATGCAGATAATGTCATTACCCTGACCGCCAGCCAGCCCCGGGAAACCGCTCATGAACCAGCATAATATTACTAACAGCTCCCTGCTCATGTCCCTTGGACTGGTGCTGCTGGCCATCCTCATCAGCCACCGGGAAAAATTGTCGTTAGAAAAAGACATCCTGTGGAGCATCAGCCGGGCAGTTGTACAGTTAGTCATCGTCGGCTATGTGCTCAAATACATCTTTGATGTGAATAATGTCTTACTGACCATACTGATGGTGTTGTTCATCTGCGTTAATGCGGCGCTGAATGCCAAAAAACGCAGCAAATATATCGACCGTGCATTTGTGATGTCGTTTGTGGCCATCACCAGCGGGGCGGTGCTGACGCTGATTGTGCTGGTGGGCACCGGGTCCATCGAGTTTTTACCGATGCAGGTGATTCCAATCTCCGGCATGATAGCCGGCAACGGTATGATTGCGGTAGGGCTGTGTTATAACAATCTGGGACAGCGTTTTAGTGCTCATCAGCAACAGGTTCAGGAGATGTTGAGCCTGGGCGCAACACCGAAACAGGCTTCGGCACAGTTGCTGCGTGACAGCATTCGTTCATCACTGATTCCGACCGTGGATTCGGCGAAAACGGTCGGGCTGGTCAGTCTGCCGGGGATGATGTCTGGTCTGATTTTTGCGGGAATTGATCCGGTAAAAGCGATCAAGTATCAGATCATGGTGACCTTTATGACGCTGTCCACCGCCAGTATTTCGACCATTATTGCCGGATATCTGGCATGTCGCCGGTTTTATAATGAGCGGCACCAGTTAGTGATTAAAAACGCGAAGTAATCTTCTTGCCGGCAGAACACCAGGTTCTGCCGGCAACAGACTGGCCTGTTCAGATTACAGAATCGAATAATGCCAGCTAAGCAGTAAAATATTCTGGTCCTGACTGTGGGTACCGCTGATATTGCTGCGATAAGTCACGTTCTTCCAACTGACCGTCATATCTTTGCTGATGGATTTTGGTAAACGGTAGCTTAAGCCCAGGGTTCGTACCCACTCGTTCTGATAACCGGTTTTGGTGCTGACCATGGCGTGATAACCGTAGACATAACTGCTGTTAAAGCTTAATCCCCGTGCGCCAAACCGGCTTAAATCCAGGTGGTAACGTATAACCCAGGCACGTTCATGTGCGGTTTTAAACTTTGACAAGGGGGATTCACTAATCAGCCCGGTACTGCCGCCGGTAGTATCTGTCGAAACGCCATCAATACTTTGACCCGGGTCGAGGTAAGGGAAACCTCCTGAGCCGGTAAGTTGCTGGTATCCCGCTCCCAGGCTGTTACCGGCAATCTGATAGGTCAGCATTCCACCCAGGGCATTGTTATCGGCGTTTCCGCCATAGCGCGCCCCCTCATTCCGGCTGAGAAAATAGCGGGTATCCGTAGTCAGTATCCCCTGACCGAGTGGAGTTGAGGCTACCGCACCAAAGAAATGCTGCTGATAGAAATTATTCAGTCGCGCATAGTAATAACTGAGTGCCAGAGCATTGACCGGAGTATAGCGGCCCCCGGCATAGGAGAAACCGGATGAACTGCCGGTCGCTTTACCTGTGGATTTCAATGGCTGATAGTGGGTCTGATTACGCCCCTGAACCCTGTCGATAAAACCGGCATCGAGGCTCAGTTGACTGATATCTTCTGAATGCAGGGTGTAGCCACGATAAAATGCCGGAAATAAACGTCCTGTATTGGTCCGGATTACCGGCAGATTGAGTTGCTGAAAGCCTGCTCTGGCCAGGGTGTGGTGAATTTTGGCTTTAGCGGCAAAGCGTGCACTGCCAAAGGTCGCAGGGGCACTACCATCAGTGTGTTGCGAAAACAAGCCGGTGTTAATGTTATTGCCAGTGGGGCCATACATTTTGGTCCCCAGCATACCGACGGCATCAACCCCAAACCCGAATGCTCCGGGGGTGAAGCCAGATTTTCCGGTCACGATAAGTCCTTCACCCAGTTGCTTACCCACCGCCTGGCGGGTGTGTGAGGTTCGATTGTCATTGTTGTAATACATGGTACGACTGTCGAGCGTCAGATGACCATCGCTTACCAGGTCGGCCAATGCAGATAATGGTAATGTACTGAGGAAAAATGTCAGGAGCGGGGTGAGTTTGGTTTGAGTCATAACAATATAATCTGCTGAAAAACCAGACGGATAATTCGTCCAGGGAATAACTATGCAGTATTTTCCGGTTCAGCGAGGGGAAACCTTCAATAAATAACAGTAATGATAATTATTACTATTGTTATTAAATATAACCTCAACAATGGTCAGTTATCAGCGTTTTTTGATTACGATTGTTGAACTGTCGGGCTAATTAACGATGGAACGGCAGCGTCATCCGGGGCGACAACGGCGACGTGGAGAGTTAAAAACTACTGCTGAATATCTCATTGCCTGCTCACCGGGCCGGTGGTAGTCTTCCAGGACTAAAACCGGATAAGTCACTCTACTATGCCCCTTATATCAAATCCGTCGCCGCAAGAGATTACCAGGATCAGAGAAAGTCTTGGTCTGGGACGCAGCGAATTTGCCAATGTACTCGGTATGTCAGCCAGCGGCGAACGCACGGTTCGTGGCTGGGAATCTGGCGAACACGTTCCGTCTGCCGGAAAGTGGAAGGCGATACAACATCTTGAAGCCAGACTGAAAAAACATCATCTGGAAGCCCCCTTCCGTCAGGGGCCTAAACAACAAAGCCGGTTCACTTTTATCGATCTGTTTGCTGGCGTGGGGGGGATTCGTCTGCCATTCCAGCGGCTGGGGGGGCACTGCGTGTTTACCTCCGAGTGGGATAAATTTGCTCAGAAAACCTACCTGGCAAATTATGGTGAAATGCCGGTGGGCGATATCACGCGGGTCAATGCCCGGGATATTGCTGATCATGATGTCTTGCTGGGCGGCTTTCCCTGCCAGGCATTCTCCCTGGCGGGTCTCCGTCAGGGGTTCAGTGATACCCGTGGAACCATGTTTTTTGAAATACAGCGCATTCTGGCTGAAAAACGGCCCAAGGCTTTTCTGCTGGAAAATGTAAAACAACTCCAGGGCCATGATAAAGGCCGCACGCTGAAAACCATTATTGGAATTCTGGAGGGCACGCATGGCGGGGCTATTCCCGAAGACGTTCCGATGAGTGATGAGGCGCGCAGGGCGCTGTCTGGCAAACTGAACTACTGGGTCGATTTTAAAGTGCTACGCGCCGGAGATTTTGGCGCACCGCAAAACCGGGAGCGGGTCTATATTATCGGTTTTGATAAAGATTATTTCTCCGGAGTGGATTTTGACCAACTGTTTCGCTGGCCGGAAGCTCCCTGCACGCCGACCCGGGTCGGCGATATTTTGCTGACACCGGAAGAACTGGCTCAACAAATTGCGGCCAGGGGGAAAGATGCCTACACGCTGTCCGATAAATTGTGGATCGGTCATCAGAAACGGCTGGCCTCTCATAAACAGCGTGGTAATGGTTTCGGCTATTCTTTATTTAACGCCGACAGTGAGTACACCAATACCCTGAGTGCCCGTTACTATAAAGACGGTTCGGAAATCCTGATCGATCAGAGTCATGCGGGGAAAAATCCCCGCAAACTGACTCCGGTGGAATGTGCGCGGCTACAGGGTTTTCCGGATAATTTTATTGTGGATGCGGTATCGCACGGGCAAATCTATAAGCAGTTTGGCAATTCAGTGTGCATGAAAGTGATTGAGGCTCTGGCGGGACAACTGACCGAAACCCTGCATAAAGCAGAACAACTTCGCCTTAGTTAATTGCGGGCGACAACCTGCCGCCCGGCAACCGTTAGTCCGTGGCGGGCAGGGTTTTCCCTTTATGTGTCAGCCGGGATAACGTGGCAGCAGAGGTCAGACGTTTTTCAGGTTGCAGCATCAACATAGCAATCATACTGCAAAGCGCCACTCCGGCGGTTACGCTAAACATCGAGTTGTAGCCATAATTTTGTGCCATCCAGCCGGAGAGAATCGGTGAAATGATTGATGCGATATTCGCAATAGCCAGCGTCATTCCACTGTAAGTACCGACTGTCGCTTTCGGTGTCACATCAATCACTACTGACCAGTAGACATTATTCACCATGGCATTGAGTGCATTGCCGGCGGTCATCAGGGCGATCACACTGGCGGGAGAGTGTACCCAGGGGATAGCCATAAAACAGCCGGCGGTCAGTAACAGCGCGGTGGCGGCAAACAGGTTACGTGCAAGACGAAGGTTGCCAAAACGGCGCAGCAGGGTATCTGAAATTCTTCCTCCTAACAGTACGGTAAAACAGGCGCCACTCCATGGGATCATGGCGACGTACCACAGGGAGTGCAGGTCGTAATGGAAATTGTCCTGTAAATATTTGGGTAACCAACTGGCCAGCGTAAAAGTGATATACAGGAAGCTAAAATATCCCAGCGCATTGCAGACCAGAGTCCGGTGGGTAAAAAATTTCCACCATGGCAGCGGTTTTTCTCCGGAGATTTCGGCTTTCTGTCCATTGGCAATCAATGCCAGCTCCTGTGAATTGACCCGGGGATGTAATTGCGGGGTATCGGTAAAGGTGCGGGCAAATAACAGCATCGCCAGCAATGAAAAAATTCCCAGTACGATAAACATAATGCGCCAGTCATGGGTTAACAGCAGCAAACCGACGGCGACCGGGGCGGTGAGTAATGCCCCAACCTGAGTACTGACCAGCCCAATACTTAAAGCAAAACCGCGTTCATTATCCGGAGCCCAACCGGCAATGGTTTTGTTCATCAGGGCATAGGCAGGGCCTTCAGAGAAGCCGAACAGGATACGTAATGCCGCAAATCCGAGAATAGCGGACCCGCCAAACATGGCGACTCCCAGCTCGCCGGCCCAGGCGGTCCCAATTTCCAGCACAGACCAGGCCACTCCGGCCCATAACCAAATTTTGCGGGTACCGTACCGGTCAGCAAGATAACCGCCACACAATGAGCCAAACAGATATCCAAAACCGAAATACCCCAGGACCGCGCCCAGTTGTACTTTGTCCAGATGGTATTCCTGGGCGATGGCATTGGCTGAGAAAGAGAGTGCTCCACGGTCAATATAGTTAATCAGCGCTATCAGGAACAGGAGAGAAAAAACGTAGTAACGGACAGATGTTGCTTTCATAAGTTGGCTCCCTGGCTTTATCACCTGTCAGATCAAGCAAAAATGGTGCCACTCATTATTATGAGGGCGATAATTACCCGGGAAACTATGAGGGTGCAAGACTCAGTGATAGCGTGACCTGTCAGGTATCACTTTGTTATTTAATTATTTTGTATTATGTGACAGGGTCACAAATGGTCGATGGTAAGGACGGTGAAATTGATTATGCTTCCTGCTTAAGGATGACCTGGTACTATAACCACCGGCTCCTGTGTTGAAGCTTTCAATGGGTGGAGGAGCAGACATAAACGATGAAATAACTGGTTGGGAGTGGGATTTTTCCTTTACTATCAGCAAACTGAATTATCAGATGATGACTTGCATAACGATGCTCCTTCACAGTGCGTCCGGGGCCACAGAGCCGATATTATCGCAGGGAATCATCGGGATATTGCCGGGCAGTTTTCTCCCGGCAATCTGTGGTGATTAATGATTATCTGCCGGAGGCGTGCCAAATACCGGCATCCCCTGGTGGTCCCATTCCAGTCTCTTTAGCCGGGTGTGGCGGTTGGGGTCATATAACGGATCACCTTCAATTTCTGTATAATTTCTGGCGTGATAGACCAGAACTGTTTCTCCGGATTCAGTTTCGGTAAAGCTGTTATGGCCCGGGCCATACTGCTTATTGGCCTGGCTGGTGGTGAACACGGGTTGGGGTGATTTGTGCCAGTTGCTTAACTGTAATGGATCCGCATTCAAAGCTATCCATAGCAGCCCCAGACAATAATTCTGGTCAGTCGCACTGGCGGAATAACTGACAAACAAGCGAGCACCGTGTTTAATCACCGCCGGCCCTTCGTTCACCAGAAAACCTCTGCATTCCCAGTCATATTCCGGGCGTGACAACATCAGCGGAGTACCGCAGAGCGTCCAGGGGTTTTCCATTTCAGACAAATACAGGTTTGAATTTCCGGCGATGTCCGGAGCTTTTTGTGCCCACAGATACCACTGTTTACCCTGATGATGGAAGGTAGTGGCATCGAGGGCAAAAGTATCATACCGGGTCATTACCTGACCTTTTTCGACCCAATCACCAGTCAGCGGGTCCTCTCCCTGGCATTCCAGCACAAACATACGATGCTGGAACATATTATCGCTTAGCTCCCGGGTCGGGGCCGCGGCAAAATAGAGATACCATTTACCGTTGATCAGGTGGAGTTCAGGGGCCCAGATAAGCTCACTCATCGGTCCATGGTCGGGTTTACGCCATACCACTACTGCCGGAGCCGACGGCAAACCTTCCAGCGTGGTTGCCTTACGTATCTCGAGCCGGTCATATTCAGGCACCGAGGCCACAAAGTAGTAGTACTGCTGGTGGCGGAGAATAAAAGGGTCCGCGCGTTGTTCTATAAACGGATTTGGCCAGTTCTGCATGTCGGCTCCTGTTAATGTCATGACAGCATTTGCGGCCGGACGGTACTAACTGTCTGGCGCTCACGTTGTTCCGCTTTTACCTGACGATATAGATCAGCAATACCGGAATAATTTCTTCTCCTTTTTTCCAGGTCTGACTGGATTTGCTTCATCAGACTGCGGTCAACCTTCAGTAATCTGACGACTCCTGCGGTCAGCAGATACCCGAAGGCAGGGATCAAAGTAAACAACATGACAATACCCGACAGTGCCTGGGGGGACTGGGTGGCCGCGCTGGCGTTATATCCATAATGTGACAGCAGAAAGGCGACCAGTGCCCCGGCAATTGCCAGACCGCATTTAAGAAAGAAAATATTGCCCGAAAAGCTGATTCCGGTCAGTCGTTTACCGGTTTTCCATTCGCCATAATCATCCACGTCCGCCATCAGGGACCAGTGAAGAGGAGACGGAATTTGGTGCAGGATATTCAGTAAAAAATAGAGGCAGGTTACCAGCACCACCGCCTGCGGGTTAACAAACCAGAACCCAGCCGAAAACAGTGCCAGCACGATATTGGTCCAGAAAAAGACTTTCAATTTGCACCAGCGATCAGTCAGTGGTCGTGCCAGCATACTGCCGATCATCATGCCGGCCACCCCAAGACTAATAAAGAAGGTGGCAAATCCGGCACTTTGCTGCATTACCCGGGTCACGTAGTACATTACCGCAGCCATACGGATGAATCCCGGGCAGACATTACATAACGTCAGTGCCAACATTCTTATCCACTGGTCATTCTTCCAGATATCCCGCAGATCCTTACGCCAGGCATCATGTGAAGGTACTGCCGCATGGATACGCTCCTTAACGTTGAAGAAGCAGAAGAAAAACAGGCACATGCCAATCAGCGACAACACGACCATCGCTGACTGGTAGCCTCTGGCCTTATTGCCGTTACCAAACCATTCGGTCATGGGTAACAGTGACAGGGTCAGCAACAAGGTGGCTACGCCAACCATTACGAACCGCCAGGACTGACAAGCCACGCGCTCGACCGGATCATTGGTGATGACGCCGCCCAGTGAGCAGTACGGGATATTTACCATGGTATAGGTCATCGACATTAGGGCATAAGTGACAAAGGCATAGATGACTTTGGCCTGATAACTCCAGTCCGGCGTGGTAAACATCAGAATACTGGCGATCGCAAAGGGAACCGCTCCCCACAATAACCAGGGCCTGAAACGGCCCCAGCGGGAAACTGTCCGGTCAGCAATCACTCCCATTATCGGGTCAGCCACTGCATCGAGTATTCGCACTGACAGCAATAATATTCCTACCATCGCCGGTGATAAGCCGAAAACATCGGTATAAAAGAAACTGACAAACAACATAATCGTGCCAAAAATAATGTTACATCCCGCATCTCCGGAGGCGTAACCTATTTTTTCACGCAAAGAGAGTGCTGACGTTGACATGGGGTTCATCCTTTTCCTGGCCATCCCCGACAAAAGTTTGTGGCTGTGAGCAGTCTGCCTGTCAGGGAAAACGGCAGATATGCAGCCGTGAACCGGTCACCGGCCAACAGTCCGGTGTAAGATTCAAACCGATGATTAACCATACCCTCAGGTGCAGGCAGCTAATCTGGAAGTTATCGCTTAGTCTATGGACAAAACAGCTACGCCTGTCAGGGATGTGAAGAGGATCAACTTCCTGACCGCCGTCAGTCAGGGGGCTGGCCCTTTCGGGCAGAGAGACAAACACAGAAGGGTAACCCCCGGGATATGGAAAAAATCTCAGCGGTTTAACACTTTCTACGGACCCGGAAGTGGATGGTGCGACTCTGGTCAGTAAAGCACTGAGCCAGGCGGACATGCCACAGCGGATAAAAGCTGCTGCGCAAGGCGATAGTCGGTGACGGTGACCAACACGTCGATAGCTCATTCCCGCCTGATTCTTAACTTTCACCGGCAGGGCCAGAGTCGTCGGGCAATATCACAAACGCCCGCTGTCATGGGAATTCTGAATTATCCAAGCAACCTGACAGGTTTCCCGTCGAGCCAACCAAGGATATTTTCAATCGCCTGACCGAAGTAGGTCTGATAATTTGTATCGCTGACATAGCCCAGATGCGGAGTGGCCAGCAGATTTCGGGTGTGACGGTAAGAAGAGTCTGCGGGCAGAGGTTCCTGTTCAAAAACATCAATCGCAGCTCCGGCGATATCACCGTTCTCCAGTGCCTTGATGAGTGCACCTTCAGCGATCAGTTCCGCGCGGGAGGTATTGATTAACAGCGCAGTTTTTTTCATCTGTTGCAAATCGGAATAACTTATGATGCCGTGACTACGTGGTGAACTGACCAGATGCAGTGTAATAACGTCCGCCAGCTGCAAAATTTGCTTTTTGGAAGACACAAAAGTGACCCCCTGTTGTTGGGTCTGTGCTTCGGTGAGGTTACTGCTCCAGGCGTACACTTCCATGCCAAATGCCTGCGCATAACGGGCAACGATTTTCCCGGTTTTCCCCAACCCGATAATGCCAATTTTTTTTCCCTGCAGAGTCATTCCCAGGCTGCTTTGCCAGGGGCCATTTGTCGCTAACGCCGATGATTCACTACAAATCTGCCGTGAAAGGGCCAGTAATAATCCCCAGGCCAGTTCAGCAGGAGGCACACTGCTGCTTTCGGTGCCACACACGGTGATCCCCAGCTCAGTCGCGGCCGCAATATCGATGGCCGCATTCCTCATCCCGCTGGTCACTATCAGTTTTAACGACGGAAGCTGGCTGAGCAGTTGTCGGGTGATGGCGGTACGCTCGCGCATCACCACCAGAATGTTCGTTTCTTTCAGCAACCCGACCAGTTGTTCAGGGCTGCTGACCGGTGAATGGAGAGTATGGAGGCTGATACTGTCCGGCAACTGCGACCAGTCGGCCATTTTCTCAGCCACGGTCTGATAATCATCAAGGATAAAACATTTATACGGTTGCATAGCCTGACCTTCCTGTGAATGTATAAACCTCGGAATTCCTGTCAGCGAAGCAAAATCGGTATCCGGTCATTGAGTTTAATAATCGCAGTTAATTCCCCGGGGCCTCCCTTAAATCAACCTGGTCACCCGGTGAATATCTTCTGTAAATGGCACCTGACGCAGCAAGGTTATGGGTTTGTTACTTCAGAATTAAATTATAAGTCGCAAGTCAGGTATTTTCACTCCGACAGCCGGTTGTACAGAGTTCGTTTCTACACAGCTTAGCCAGAACCGCGGGGAAAAACGCCTCATGGCGGGCCAGGTACACGGTTATTTATCTTGTTAGATCTCAATTTGAGATATATATTAACTTTTGTTCTCATTAAAAGAATAGATCGGGGTAACAGATACACTTTTGGAGGCCGTGTGGGTTTGGTAAACAATTATCCGTCAGAGGCAAAAGCCAGAATGATATCGCTGGCAGGCGCTGTAGTACTGATTATTGGCATGGGGTATGGGCGCTTCGCCTTCACCGGAATCATGCCGTTAATGATTCAGGAACATTTGATGACGTTGAGCCAGGGAAATCTGGCGGCAGCGGCAAACTATGCCGGATATCTGGCAGGGGCATTATTACTGGCGAAAGCCAGGCCCGGAGATGCCCGTCTGCTGTGCTGCTTCGCGGTGATCACTACATTGTTATGTCTGTTCGCTCTCGCGGTAAGTCACAGTGGCATGCAGGTGATTGTAGTGCGCGGAGTTGCCGGTCTGGTCAGTGCGGTCAGCCTGATTGCTGCATCGTTATGGTTGTTACAGCACCATAAACACAGTGGCGGGGCGCCTTTGCTGTATGCCGGGGTTGGCGTGGGTATTTTCCTGTCGGCAGAAGTGATTGCAGTTGCAAAACAACTGCAACTGACATCCCCGGCCGTCTGGGTCATCTGTGGTATCAGCGCGGCTATTCTTTTTTTGCTGGTGTTGCGCTGGCTGAACCTTCCGGCAGACAGCCTGAGGTTTACGGCCGAACCGGCACTCAGTCATGCAGCACCACGCCCGCAAGCCCGTAGTGCTGCCTACCGGTTGTTACTGATCTATGCGCTGTCCGGTTTCGGCTACATCATTACCGCCACCTATCTGCCGCTGTTTCTTTCCGGCTCACCGGTCGACCCGATTCAGGTCTGGGCATTGTTCGGTCTGGCGGCGATACCTTCCTGCTTTATCTGGCATAAATGGATGGTGGTAAAAGGGGCTCGTCATGCACTGATTGCCAATCTGCTAGTGCAGGCGGTGGGTGTCGTGCTTCCGGCGTTTAGCCACTCACTCTGGTTGTGTCTGGTCAGTGCATTGCTGACCGGGTTTACCTTTATGGGCACGGTGACAATAGCTCTGCCTGAGGCAAGACGGCTCGCTCATCTGGTGAGTTTTAACATGATATCAGCCATGACGGCGCTGTATGGCTTGGGCCAGATTGCCGGCCCGATGGTGGCCGGACAACTTTACCAGCTCAGTGGTTCCTTTAGTCCGTCGTTGTTAAGTGCGACCGCCGCACTGTTAGTGGCTGTGCTGCTTGCAGTCATCAGATAACAGTGACGGAAGAGGATGACAGGGTGTTTTAGTCAGCCACTTCCCTGGCCAGCAGAGCCCCCAGATTCTGAACAGCCAGAGATATGGAGTGGTCCCGCCAGATAAACTGAGTGACAGCGATACCGGCGGGAATGATGGTGAGTCCGCGGGCCGGCTGTAGCAATCCGAATACGCTGGCTGGCAGCAGGCAGCAATAGCCACCACCGGCCACACTGGACAGCATACTATGATAAGAGCTGACTTCACTGATAGCTGGTAGTGGACCGCCGGATGTCTGAGACTGCAAGGCCTGTACAGCGATCCGACGGTAGCTACAACCCTCGGCAAATGCCGCCAGTGGCAGGGGCTCCTGACAGTCCGGCTGGTATCCCGCAGGGTAAACCATCAACAGGTCTTCGCTAAACAGTGGGCGGAAGTTCAGTCCTGCAGGGCATTCAGTCTGCTGCTGCCGGTCTACCGGCAGTGAAACCAGGGCACAGTCCAGCTCTCTGGAAAGTACCGCCTCGGTTAGTTGACGGGTAGGCAGAGTGATCAGTTGCAAATGCACTTCGGGAAAGGCCCGGCTAAAGTCTGATAATGGCTGATTCAGCCGGCTGGCGACGGTCGACTCCATACTGCCCAGCCGTAAAACTCCTGAGGGTTGTTGTGGGTGCAGGGCTTGTCGTGCTTCATCGGCAAGGGTGAGTAATTGCCGGCAGTAGCTGAGGAATGTCTCACCTTCCGGGGAAAGTTGCAGTTTTTTGTTATCACGCAGGAATAGCTGCACATCCAGCTCCTGCTCAAGTTGCTGAATGCGGGTGGTGATATTTGACTGAACTCTGCCAAGACGTTTCGCGGCTTTAATAATGCTTAACTCTTCAGCCACCACCGTAAAGATTTTTAGTGACGTATGATTCATTTTTGATTCCCGAAACAGAAACAGAATTGCTTTTTACAGCTCATAAAGAGATTTTATGGTGTAGTGCGATGAGATGACAAGCAGGTGATAATGAAAAGTTTATTAGCTGACAGACTGGGACTGGGTTTCCCTTTGATTCAGGCGCCAATGGCCGGCGTTTCCACACCAGCACTGGCAGCGGCGGTGAGTAATGCCGGGGCCCTGGGTTCGGTGAGTATCGGGGCAGTCGGCCCTGAGCAGGCAGAGAAAATGATCAGCACTACCCTGGCGCAGACCCGCCAGGCCGTCAACGTTAATCTGTTTTGTCATGCGGTGGCGGTACGCAATCTGGCACTTGAAGCCGAATGGTTGCAGCGTTTCCAGCCTTTATTCAACCAGTTTGGCGTGTCACTGCCTGATGAACTCACTGAAATTTATACCAGTTTTTTGCAACAGGAAAAGATGGTGGATATTTTGCTCGCACAGGCGCCGGCGGCGGTCAGTTTCCATTTCGGGCTACCGGAAGCCCGGGTGATTGAAAAGTTTCGGCAGCAAGGGATTGTGACGCTGGCTACGGTGACCAGTGTGGAGGAAGCGCTGATAGCGCAGGCAGCAGGGGTTGAATTCCTGATTGCTCAGGGGATTGAAGCAGGCGGTCACCGGGGAATATTTGATATGAATACCCACGACCAGATGCTGACCACCCGCCAGCTGATATTGCAACTGAAAAAGTCGGTCCGGTTACCACTGATTGCCGCCGGAGGCATTATGCACGGTGCCGGCATTCAGGAAATGTTAAATGCCGGAGCAGATGCGGTACAGATGGGAACGGCCTTCGTACTCTGTCCGGAATCATCGGCAGACGCCGCCTATCGTCAGGCGTTAAAGCAGGAGACGGCGGGCAATACAGTACTGACCCGCGCGGTGTCCGGACGACCGGCCCGTTCACTCAATACGCTGTTTTGCAGGTTAACGGCGGATATTCAACCGCAGCAAATCCCTGACTATCCGCTGACCTATTCACTGAATAAAGCGCTGGCTGCGGCAGCCGCCAGTCAGGGGGAAGTAGGTTTTGCGGCGCAATGGGCAGGGGAAGGGGCGTGGCAGGCCAGAGAGATGTCTGCCGCAGCACTGGTAGCAACGCTCATCAAAGAAGCCGGGCAGGCGGGGTATTCCGCCACCTGAGTCAGGGAGCCAGTACCGACTCGATTTCTGCTTTACACTGCTTTATGGCAGAGAGCAGCTCAGGCAGGTTTGGCATAAACCTGCCGGTCGGAACCGCCAGTGAAAGCGCATATTGTTCATTCAGCCCGGTGTTCAACACCATGCCAAGTCCACAAACCCCTTCTGCATGTTCTTCGTTATCCAGCGCATATTGTCTGTCACGGCATAGCCGGATGTCCTGCAACACTGCTTCGGCTGTTTTCAGCGTTTGCCTGGTTCTCTGTTCCGGCGGATTACCGGCCAGCGAGAGGATCTTTTCATCAGGCAGCAGAGATAACAGAGCTTTGCCATGCGCGGTGCAGTGGCTCGGGAATGCAGTACCCACCGGGGATACCACCCGTAGCTCACGGTCTGAGGTTATCTGACTGACGGAGATCACATGGGTTCCACGGAAAATGCTCAGATCGACGGTTTCCCGGGTACGGCGGTTAAGTGTTTCCATTGCAGGCCGGGCCAGTGGAACAATATCGGTATGAGCTGCGGCCGCCAGCCTGGCCAGCGCCGGCCCCAGCCGCACCTCCCCCTGGCGAAAACTCAGTAACTGCTGTGATTCCAGAGAACTGACCAGCCGGTGCACGGTAGTTCGCGGAAGTCCGGTCTTTTTTGCCAGCAGTGCAATCGTCATGCCGCCGGATTCTGTCTCCAGCACATTGAAAATTGTGGCCGCCCGGGCGATGACCTGCGAACCGTTATTTTCAGCGATATCGGGCATAGACGGGGATTCCTCGTATAAATTTTGCCGACTATAGCATAGTTTGTCCGGTGACCGCCCGGGCGGCTTGTCTTGACAGCCGTCCGGCATATCAGGATGATGACCACATATCGGACATTAAATCTCATTATTTGGACAATGCTGCGAAAGTCAATGCAAACATCAATGCTCACTGGCACTGGCGGTTTTACCTTGCTGGCTGTTGCCTCGCTGACCATCATGGTCGGCTGTATACTGGTGCCTGGTTTGCCTGAAATTGCAGCAGCCCTCGGAATTCCCCATGCTGCGGGCTGGCTGATCACTCTGCCGTCACTGGGGGTGGTGCTTGGCGGCCCCCTGGCAGGAAAAGTAATCGACCGATGGGGCGCGCGTACCGCTCTGCAGTCTGGGTTGTTTATTTACGGCTTGTCAGGAATCGCCGGGATGTTGTGTTACGGTCTGCCGGCAGTGATTATCGACAGGCTGATTCTGGGCGGAGCAACTGCGGTCGTTATGTCTTCAGGCACCGCATTGCTGGCACTGTTCTACCACGGTCAGGCCAGGCTATCCATGATCGCCCGTCAGGGTATGGCCATTGAGTTTGGCGGGGTGATTTTCTTGTTTATCAGTGGATTGCTGGCTGTTCAGAACTGGCGCTGGCCGTTTTTTCTCTATCTGCTGAGCTGGATCATGCTGGCGATGGTCAGATCCCTGATTCCGGTTACTGTCGAAGTGGCCTCCTCTGAATTGACAGGAAAGAGTGCCCCGGGATCGGCAACACCTTCACTCAGCGGGGTACTGTTTGCGGCGCTAATGTCGATGATTTGCTTTTTTACCGCAGTGATTGTGATTCCCAAACAGTTTTATCAGGCAGGCATTGGCAGCAGTGATACCGGATATTTTCTGTCGATGGTGTCTCTGGTGGCGGTGGCCGCGGCGGCCATGATGCCTGCGGTGGTTAAAAAAATATCCGAACCGGCAACACTCTGGCTGGCATTTCTCTGTTATGCGGCAGCCTTTGCACTGTTTGCGCTGGCGGCTAACCTGAGCGAACTTATCCTGGCCGGGGTGCTGCTGGGAAGCGGATTTGGATTCTCCGTGCCATTGGTGAACCATATGACGGTTAGCCGCAGCGATCAGGGCAATCGTGGCCGGAGGCTGGCCAGTCTGTCGATGGCACTGTTCAGTGGTCAGTTCCTCGCGTCGTTTATGACCATGCTGCCGGGTGACAGCAGCTTAATCTTCGCGGTGACCAGTGTTTTCAGTGTTGTGGTGGCGGTATTTCTGGTGTTAATCAAAAAAACGTTGGTGTAACCCTGTTGCTCAGCGTTTGTGGCTGCCGGGTTTTAATCCCCGGTGCAACTCATCCATCCGTTTCATCGATCTGATAGTCCGCTGGGAAGCCGAGGATGCGACTGCCAACACCAGCATTTCCAGGCAGACCAGTACTGTTCCGTGCAGGGGAACTTTTCCGTTTTCTCCGCCACGCGGTACCTGAATGACAACATCTGCTTGTTCCGCAAACCGTGAATCCATCGCGTTAGTCAGTAGGATCACCGGAATGCCCAACCTGCGGGCCTCCCTGAGAGTCGTCATCCCCTCGCGGTGAGCTGATTTCTGGGCCATCATCAGCAACACGTCACCCCGTTGCAGGGCGAGCAGTTGTTCTGCCAGCCCAATACCGGCGCGGTTGAGCGGAGAGCAGGGCAGGCCAATCCGGTTAAACAGTCGCGCCGCATATTCAGCAAGGATTCCTGAAGCGTTAATACCGAAAATAGCCAGCTGCCGGGCATTAAGTAGCAAACTGACTGCCTGTGACAATGCTGTGCGGTTCTCCTGACCTGACAATACATCGCAGGTACTCCGGTGACCCTCCAGCACAAAATCGATACTCGAATTAATATCACTGGTGAATTCATTCACCGTACTGCTCATTTTATCGGAAGAGTTGGGCACCGGTTCAAACCACAGTTGCAGGGTCTTTTTCAAATCACGCAGCCCTGCAAATCCCAGCGCCTGCACAGCGCGGATGACCGTGGCATCTGAGGTGTCATTAGCGGCAGCGATCTCCAGAGCGGTAGACTCCAGTACTGTTGCCCGGTTTTCATTGATGTAATACAACACCGACTGCAACCCTGCGGAAAGCTGTGGAGCCCGGTGACGCAGGCGTTCGCCAAACACATCGACCCGGTTTTTATTTTTTTTTATCTCTGTCATTTTTCTTTCCGCTTATCTGGCCACCGGCAGCAACAGACTGGCAACCTGCGATTGTACCATCGCCGTCATCAGGCCCATTGCCGCAAACGAATTAGAAATGGCCTCTTCCCGGGAGACCATCACATAATGTCCTTTCCGGCAGGCCGACAGGAAATTACACCAGCCAGGCATCACGCCATTCATTGCAGTAATTTCATCCTGCGGCATACCACCATTATCACCACGCCAGGTATCAAACACCAGATCTGCATCCAGCTCCGGAAGCTGTTCCGCACTGACGGTAATTCTCCCGTCCTCCGGAATATGGTTAATCAGTGGTGGAAAAGTCAGCCCCGCATCGCGCAGCACTTTACCCAGTGAGTGATAGCTGTGCATCACGGTAAGTTTTCCATTATTTGCCTGAATCACTGATACAGTGATTTTACGCTGACCGATAGTTTGTTTAAGTTGCCTTATTTGCTCCTGATAGCGGGCTTCCAGCCGCGACAGTTGATCCTGAGTTCCGGTCAGTTGGGCCAGTTTGCTGTAAATCCGCGGCGCTCCGCCTTTCAGATGGTCGATACTGACGGTCGGGGCAATTTTCTGCAACTGTTCCACCGAAGCACTACGGTTAGGCTCGGTGATAATCAGATCGGGTTTCAGTGCGGCAACGGCTTCGATATCAATATCCGCACTGCCGATAAATCTGATGTCTGAGTTATCGAAATCAATCCCGGTGAGCAACTTTGCCGAACGCAGAGTATGGCTGCCATCAGGATTCGTCCGCCCATGGCTACCGACCGGGAAAATGCCCAGTTCAATCAGCGGGATAGTGATATCCAGATCATGCAGTGAAACGATGCGTTTGGGATGCAAAGGCACCGTTACCGTGCGGCCCAGGTCATCGGTGAATTGCTGAGTTGCCGGGGCCGCATGGCCACAGAAACTGAACAGTAACAGTAGTAGTGTGAAAATACGCATAATACTCCTTAACTATCAGAACCTGTCCCGGCGTTGCCAGAGCAACAGCAGGAAAAACGGACCCCCCAACAACGAAATAATGATCCCGGCGGGTAACTGTAATGGGGCAAAAGCCAGACGGCCGATATTATCTGCCAGCAATACCAGTACCGACCCGCAGACGGCACTGCCACTCAGTAACGCGGCCTGACCGCCACGAAACAGCATGCGGGAGAGATGAGGCGCCATCAGACCGACAAAACCTATGCTGCCGACACAGGAAATACTGGTTGCGGTCAGAACGACCGGGGCAATAAACCGCAGTAAGGTCAGTTGTGATAACCTCACTCCCAGACCCGTCGCGCAGGTACTACCCAGCATGGCAACATCGGCAGCCCTGGCGGTGATATACAGCAATACCACCGCCGGAATTGCCCAGCAGACCGCCAGTAGCATTAATGGCCAACTGACAGTATTCAGGCTACCGGCCATCCACAACATGACGGTCTGTACCTGACGGACATCTGCGGTAGTCATAAAGAAACCGATAGCGGCGGCAAAAATCCAGGAAATGCCAATACCGGCCAGAATAAAACCGGGCCGTGAGAAATCGCGTGCCAACAGTACCACCAGTGCTGCCACCAGTAAGCCGCCGGTCATACCGGTGATCGGTTGCCAGAGCACACTAAGGGTCGGGAAATACAGAATCTGTGCCAGCACCACGATGCTGGCCCCTTCTTTTACGCCCAGCAGCCCGGGGTCCGCGAGGCCGTTGCGGGTCACAGACTGCATAGCAGCACCGGCCATTCCCAGCATAGCGCCAACGGCTGCCGCCATCAGCAGCCTGGGCAAACGAACATCACGGATAATATAAGCGGTGTTGCCGACAGAGTGGTCAGGATAGAACAGCGCCTTTCCCACCGAAGAGACAGGAATCGGCAGACTGCCATGGCTGATGCCAAAGACGAGCAAAATCAGCAGCAGTAGCAGAAACAACCCCAGCCGGCACAGAATTTCCGGGCGTAACAGCAACGAAAAACGACCGGCGCGCCAGACAATGGCCGGGTTGCGCGGTAACTGTCGACTCATTTAAACAGCCTCGAGGCAATAAAGATAAAGACCGGTGCACCGGCCAGCGCGGTCATTACCCCGGTAGCCAGCTCCTGCGGGGCTACCAGGGTTCGGGCAGCGATATCGGCGACCAGCAAAATCAGTGCTCCTGCGAGGGCGCAGCAAGGGATAGACCTCTGCAAATCACGTGTGACCAGCCGACGGATAATATTTGGCACAATCAGGCCGACAAAACCAATCGGACCGGCCAGTGAAACCGCCACTCCGCTTAACAGGGCAATCGTCAGTACTGCCAGTCCCCGGGTACGGGTAATATTAACTCCCAGCCCACGGGCCTGATTATCGCCCAGAGCCATAGCATTGAGTGCCGGTGCGAGCCAGAGTGCCAGTATTCCGGCAAGCAGCAGTGGAAGGGCTGCCGCACTGACCACCGGCCAGCGAAGTCCTGACAGGTCTCCGGCCAGCCAGGTGCGCATGTCCAGCAGTGTCTGCTCATCAAGAATCAGTATCGTGGCGGTCAGTGACGCGGTAAACGCCGAGAGCGCGACACCGCACAAGGTGACTTTAATCACCGTCATTCCGCTGCGACCGGCAGAGGAAAAGGCAATCACCAGGCTAAATACCAACGCGGCCCCGCCGGCCGCAGCCAGGGGACGTAACAGCGGAGTGGTCACCCAGTTAACACCAAAAGCCGTGCAGGCGACCACGGCTAAGGATGCTCCGGCATTGAGGCCCAGAATATGCGGTTCTCCCAGTGGATTGCGGATAACTGATTGCAGCAGCAGACCGGCAACCCCCAGTGCCGCACCCACCATCAGTGCCGCGACCAGCCGCAGTAACCGTAATTCTATCACCACATGATGACTGAAATTCATCGGGTCATAATGCAGCAGTGCCTGTAGCACCGTCGAAGGAGGAATAAAGCGGGGGCCAATCGCCAGTTCAAAGACCGAACCGGTCAGTACTGACAGTAGCAATAACAGCAGCGATAACAGATAACGCGATCGATGCTGTGTGGTATGGGTGAGCAATGCTGTCACAGAGATCTACCCGTATCAGTAGGAAAGGGCAGAAAAAATGGTTTTCCGGTGAGCGGGTTCACCGACATATGCACTTCCAGATCGAACACCGAACGGATTAATTCAGGCGTACACTGCTGTGGATCATCGGTGACAGAACACAACCGGCCTTGTTTCAGAAACACCAGACAATCGGCATAATTCACCGCAAAGTTCAGATCGTGTAGCACCATGATGACGGTGCGCTGATGATGCAGTGTCAGATCCCGCAGCAATTCAAGGATATCGACCTGGTAACGCAAATCGAGAAAGGTGGTGGGTTCGTCGAGCAAAATCACCGGTGTCTGTTGTGCCAGTGTCATTGCAATCCAGCAGCGCTGCCGTTGACCGCCGGAAAGACTGTCTACCGGCACACCGGCCAGCGCTTCAGTACCGGTCAGGCGTAAGGCTTCCTGAACGGCCAGTTCATCGGACTCAGACCATTGTCGTAAAAAACCCTGCCAGGGAAAACGCCCGCGTGACACCAGTTCAGCCACGGTCAGACCTTCAGGAAGTAACGGTGTTTGTGGCAAAATGCCCAGCTGACGGGCGAGTTGCCGGGTCGGTTGCTGGTGGATATCTTTACCGTCAATAATAACCTGCCCGTCCACAGGGCTGATCATTCGTGCAATGGTGTTCAGTAGCGTAGATTTTCCTGAACCGTTCGGACCCGCCAGAATGGTCATTTTCCCTGCGGGTAACTGCAGATTGATATCGTCGATGATGATGTTTTTCTGATAACCGGCGCGCAGGTTATTGATAGTTAAACCCGGATGATTTTTCTCAGTATCAGTCAGTTGTGACATTTGCTTTCCCGCAGCGAGCACTGTTGTTTAGTGCACCAGATATGCGGCTAAACAATAATAAGTATCATTCTCCGCCGTGATTTTGCGGGCGCGATATGTAGTAGTCAAGCTGAAATTGGCAACTTTTACTGTGGTTTTTATCATCAATACCCACAGTAAACCGCTTATTTTCTCAGGAGAGATATCAAAGGCTAATCCGTTATGTCTGGATTGTTTACCGAATTATTAGTCGCGGGAAATTATGTGGAGGCTGTAGTGGAAATAAATGCATTCTGATTTACTACTACATTTTGCTGATGTGTAGGTTTTTTCTTTAAGAATAATGCTACCCGGTTCTGATATACCTGCCGGCGTAAGATAATACAGGCTGCCAGGGATTAACCGCCTGAGTTCCGCCAGTTTTGGTCAACCCTGAGATTATCTCGGGTTAACAAATTTGAAGATTCAGGTGGTTAAGTGGGGCGGATAAGCTCCGGTTTTTTCCGGAATAACTGTTTCCACCGCAGAGGGAATCATATTCAGCGGCCACCCAGGGGGGGACCGGATTCAACGCGGTTAGCGTGACCATTTGGCCGGAGGAGGGGTATAACTGATAATCTTTTCGACCAGAAGCACCGGGTCATCTGAAACAATCAGCATATCTGCATAGGTCTGTTTCATAAATCCGTCGGAAATCGTCCGTTCAAAAAAGGACAGTAGCGGGTCATAAAAGCCATTGATGTTGAAAAAAGCACAGGGCTTATTATGCAGACCCAACTGAGCCCAGGTCCAGGCCTCGATAATCTCTTCCAGGGTGCCGGCCCCGCCGGGCAACGCGATAAAACAATCAGCACTAGCTGCCATCTGAGATTTTCGCTCATGCATATCACGAACGACTTTCAGTTCACTGAGACCCGGATGTGCCAGCTCATGACTGACCAGCGCTTCCGGCATGACTCCCAGGATATCCATTCCGCAATCAATCGCTGTGTCAGCCACACTGCCCATTAAACCGACTTTTCCGCCGCCATACACCAGACTGAACTGTTGACTGGCCAGTTGCTGTATCAGACGCCGGGTCTCACGGACAAAAATGGGATCATTTCCGCAGGCGGATCCACAAAACAGTGCTGCACGCATATCACGATTACCTTTACTAATCATTAAAAACAGAGGACAACTTCAGCAGGCTAACCTGCTAACGACGAGGCAGCGAATTATTATTCGCCGCCACCAGGCAAAGATGGTTCAGGAGATTATTGTTGAGCAGCAATAACATCCACCAGGACTAACGGTTGTTTACCGTTATTGGTCAGTCCGTGAGATTCGCCTTTACGCACAATGGTGATGTCACCAGCGCTGACCGGATAATCTTTACCGTCGGCATCTTTGAATAACCCACTGCCGGAGACTATGATGTAAGCATCTTCGTTATCAATATGTTTGTGATAACCGATAGAGGTGCCAGGTTTCAGTGTCAGCCAGCTAATCTCTTTGATAGCCTGGCCGGCGCTGGCTTTATCACGGGTAAACGCAAAAGCAGCCTCGACGGAGCCTTTACCGCCACCTAAACCCTGTTTTTCCATTTTCTGTTGCTGAGCACGGGTAATAATCTGTGCATTGGCCAGCGATACCGGCAGTAATACAGCGACACATACTAAAGCAGCGGTCAGTTTACGCATTATTTTCACCTGTAGATGGGCTGTTACAAAGACCAACCGGATTGGCCGGTCCGAACGGGTAAGCAAAGTTTACTCCGTTGCAGAAAAAACCCAAGACTGAAACGAAAATCTGTCAATATTTTCTGGCCGTTAGCGCAAAATTTGTCTTCAGACCACGACAACGCTCTGCGGGGCTGACCGGAGAAAACGCTGTGCATAAATGCCACCGGTCAGAGCAAACAGTGTCAGCAGCAGGGCAAACAGCATAGCACTGACGGATAAGCCCTGTTTATCTGCCAGGTAACCTGCCGCTACGGGCAGAATTCCTGCGGGCAGATAACCGCCAAAATTCAGCAATGCATTGGCCTGAGCCCTGCGTCGATCTGCCACCTGTAAAGCCAGCAGTGTCAGCCCGCCAAACTGGCCTAACCCCTGTCCGGCCCCGGCCAATAGTACGCCAAAAATCAGCCACGGATATTCATGCAGGGTGAGAGAAACCGCCACCAGGACCATCGACAGGATGGTGGCCAGCGAACTTCCGAAGAATACCCGGGATAATGGCCAGCGGCGAGCCAGTACCTGGGACAATGTCGCGCTGATAAACATGCCACAGGTCATCATTCCGGCTATTAACGGATGGTAGTTGTGAGCGAGTAGTGTCAGTAGCGACGGACCGAGTGCCAGTATAAACGACGTTGCGGTAATCCCTGGCGCAAAGGCACCTATTCCGCAAAACAGCGCACTGATATTTTTAGCCGGCAGTGAAGGCAATGTCAGACGTAAACTATCCGATGGGGCGGCACCGTGTGGTGCAAAGGGCAGGCGGACAGTGATGACGATGGCGACGAGCAGCGCGCAGAACAACAGTAAAAATAATGGAATCACCGGATGTGTCAGTGTCTGTACCAGCATACCGGAGATTAAGGGACCTGTGCCTGCGCCGGCCACCATCGCCACTGAAGCCAGTAATGCCGCGTGTCGCCGTGATTGCGGGCCGGAAAGGTCGGCAACACCTGCCATTCCTGCGGACACCATGACCCCGACCGCAATGCCGGACAGCAACCGGGCCACGGCCAGTGCTGCCACAGATTCAGCATTAGCAAACAGCAGGCAGGCAATCATTGCGGCGGCCAGACCGGGCAATAGCAAGGGTTTACGTCCGTAGTGATCGGATAACTGCCCGGCGAACAGCAAGGTACCTAACAGACCTGCGATATACAGTGCGAAAATCACGGTCAGCGTACCAGACGAATATCCGAACTGATGCTGCCAGAAGCTGTATAAGGGAGTGGGTGAATTTGACAGCATAAATACTGCAGTAATCAGCCATGAAGCTCCGACAACTGCAGTTTTAGATGAAGATTGCATGATGTGGTTCCTGTGCCAAAGGGTTATTCAGGCACAGAATGGTCTGTGCCAGTAAGAAATAATGATTCAGGGGAATGCGCAGCATATTACCCTTGTGAGGAATCAGGACGGTTCCGGCGCTGGCTGAACAGCATGAAAATAAATATTGCTGTGAGAACTGACCCGACAGATAACGCGTACATTACAGTGCTGAGCCGGGTCAGATACAGAGAAGCCAGCAGGCTGCTGTTACCCGGTAGCAGTTCTGTGGCGGATGCCAGTTCTCCCAGGGCCAGGTGGCTGGCTGCGGCCTGCAGCGATTGAGCTTCAGCCGCTGGCAGTGCGGAGGCCAGGGAATGATTGAGTAATGTGGCCAAAAGTACCCCGACGATGGCAATCGCAATGCCATCTGCCGAGACTCTGACACAGTTAAAAATACCAGTGGCCATTCCTGCTCTCTCAGAGGAAACCACGCTTACCGCCAAAGCATCCATCAGCCCCCAGGGCAAGCCAATACCCGCTCCGACGGTAAGCATGGCTACCGTCAGACCACTGTCAGAACCAGAGGCCAGGACGCTACCGGCGTAACTCAGTCCGCCAGCAGTTAACAGTAATCCTGCGGCAGACAGTACTCCGGGTGACAGCCAGCGGGTCAGTGAGGCCGCCAGGAAAGGAACCACCAGCAGCGGTGCGGCAAGTGCAATCATCTGGCGTCCGGCAATATCCACAGGCAGATGGATGACACCAATCAGGTATCCGGGCAGCAGGACAATCAGTGTGACAAAGAAAAACGCCGGAGAGGCTGCCAGTAACTGGACTCCACAAAACCGTGCTTGCCGAAACAACGATAAATCAAGCATTGGATGACGGGCCCGCCGTTCTCTGACTATAAACAGAATAAACAATATTAAAGCTGCGCCAGAAGTCATCATCACCGCCGGACTGTGCGGAGGGGAAACCGGGGCCTGCAGAATAGCGATAGTCAGTAATGCCAGCGCTCCGGTGAAGCTGGCAGCGCCGGGCCAGTCTGGTGTAACGGCTTCCGGTTGCCGTGATTCTTCGGCAAATATTATCACCAGTAACATCCCGATCAGGCTAATCACGGCGGTGGCAAGAAATACTGAGCGCCAGCCGGCGAAAGAGGTTAGCCAGCCCGCGGCCAGCGGACCGAAGGCCAGTCCGAGCCCGAAGGTTGTTCCGAGTAAACTGAATACCCGGGTGCGCTGTGCACCACTGAAGGTTTGGGTCAGTGAAGACATAGCCCCGGCAAACGCCGCAGCACCTCCGGCGCCCTGTAACAACCGCAGAACGTCTATCCAGCCAACGGAGTGGGCGGTCGCAATCAGGCTGGTAAACAAGGTAAACAGGATCAGTCCGCTGAGCCACAGCCGTTTACGACCATAGATATCCGCAAGACTGCCGGCAGCCATCATGCTACTGCCATAGGTCAGAATATAGCCATTAACGACCCAGTTAAGCTGAAGAGTACTGCCACCTAACTCATGGCTGATAGCGGGTAACACCATGGCCGGACCGGTAAAACAGAGAGGGATCAATATTCCTGTCAGGCAGGCTGCAATCAGTTGCAGCATCTGTCTGGCAGTGACCGGGGAATTTACAGACAGGGTCGTCATGGCACCTTTTCTCACTGAAAGCTACAAATGTCCTGAAAACTGACAATCTGCCCGGCGGGCAGACCTTCGCACAATACAAGGCGACAAACCGGAGAAAAATAGTCTATTGTTCCAGACATACCGGACTAAAATTCACAGGTGAGCATGATGGAAGCCTTCACCGGCATCACTTTTTTTGTTCAGGCAGCCGAATGGCGCAGCTTCTCTGAAGCGGGGCGGGTATTGGGTGTTTCTGCTTCAGCGGTGGGGAAAAGTATTGCCAGGCTTGAAGAAAACCTGGGGGTTAGCTTATTCAACCGCAGTACCCGTAGTATTACCCTGACGACCGAAGGAGCCCTGTTTCTTGAACGTTGTCGGCGTATTTTAAGTGAACTGGAAGCGGCAAAGACAGAACTGACCGGAGCACGCAACGAGGCCAAGGGGAAACTTCGGGTCAGTCTGCCGCTGGTCAGCGGTTTGGTGATGCCGGTGATCAGTGGCTTTATGCGCCAGTATCCACAAATTGAGCTGGATCTCGATTTCACTGACCGGCTGGTGGATGTGATTGAAGAAGGTTTTGATGCAGTGATCCGCAGTGGCGAAAATGCTGATTCACGGCTGAGGTCAAGGACTCTCGGACATTTTAGCCTGCAACTGGTGGCTTCACCGCGTTATGCGGAACAGCATGGATTACCGGAACGACCTGAACAACTGACATCTCATGCCTGCTTACAGCATAAGTTTCCTGAAACCGGCAAATTTGAGCCATGGCCACTGCTGCACCCGGAAGGTAAACCACTACCGGCTCTTCCTGCCACCATGATTTGTAATACCACGGAGGTCTTACTGAATGTGGTGCGGGAAGGCCTCGGAATTGCTTGCCTGCCGGATTTTATGGTGAAACAGGGGATTCTGCACGGAGAACTGCTACCGGTTTTGCCAGAGGCGACCTGCCATCAGGGGGTATTCCGTATTCTCTGGCCTTCTCACCGTTATCCTGCGACCAAACTGCGGGTTTTTATCGACTATATGGCCCAACATCTATTGCCTGAGACGACTCGCCAGGTGTTGAGGTCACCGGCAAACACAGACCTGCAGTGACCTGGTATTCTCTGAATTTAGTTAACAGGGTTAACTAAATTGGGTATGCTTGGTGGCAATTACTCCACACGGATCCTTTCTATGGACAATCAACAGGTTCGTCAGTACCGCGCATTATTGCGCGACATGGTCAGAGAATTAGGCATGCTGAGCCGCAAAACCAGCGGAACAGAATTATCCCCTCTGCAGAGTCATATCCTGATTGAACTTAACCGGCAGCCCGCCGGTGGGACTGAGCTGGCGGCACGCTTATGTGTTGATAAGGCCAGCATGAGCCGAACGTTGCGTACGCTGAGCGAGGCGGGATATTTGCTGAAAGTGTCCAGCCAGCTCGACGGCAGGGCTTCCACTTTCAGCCTGACGGAGGCAGGGCGGGAGCGGTTACTGATGCTGGAGGCGAATGCGGATCGTTTTACTGAAGAAGCGCTGGCGTCTTCCTCCGCTCAGGAAATAGACGATTTTTTTTCCACGATCAGTCGTTTCTCGGGTTGCCTGCGCAATGCCCGTCGGCAGCGGGAAGCGGGGGTGGTTTTCCGGCCGATAGAATCCCAGGATAATGACACCATTGCTGAACTGATCCGCAATAGTTTTCGCGACAACAAAATAGACCATCTGGAAGGGGTCAGTATGCATGACCCCGAACTCGACTGTCTGAGTGAAGTTTATCAGCGTCCCGACAGTGGGTACTGGGTAGCGGAGGCCAACGGTAAAATTGTCGGCGGTGGCGGGCTGGCGCCTCTGCCGGGTGCATCCGGGGTCTGTGAATTACAAAAACTCTATTTTAGCCGTGAGGTGAAGGGGATGGGACTGGGCAGGCGTATGATTGCTTTTGTCCTTGCCGAGGCCAAAAAGCGGGAATATCAGGCGTGTTATCTTGAAACCCTGGATGAGCTGAAAGATGCGGTAGGGTTGTATAAAGCCTTTGGTTTTACCCCTCTGAGCAGACCGATGGGCAATACCGGCCATAACAGCTG
>Ga0157363_1000221_pt1 | contig 43996 bp, 42 predicted proteins | sample AttsexASBM1_FD_111477 | JGI IMG/M metagenome (GOLD analysis project Ga0157363, IMG submission 111477) | Fungus gardens microbial communities from leaf cutter ant in Ribeirão Preto, State of São Paulo, Brazil - Atta sexdens ASBM1 | ecosystem: Host-associated > Fungi > Mycelium > Unclassified ... | reverse complement strand
GGGTTCTGAGTAATGACCCGGCAACCGGTGTAATGCGTCATGCAGATGCCGGTTACGACATCGCGATTGAATGTGCCCGTGAACAGGGGCTGAACCTGCCGATGATTAATGGCTGATCGGACTATGAGACGCGGAACTCACTGTTTCCGTTATTTATCGTGCGGCTCAGGCCGCACATTTACTGGTTGCGGGAGATAACGATGAGCCAAAATAGTTTTACCGAAACCCGTTCTATTGAACCGATTCCTGACAATGAACGCCACGGCAGTATCTTCAGTCAGTTTACCTTGTGGATGGGGGCGAATCTGCAAATCACGGCGGTGATTACCGGTGCGCTGGCCATCGTGTTTGGTGGAGATGTGTTCTGGTCTTTGATTGGCTTAGCTATCGGCCAGGTTGCCGGCGGCATTGTCATGGCACTGCATGCAGCCCAGGGACCGAAACTCGGAATCCCTCAGATGATTAGCAGCCGCGTGCAGTTTGGGGTTTATGGTGCCTGCCTGCCTATTCTGTTGGTATGCCTGATGTATCTTGGTTTTATTGCCACCGGCGCGGTACTTTCAGGGCAGGCGATCTCTGCTATTTTTGGCATTTCTGAAACCAGCGGAATTGTGATCTTTGCTATTGCCACATTAATCATCGCTTATACCGGATACCGGTTAATTCACCTGATGGGCAAACTGGCGAGTCTGATTGGGATTATAGCCTTTGTCTGGCTGTTCTGGAAAATGGGAACCCTCCACCCGTTAAGTGAACTGTTAATCGTTCAGCCATTTCACTGGGCGACGCTGCTGACGGCAGTCGGGCTGTCCGCCTCCTGGCAGATTACGTTTGGGCCTTACGTGGCAGACTATTCCCGATATCTGCCTGTCAGTACCTCGTCACGTAAGGTGTTTTTTGCCGTAGGCGGAGGATCGGTGATTGGTGCTCAGGTAGCGATGACCATGGGAGTATTTGCTGCTGCATTATCACAGGGCAAACTGATGGGCCATGAAGTTGAATACATCGTCAGTCTGGGAGGCACCGGTGGGGTGGCTATCCTGCTCTATCTGAGCATTGCCTTTGGCAAGCTAACCATCAACACTCTGAATGCCTATGGTAGCATGATGTGCCTGGCGACCGTCTACAATTGCCGTGGCCGCGTGGCGCATATTAGTCAACTGGCGCGACTGTCCATTTTGGCGGCGGTAATCATTGTGGCCACCGGGCTTGCCATGATTGGTCAGCATTCCTTCCTGAGTACCTTCAAATCTTTTCTGTTGTTCCTGCTGACCTTTTTTACTCCCTGGAGCGCCGTTAACCTGGTGGATTATTACTTTTTTAACCACCAGTCGATCGACATCGCTGCGCTGAATAATCCTGCGGGCAAATACCGGGCATGGAATGCCGTGGGGCTGGGGACCTATCTGCTGGGGGTGGTAGTACAAACGCCATTTATCGACAGTGGATTTTACAGTGGGCCCATGGTCAAAGTGTTAGGGGGTGTTGATATCTCCTGGATGATTGGACTGCTGTTGCCGGCGATTGTTTATTACTGGCTGCGCAAACGTGAGTCAGTACACGACTAAAGAGGTTTGATATGTACACACTTTGGCATCACTGCCGTGCAGTGACCATGTCCGGCGGAAAATATAATCTGATCTCTGATGCAGCACTGCTGACTCACGGAAAGACGATTTTTTGGATCGGAGAGTCCGGCGATCTCCCGCAGGTTCCGGTAACCAACCGGGTCGACCTGAACGGGCGGCTGGTCACTCCCGGACTGGTGGATTGTCATACGCATTCGGTATTTGGCGGTAACCGTGCAGCAGAATTTGAACAACGGCTGCAGGGCGTCAGTTATGCTGAGATCGCCGCTGCCGGCGGCGGAATAGCCAGTACCGTGCGCGAGACGCGCGCCGCCAGCGAACAGCTATTGTTCAGGCAGGCTGGCCAACGGATTCAGGCTTTAAGGCAGGATGGAGTCACCGCGCTGGAGATAAAATCCGGATACGGTCTGGATCTGCAAAGTGAACGAAAAATGTTGCGTGTGATCAGACAGCTTGGTCAGAAGCTGCCTCTGACTATCCGCAGTACCTGCCTCGCCGCGCATGCGGTTCCGCCGGAATATCAGGGGCGTGCCGATGACTGGATCGATTACATCTGCGGGCAGCTGCTACCCGAACTGCACCAGGAAGGGCTGGTCGATGCGGTAGATGCGTTTTGTGAGCACCTGGCATTTACGTCAGCTCAGGTGGAGCGGGTCTTTCAGGTGGCCACCTCACTGGGTTTACCGGTAAAACTACATGCGGAACAACTTTCTCTGCAACATGGTGCGGCTTTGGCCGCACGCTATCATGCATTGTCAGCCGACCATCTGGAATATCTGTGTGAGCCGGATATCGCAGAGATGGCACAGCAGGGCACCGTCGCGGTGTTACTGCCGGGTGCCTATTACTTTTTACGGGAAACCCGGCAACCGCCGGTCAGTTTACTGCGTCAGTATGGGGTTGCGATGGCAATTTCCAGTGATATGAACCCCGGAACCTCGCCGATGTTATCGCTGAGATTAGTGATGAATATGGCCTGTACCTTGTTCCGGATGACACCGGAAGAGGCGCTGGCGGGAGTGACGGTTTATGCGGCCCGGGCACTGGGTATTGAAAATGATTGTGGCTCACTCGAAGCGGGTAAAGAGGCCAGCTTTGTTGCCTGGGATGTAGAACATCCCGCTGAACTTAGTTACTGGTTGGGTGGGGCATTATCGAAACAGGTTATTTTTCAGGGGGAGGAAGTCTATCGTGACTAAGGCATTTGAATTAACCCGCGGAACTCTACCATTGCTGATTAGTATGCCCCATCCGGGCACAGCACTCACCAAAGGCGTTGCGGCCGGACTGACCACCAGAGGGCGCCGGCTGGAAGATACCGACTGGCACATTCCGGATCTTTATCAGGGGATTGCTGAATTGGGTGCCAGCACTCTGGTGGCCGGCTATTCACGTTATGTGGTGGATTTAAATCGCCCGGCCGATGATAAACCATTGTACAGCAGTGCGACCACCGGACTGTTCACCGACATTTTCTTTGACGGAGAGCCCCTGTTTACCCCGGGAGGCCAGCCGGATCAGGCAGAAAAGGCGCAGATTCTCTCTTCTGTCTGGCAACCTTATCATGATGCTTTGGCCACTGAACTGACAAGGTTACGGGATAAGTTTGGCTACGTGTTGCTCTGGGATGCACACTCAATACGCTCAGTTGTTCCCCGGCTATTTGAGGGCCGTTTGCCAGATCTTAATTTTGGTACCGCTGATGGCCATAGCTGTGACCCGGCACTCAGCCAGGCTTTACTTAATTGTTGTGAAAATCCACCGGCAGATGCGCCCCGGTACAGCCACGTACTGAACGGCCGGTTCAAAGGCGGCTACATTACCCGGCACTATGGCAATCCACAGCAACATATTCATGCTGTTCAGCTGGAAATGGCGCAGTGTATTTACATGGATGAGGAAAGCTTTGCCTGGCAACCGGCTATCGCCGCCGGGGTTCAGCGTCTGCTTCAGGCTTTGATAATGACCGCGCTGGACTGGGGGAAACAAACATATCCTCAATAATGACCTTTGACATTCCTCCGGGGCAGGTAACAGGTTATCTGACAACATTTCCACCTGATATAATTTCAATCCCCAGGTTCACTGCCATGCGGTGACCCGGTATTCATCTCCGGTAAGGTGACTTATCAGGGGCTCTTTGCCAGGGAGTCCCGTCTCTGCTGGCTATGACTAAAAGCCATCAGTCACCCGTTATTGTTGCTTTTTCCGACGGAATGTTCAGCCATCACCCCTTCAGCCAACCATTACGCTTATCACGCTATTGTTAACAGAGTTCCTTAACATAAAGTAATCTGCTGCTCATCACAGTTTTCTCCAATAAATCACGCTCTGATACGCGCCTGAACTACTGTATTTACAAAGGGCGACCATGAGTACCACTATGAAGACGACAACCTATTCCTGCATGATTACCGGCAAACATCAGGTGGAAGTGACAAGCCAGCAGGTCGATTATCAGGGCACCGGCACTCTGGTTCGGATTACCCGTGGCGGGATCTGTGGCTCTGATTTGCATTATTATCAGCACGGCAAGGTGGGCAGTTTTGCCGTGAAAATGCCCATGATCCTCGGGCATGAGGTGATTGGTTATGTGGTGAAAAGTGATAACCCGGAGTTACAGGAAAACCAGAAGGTTGCGGTCAATCCCTCCAAACCTTGTGGCCACTGTAAATACTGCGAAGCCGGGCAGGAAAATCAGTGCACCGGTATGCGTTTTTTTGGCAGTGCAATGTATTTTCCGCATGTGGATGGCGGTTTTAGTCAGTATAAAATTGTCGACACTGCTCAGTGCATTCCCTTCAATCAACAGGCCGATGACAGGGTGATGGTGTTTGCCGAACCGCTGGCGGTGTGTATTCATGCGACACATCAGGCAGGTGATCTGCAGGATAAAAAAGTATTTATTTCTGGCGTGGGACCCATCGGTTGCCTGATCGCGGCAGCCGCTAAAGCCCGTGGTGCCGCAGAAGTGGTGTGTGCCGATATCAGCCCGCGTTCGCTGACCATGGCGGAGGCGATGGGGGCCACACAGACCATTGATGCCGCAAACGGAGACTTCACCCCTTTTCTCGCCGATAAAGGTTACTTCGATGTCTCCTTCGAAGCCTCGGGCCATCCCGCTTCTCTGACCCGTTGTCTGGAGGTCACCCGTGCGAAAGGCACGCTGGTACAGGTTGGCATGGGCGGGGATGTGCCTGGCTTTCCGATTATGATGTTGATTGCTAAAGAGATAAACCTGGTCGGATCGTTCCGCTTTACCCATGAATTTGCGACCGCCGTTGAATGGCTGGAAAAAGGGACGATCAATCCATTGCCGTTATATAGCGGTGAGTTTGATTATCATGAAATTGATGCGGCGCTAAATTTTGCCGGAGATAAACAGAAAGCCGCAAAAGTTCAGCTGTGTTTTTAGGCGAGCCTGTCATGAGTTTCGCTACTGTTTATCCGGTGTCCGGAACGTGGCGTTAACTCTCTGATGTGCTGAATCAGGGGTGTTTTTACTTTTTATTCCTCGGTTATTGTCTGTTTTTACCTTTTTATGGGAGCTGTACCATGCCAATTACAATAATAGCGCTCGGGGTAATACTGCTGCTGGTCCTGATGATTGTGTTCAAGGCCAATGGCTTCTTGTCGCTGATCTTTGTCTCCATCGTCGTCGGTATTGCTGAAGGGATGACTCCGTTGCAGGCCCTGGCTTCCGTCCAGAAGGGGGTCGGCGGCACACTGGGCAGTCTGGCGATGATTCTGGGGTTTGGTGCCATGCTGGGTAAGCTGGTGTCGGATACCGGGGCTGCCCAACGGGTGGCGACGACGCTGATTGCGGCCTTTGGTAAACAGCGGGTGCAGTGGGCACTGATGGTGACAGGGCTGATTGTCGGGCTGGCGATGTTCTATGAAATTGGCTTCGTCCTGCTGTTACCGCTGGTGTTTACCGTGGTGGCTGCCGCGGGTATGCCATTACTGTATGTGGGGCTGCCGATGGTGGCCGCATTGTCGGTAACCCATTGTTTTCTGCCTCCGCACCCCGGTCCAACGGCGATTGCCGCTATCTTTGGGGCGAACCTGGGCACCACATTGTTGTATGGCATCATTATTACGCTCCCGACAGTGATAGTGGCGGGTCCGGTATTTTCTAAGTTTCTGAAGAATTTCGAAAAAGAGCCTCCGGAAGGACTGTATAACCCCAAAATTTTTGCCGAACATGAATTACCGGGATTCGGCATCAGTATCTTTGCGGCAGTTATCCCGGTGATCCTGATGGCGATTGCCGCCGTTTTTGAACTGACTACCCCGAAAGAGAATCTTTTCCGTCAGTTTTTCGAATTTATTGGCAACCCCGCGATCGCTTTGTTTATTGCCGTAGTGATAGCGGTATTTACCCTCGGATTGCGTAATGGCCGTAAAATGGGTGAAGTCATGGAGATGTGTAGCTCATCCATTTCAGCCATTGCCATGATTGTGTTTATCATTGCCGGTGGCGGAGCCTTTAAACAGGTGCTGGTCGACAGCGGAGTGGGCGATTTTATCGCAGGGATGATGAAAGGTTCATCATTGTCGCCGTTGCTAATGTGCTGGACCGTGGCGGCAATGCTGCGGATAGCGTTGGGGTCAGCGACGGTGGCAGCGATTACCACTGCCGGCATTGTGACTCCGATTATTGCAGTGACTCATGCCGATCCTGCACTGATGGTGCTGGCGGTAGGGTCTGGCAGTGTGATCGCTTCGCACGTCAATGACCCGGGTTTCTGGTTGTTTAAAGGCTACTTTAATCTTAGCGTCACGGAAACACTGAAAACCTGGACCGTGATGGAAACTCTGATTTCGGTAATGGGTCTGGCCGGGGTGCTTATCCTTAACGCTATCCTGCACTGATCTCAGAGTGCAACAGGTAATTGCCTGCCGGAGGTTGTTGCCGGCAGGCAGTTCGTCAGATGGCCTTAGTGCGGAACGGGATAACCTGCCGGTTATCTTAGCGCAGAAATTTAATATCGGTCGGGGTGCCAATATCCAGGCTGTTGCCGGTCGGGCGTAATCCGCCGTTATGCGGATCGCGGGCTAATACCGTCACCCTGTTCGACCAGACATTGGCGACCAGCAGGAAGTGTCCAGTGTTATCAAAGGCAAAGGCCCTGGGTTCAATACCTCCGGACGAAAACTGCTGCCTGTCACTCAGTCGCCCGCTGTGCGGATCTACGCTGAATACCACTATTTCATTGCGTTGTTGGCGGTTACCGACGTAGAGAAAACGTCCGTCAGGGCTGTACAGCACGCCGGCACCGGCTTTATCTTCCGCAGAGTCACTGTCTGCCAGTTCGAGCGTCTGAATAGCGTTCAGTTGGCCTTCATTCATCTGAAACAGATGAACCTGTGCCGACATTTCGCTGACCACACAGACAAATCTGCCGTCATCAGAAAACGCGATGTGCCGTGGACCCGCGCCGCCAGGCAAACGGATATCATCCTGAGGTTGAGGCAGGAAAGGCGTGTCGTTTTGCGGTTGATAATGATAAACCCTGACAATATCTGCACCGAGATCGGCTACATATAATATTTTTCCGTCGGGACTGATATTGACCGAATGAGCATGCCCGCTCTGCTGACGTTCCGCGACCACCGCCGATCCTTCTGCGAACCGGACATGCTGCACGGCCTCGCCAATCTCTCCTGAACCCATTATCGGAAACACAATAAATCCGGCATTGTTCATGCCATCAGAATAGTTGGCCGCCAGCAGATAGTGGCCATCCGGAGTCAGGCAGGCATGAGTCGGGTGCGCACCCCGGGTCTGCTGGCTGTTGAGCAGCCGCAGCGGGCCTTGCGGGGCAATTTCTATCGCACTGACGCGACCGGTTTCACTTTCATTGGTGGTGTACAGCAAACGCTGGTCCTGGCTGACCACAATCCACGACGGGTTGTCGGTTTTCAGTCGGTCCACGACCTGCAGATTGCCATCCGCTAACAGCTGTAAGCGGTAAATTCCTTCACTGGGATGTGCTGTTTTTTCTGCCCGCGGATGACCGGACATGCCGGTCCAGCTTCCCAGCAGTAGAGTTTGAGGTTGCATAGTGTTCGTTTCCTGAGCCAGAGGCACTTTCTTGTGAGCATACGTGATATTGCACGACAAAAATACCAGACGCCCGGCGGGACAACATACGACGGAAGGGGCACTGGCGGGTATTCACCTTGCCCCGGATTCAATAAAGTGAGGCTGAGTGACTTATTTATCTCTGATATTAATGTTTTTCGGTGAGCCAGAGACCAGGATTTTGAGGGCTATTTTTACCTCCGGGAATATGTTTCATTAATATTATGTCTATAAAAATAAGCAGGTTAATTTTACCCGGGGGTGAATATTCCTGTTCAGGCTGGCAGGACTGTGAAATAGTGAACCCGCATCTTTAGTGTAAAATTTATCTTATCAGTGACGAGGGTGGCTGCCTGAATGTTGCCTTTCCGGGGGCGGGGTGATGTATACCACAACCGTTACACCCCGGCGGGTTCCGGTCTGGCGGAGCGCTTATCTCCTCCGTCTTAGCTTTCCGCAGTCCGGAGGACAGGCTTTGGTAAATTTGCAGACGTACTTCATATTCAGGAGAAACGGATGAGTAAAGTCGCAGCTGTTTTACTGGCGACAGTCGTCGCGGTGAGTTGTGCGGTGCAGGCCGCTCCGGCGACACCGAACGGTGTACTGCTGGAAAAATCTCCCCTGCCGGCGGATCACGGGTTGTCCGAAGCTTCATCACAATATCTGATTCGTTACTCTTCGCTGGACGGAGTGGATGGTAAAACACCCCGTCAGGACAGCGGCGCGGTATTCCTGCCGAAAGGCCCGACCCCGCAGGGAGGCTGGCCGGTAGTGGTCTGGACTCACGGGACCGTAGGTGTGGCAAATGCCTGTGCACCGTCACTTAATCCACGTTCAGCGCGTGATCAGCAGTATCTGAACAGCTGGTTATCTTTAGGGTTTGCGGTGGTGGCGCCGGATTATGCCGGACTGGGATCATCCGGGTTACACCATTATCTTAATGCCCGGGCTGAGGCCTGGAGTGTGCTGGACAGTGCGACAGCCGCGCTGAAAAGCTTTCCTTTGAGCAATAAACTGATCATTGTCGGTCAGTCTCAGGGGGCACATGCCGCGTTTGCCGCCTCGGGTTATCAGTCCTCTTATGCGCCCGGCTTGCATGTACTGGGAACCGTGTTAACCGGCACACCCTATATTAATGCGCATACCACCGTTAGTGATATTTTTAAAACCACCTCCGTAACATCCGGAGGCGACCCAAAAATGCCTTACGCTTACTACATTTTCCTCTCGGCCGCTGACGAGAATAAGAAACTGAAGGTAGCTGACTATTTTCAGAAGCGGGCAATTCCCGATGTGAAACTGGCAGAACAGTTATGTATTACGCCGCTGACCAGACACGTAATGGAACAGCGACTGAACGATAAAAACAGTTTCCTGCCCGATTTTCAGGGATTACTGGATTCTCAGTTGCCGTCACTGCGCTACAACACGCTGAAAATTAATCATCCGGTATTTATCGGCATTGGTCTGCAGGACATAAATGTACCGACGGCTATGCAGCAGCAGTTTGCCAAAGATGTTCAGGCGGCGGGCACCCCGGTGGAAGTGAAACAGTATGCAGGGATGGATCACGGAGGAACCGTGAATGTTTCGCTGCGTGACTCGGTACCTTTTGTGTACCGGGTGATGGCCGCCGATAAATAATCCTCAGGGTGAGGGAGCACGTAAACATCTTTTTAACGACCTGACAGGTAACATATGAAATATCAGTCAATTGCAGATGTCAGACAGGATATCGATCGGCTCGACAGCCAGCTGGTGCGTTTGCTGGCCGAACGCCAGATTTGCGTACAGGCAGCCGCCGGTTTTAAAACCGACCCCGGGCTTATCCCCGCACCGGAGAGGGTGGCAGCGGTGATTGACAGGATTAAAGTGCTGGCGGAACAACAGGGGCTATCAGTGACCGTGGCTGAACGGGTCTGGCGGGAGATGATCAGTAGTTTTATTGCACTGGAAACAGAGTTTCACCAGCAGACTGACCCGTCTTAGCGGGGAATTATCAGCGACAGCCGAGGCTGTCGCTGATATCAGAGTGATGCTGAGGCCTTCCGTGATTACGGATTCACGCCGTCCGCGAAGGTTGGCGGTAACGGCAGGCTGGCGTTCTTCCGGGCTTTGGAAACCTGGCTGGCATCGACTTTCTCTGCCGCCGGATTACCAAATTTCTGCATCACAAAGTTCGCTACATCAGCCACCTGTTGATCGTTCAACTGCGGAGCAAAGGACGGCATAAAAATATCCCCCTGTTGCATATGGCGGTTAACACCGTTCAGTATCACCGACACGACGTTCTTAGGATCGATAGCTCCAGTACTGGAGTGGTGGAACAGCGACGGATAGGCATGGAATCCCTGGCCTGAACCGCCACCTTCAGCCCCGTGACAGGTAGAACAGCTGCCTTCAAATACCACAGCTCCGGGTTGTGACTGCAGCGTGGCAGCATCAGCACCCCGCAGGCGGATAATGGCATCCGACGGCTCTCCCTGGCTGTCCCGTGGCACGGTCTGCTTGTCATCATCCACCGGTTTTACCGATTTCAGGTAAGTGGCTATATCCTGCAAATCTGAATCCGGCAGGTATTGCAGGCTGTGTTCAATCGCTTCGGCCATCGGGCCGGAGGCAGAGGCTTTGCCTGCCAGGTATCCGGTTTTCAGGTAAGTCACGATATCCTGATTCGACCAGTCGCCGATTCCTGATTTGCCCGGAGTAATGTTGAAAGCAATCCAGTCGCCTAAATCACCTCCGGACAACGATTTAGCGGTGTCCATCCCCATAGTCAGATTACGTGGGGTATGGCAGGTGGTACAGTGTGCCAGTGCTTCAACCAGATAACGGCCATTGTTCCATTGCGGGCTTTGCTGAGGATCATTTTTCAGTTCACCTTCAGTCAGGTTAAACATTTTCCAGAAACGCATGCCCCAGCGTTGGTTGAACGGGAACGGCAGGGAGGTTTCTGGCGCGGCTTTGTGCACGCCCGGTAATGACATCAGGTAGGCTTTGATGGCTAATACATCGTCACGCTTCATCTTAGTAAAAGCGTCATAGGGCATCGCCGGATACAGCTGTTCGCCATTTTTACCGATACCCTGACGGACCGCAGCCACAAACTGATCATCACTCCAGCCGCCAATTCCAAATTGTTTATCTGAGGAGATATTACTTCCCCAGATTTTACCGAACGGAGTCGCTACCGGGTAGCCCCCACCGAATGCCTGGCCGCCAGCAGCAGTATGGCAGGCGGTGCAGTCACTGGCGGTTGCCAGGTATTCCCCGCGTTTAATTAAGTCAGCATTATCACCTGCCGCCAGTGCCAGGCCGCTATGCATCAGAGCTAACGCGATGGCCGAGCGAATTATCACAGCTTTCATCAGCTTTTCCTTACAGGCTTTTTAGCACATAGTCGGCCATCCGCAACGCCAGAGCCGTCCCCGTCAGAGTGGAGTTCACGGTTGACGCCGAAGGCATGATGCCAGTACCGGCAATAAACAGATTTGGGTGGTCATGGGTACGGCAGTCACCGTCAACCACGGAATTTTTCGGATCACTGCCCATAATCATGGTGCCGGTGATGTGCTGGTTGTTGTCATAGACACCACGCTGGCTGTAAAGCGGTTCAGTTCCGCCCATTTGTTGGACAATTTTCCGGAAGTCAGACATGGACTGGTCGTAACCGGCATGCACGTATTCCGGAAATTTGTAGTACACCTCAAGACGCGGGATACCCCAGGCATCTTTCTCTGTTTTACTAAGGACTAACCGGTTTTCCGGGTCCGGCAGCATTTCCAGCAGGCATTTCAGCTGGACAAAACGCTCGGCCTGGAAGGCCAGTTTGTCGTTCAGCGCCTTGCCGTAGTAGCCCTGACGCACCAGTCGTTCGGTGAGATAACGTACCGGAGAGGTGTTAGCCAGGTCGATACGCAATGCTGAACGTTCGCTACGCCAGCTTCCGTCACGCATGTTGTTGATACTGCCGGGACGCATTGGACCACGGCCAAACCAGACCGGTTCGTCAGCATAAAATTCGACGGAAGTGCCCGGGTGATCCATCAGGTTACGACCGACCATCCCGGAACTGTTAGCAATACCGTTCGGATAGCGGTCTGAGGTCGACAGCAGCAGAATTTTCGGGCTTTCAATGCCGTTCGCGGTCAGAACGAACTGCTTGCCGGTCACCCGGTGAGTCGCCTTGTTTTGATCCAGATAATGCACCGCCTGAATAACGCCATGGTCATCCGCTTCAATGCGGTAAACCACGGCGTTAGCGATAATCTTAACGCCGGCATCCAGGGCTTTACGGGCTGAGATCCCGCCGTGGTACTGGGCATCGATAGGGCAGACAGGCATACAGTTGTTGTTACCACAACAGGCCGGACGTCCCTGATAAGGAATACTGTTACGTGCCTGAGGACCAATACCGACCTGATACCCCAGCGGGCTGATGCGCTGTTTTATCCGCTCAAAACCGTAGGGTAACGGAATACCTGGCAGCGGATAAGGACGGGAGCGGGGTGAGTTTAAATCGTCATCACCCGAAACCCCCATCTGATATTCCGCATCGCTATAGTAAGGCTCTAAATCTTCATAGCTGATTGGCCAGTCACGGCCCACACCGTACAGAGTCTTAATCTTCATATCGTTCGGCAGCAGACGGAAAGCCTGACCAGCCCAGTGCCAGGTGGTCCCGCCAATGCCACGTAAATACTGGGCACGATAAGGATCCGGACCTTTCTGGATCAGATAATTGTTATCTGTCGGAATAAATTTAGGCTGAGGTGCCCAGGGTTCCGGCGGATAGGGTTCGGTAAAATCACCTTTAAACGGTGAGTTACGAAAATAGTTCACCGCTTCGTCGCGCTTAATTTCCGGACCGGACTCAAGAATCAGAACAGAAGCACCCGCTTTAGCCATTTTTAGTGCTGCCAGTGAACCGGCAATACCGGCTCCGATGACAACCACGTCGGCACTTAATGAATCAGACATGTACTCTCCCCGCAGGTGGCTGTACCCAGAATCCGGGTTGGCCTGGCGCGTAGCTTGGCGGTAACACAGATTGTTTGAGCAGTTGATAACTGACAATATTTTCGAAGGCGATGCAGTCCGGACGTGGCAGTGGCCCGACAACACCGAGATACCAGCCAGACACCAGTGACTGATAGAGTGTGTTGATATTTTCCGGCTGCGACTTCATCAGGTTGAGCAGGGTACTGCCATTGGCTTCAGGCTGTTGTTGCAACAACTTATTCAGTGTTTCCAGCCGGCTGTCCAGCCCGGAAGTATGGGTCGCTAACCAGCTGTACAGACGCTGGGCCAGCAGAGCATCGGGTTGGTCCTGACCGGTAATCAGTATCGATAATGTGTTAAACCCGGCGGAGGGGGCGACTGCGGAAGCCAGTGGCGGACTGGCCAACGCATAGCGGCCTGACAGGGCCTGCGACAATACGCCAGCCACTATCAGTCCCGCCGAGCCGGTTAGCAACCGGCGGCGTGTAAGATTCATTGGGGTGTTCCTTATCAGTGAAGCTTTACTTCAGGGATTTAGCGGCAGTTTCTGATGCCTGGTTATCCAGTTCCTGCTTCGGTGTACTCACACCAACGGCACCCACGACTTCACCCTGCAGGGTTAACGGGTAACCGCCACCTAATGGCACAGCGTGTGGGATAGCTAATACGGTCGTCTCGCCACTCTGCAGGCGCTGCATAAACTTCACTGACGGGGCATGGTAGAGGGCAGAAGTACGTGCCTTGCCGATGGCGGCATCGATACACCCCGGGGTGGCGCCATCTAAACGCTGGAATGCCAGCAACATTCCATCGTTATCGACGACAACGGCACATCCGGTGCTGTTTTGCGTTTTGATGGTCGATTCAGCATTCTCTATGACACGGTTAGCCTGACTGTTGGTCAGAGTGGCTGCGCCAGCGGTCACGGCGAACCCTGTGGTGAGCAGCAATGCAGCTGCCAGAAGTGCTTTAATTTTCATTGTGCCTGATTCCAGTTTATTGTCCGGGGTCTGACGGCGCCGGTTATTTTTGTAGTTTCATCAACGACAGCACGGATATCTGCGCGCGCGAAATCGCAATGGAAAGGTACTTTGTAATGGGATTGTTAACAATGCTGTATAAGTAAAACTCATGACTGTTTAAGTTTTTCTGATGTTAACGGCAAGGGGTAGATTTAACGTAATTAACCGGGTGTTAATGGGGGAGATCAACTAGCAGGCTGAATATGACGAGGTTTTGGGGTTACAGAAGTAGTAATGGAAATGAAAGTTTCCGGAATAACGGTAGTTATTCCGGAAGTGTAAATTATTGTTTACGATAAACGCAACTGATACTGCTCATCAGTCACTTTTTCCATCCAGTCGACCGGGCTGCCATTCAGAGATTCAGCAATAGCGATATGAGTCATGGCGGTTTCAGGGGTAGCACCGTGCCAGTGTTTGATATCCTGAGGGATCCAGACGATATCACCGCAGTTGATCACCTGAATAGCTTCGCCTTCACACTGAATCCATCCCTGACCGTGGGTCACTATCAGCGTCTGACCGAGCGGGTGAGTGTGCCAGGCTGTCCGGGCTCCTGGCTCAAAGGTCACCGTCGCGCCACCGACTTTGGCATCGCCGCTGCCACTGAAATGAGCGTCAATGCGCACATTACCGGTAAAATAACTGTCCGGGCCTTTGGCTGAAGGGACCGAGCCATTGGGGATAATTTTCAGTATCGTCATTTTCCTGTGGTCTCTGTGAAACGGAATGTGGTGAACATTGTGCCAAAAAAAAAGCGGCAGATAACTGCCGCCGGGGTGAAAGCGTTTATGAATATGGCTCATAAACCCTCAGGCGCCGTAAAACTGCATCTGCATTACGCCCCGAAGTACAGGCGGTTAGTTAGGGTCACTGGTTGCCGCTGGCAGGGCGCTGTTTACCGCGTTTTATGCCTTTACTGCCCCACTGTAACAGCAGGAAAAACAGCACCACCATCAGCAGAACGGTGGTGTTACCGGGCATGTTCACCGGAGAAAGTTGCTTTGAGATCAGGCGGAGACAATGATATTTGCAGCCAGTGTGATCAGGTTGCGCAGTACCGGAGAGCTATTGTCCTGGCGCCAGATAAAACCAATTTCCAGTTGTGGCGGGCTGGCAGGTAAATCCAGATAGACGACTCCCTGGCGAGTCAGCTGTCGCAATGATGCCGGAACCAGCGCGATCCCGATCCCTGCAGCCACCAGACTGATGATGGTTTGCATCTGAATAGCCTGCTGGGCAATCACCGGAACTGCATCATGGGCAGCGTAGTAGCGCATAACCAGTGAATGAAATGGTGGAGCTGCCGACTGAGGAAACATAACCAACGGCAGACTAATAAGCTGCTGTGGACAGAGGCTGCTCTGTAGTGATGGCAGTTTTCCCGCTTCTATCCATAATTCAGGCACTGCGGCTATTAAAGGTTCTGAGAGGATTTTCTGATATATCAGACCTGAAGGCAGGTTGTCTGTTTGGTACGGAATAACGATGCCGATATCAGCTTTTCCCTGTTTTAGCATCTCCATCTGAACATCGCTGGTCGCTTCGGTCAGCGTCAGCCCGGCATTCGGATAATGTTGTCTGAAGTCTTTGACCAGCGTTGGCAGAATGTTATAGCCGGCGTAACTGATAAAGGTCAGTGATAAATTCCCGTATTCACCGTGACGTAATTTTTCGGCGATCGCCGGTAACTCCTGCAGATTCTGCAGAGCCGTTTTTACATATTCCAGCCACTGTTCACCGAACCCGGTCAGCTGAACTTTGCGGTTACTGCGGATAAACAGCGGCTGCCCCAGCTCTTTTTCCAGTGCAATAATCGACTGGCTGAGGGGTGGTTGGGTCATATGCAAACGTGCGGCAGCTTTACTGAAGTGCAGGGTTTCGGCGACAGCCACGAACTGTTCTAACTGACGAACATTCATTATCAGATCCACAGCGACTTAATCAGGCTTTGAGAATATATTTCACGGCAGATGATGTCCATACTACTCTCAGGCCTTACTTAATGTGAGGACTCTGCTATGTACCGTTCCCGTACTTCCACCCATGGCCGTAATATGGCCGGTGCCCGCAGCTTATGGCGGGCTACCGGAATGACCGATGCTGATTTCGGAAAACCCATCATCGCGGTGGTGAACTCGTTCACTCAGTTTGTTCCCGGTCATGTGCATCTGAAAGATCTCGGTCAGATGGTCGCATGTGAGATTGAACAGGCGGGTGGAGTAGCCAAAGAATTTAATACCATTGCCATCGATGATGGGATTGCGATGGGTCATGAAGGTATGCTCTACAGCCTGCCTTCGCGGGAACTGATTGCTGACAGTGTGGAATATATGGTGAACGCTCACTGTGCCGACGCCATGGTCTGTATTTCCAACTGCGATAAAATCATTCCGGGAATGTTGATGGCAGCATTACGGCTAAATATTCCGGTGATTTTTGTTTCTGGTGGCCCGATGGAGTCCGGGAAAATGACCCTGAGAGGTGAAAAGCGGGCATTTGATTTGATTGATGCGATGGTCGTCGCGGCCGATGATCGGATGAGTGATCAGGAGGTTGCCGCAGTAGAAAATGCGGCTTGTCCGACCTGTGGATCCTGTTCCGGGATGTTCACCGCCAATTCGATGAATTGTCTGACCGAAGCTCTGGGGTTAGCATTGCCGGGGAACGGTTCATTGCTGGCCACCCATGCACTACGTGGAGAATTGTTTCTGGAAGCAGGACGGCAGATAGTGGCCTTATGCCGCCGGTTTTATGAGCAGGGAGATGGCAGCGTACTGCCACGAGCGATAGCCACCAGAGAGGCCTTTGAAAATGCCATGGCGATGGATATTGCGATGGGAGGCTCCACCAATACGGTTCTGCATCTGTTGGCTGCGGCATATGAAGGTGATGTCAGTTTTACTATGGCAGACATTGATCGCTTATCCCGTAAAGTGCCTGTGTTATGTAAGGTTGCGCCGGCTGTGGAAAATATTCATATGGAGGATGTACACCGTGCAGGTGGCGTAATGGCAGTATTGGGTGAGCTGGCACGGGCAGGACTGATTCACCAGGATTGTGGCACGGTACATGCCGCGACCCTCGGCGAAGCACTGGCGGAGTGGGATGTAAAACAGCAACCTTCAGAGCAGGTAAGACGTTTTTACCGTGCAGCACCGGGCGGAGTGCGTACCACCCGGGCCTTCAGTCAGAACAACTATTATCCGGCACTGGATACACAGAGACAGACAGGTTGCCTGCGCAATGTAACCTATGCTTTCTCACAGGATGGCGGGCTGGCCGTGCTGTACGGCAATATTGCGCGGGACGGATGCATTGTAAAAACGGCCAGTGTTGACCCGTCAATGCTCAGTTTTACCGGCAGAGCACGGGTGTTTGAAGGACAGGACGAAGCGGTCGCAGGAATTTTGTCCGGTATTGTACAACCGGGAGAGGTAGTGGTTGTCCGTTACGAAGGGCCGCGTGGTGGACCGGGAATGCAGGAAATGCTTTACCCGACCAGTTACCTGAAATCAAAAGGATTGAATAAAAGTTGTGCATTGCTGACCGATGGCCGTTTTTCCGGGGGCTCCTCAGGATTATCAATAGGCCATGTTTCACCGGAAGCGGCAGAAGGCGGTAATATTGCACTGATCGAGGACGGAGATATCATTGAGATAGATATTCCCCATCGTACCATCACCCTGTTAGTGGATCAGCAACAGCTGGCACTACGCCGCCAACAGATGGAGGCGCTGGGAAAAGCCGCCTGGCATCCATTGACGCGGCAACGCCGGGTGTCATCGGCACTTAAAGCTTATGCGGCCATGACCTCCAGCGCGGCACAGGGAGCGGTACGATTGATCGATTGACGGTCGGTGATGTCGTCAGCCTGGAACCACACAAGCAACCGTTGCTAATCAGCCCGAGGGCAGTAACTGGCATAATTCCTGATACAGGCTATCCGGAATCTCCAGTCCGTGCTGCAGACTGTGCTGACGGTTGCGGTAGCGTCGCTGGGAAGGCAGCCGTGCTCCCTGTCCGACGATGGCATCGAACATCTGTTCTGCCCGTTGCTGATTTTCCGGGCCGTCTCCGCCCGGGAAGATGGCCGGGTTAATCGCAATCAGTAGCTCACCGTGATACGGCAGCGCTTTACTGCCGTTATCCCAGGCCAGCGAACCGGTGCTGGTCAGATCGCCAATCAGCGGGCCAGCCAGCAGCTCGATCATCGCAGCCAGTGCGGAGCCTTTATGGCCCCCGAAAGTCAGCATAGCCCCGTGGTCCAGTACTTCGGCCGCATCGCTGCTGCTGTTACCCTGCCGGTCAACCCCCCAGCCTTCCGGCAACGGGGTTCCGCTGCGACGGTGTAACTCAATCTCGCCCCGCGCTACCGCACTGGTAGCAAAGTCAAAAATAAACGGCGGATGGCCCTGGCGTGGCCAGCCAAACGCCATCGGGTTAGTGCCAAACACCGGTTCCCGTCCGCCGGTCGGGGCCACCCAGGCATGTGAAGGTGTATAGGCCATACCCACCAGCCCGGCGTCGGTCAGTTTTTCAATTTCGACCCACAGGGCCGAAAAATGAACACAATGCCGGACGGCCAGAGCGGCTATCCCCTGACGGCGGGTTTTGCTGATAAATTCCGGCAAAGCCTGCTGATACGCCAGCGGAGAAAACCCGCCTGCCGCATCAACACTCAGTACCGCCGGGCTCAGATCGCTGATTACCGGTTGGGCGTCTGGCACCACCTTGCCTTCAGTCAGAGTCCTGACAATCCCCAGGGTACGCCAGACACCGTGTGAACGGCAGCCATCAATTTCTCCGGCCATAATGGTGGCGGTAATGGCCTCTGTATGTGCCGGATTAAATCCGGCCGTACTGAGGATATCGCTGATCAGAGTGGTGGTCTGATCGATGCTCAGTTTCATCGTTTGCGTCCTCCTTACAGGGCTTCGCGGGTCATTTTACCGTTAACCAGCCTGTCGATGTTCAGCGGATTACTGTCCTGTAATGCTGCCGGCAGCAGATGTTGCGGATAGTTCTGGTAACAGACAGGGCGCAGATAACGTTCGATGGCCAGAGTTCCGACCGACGTGCCACGTGAATCGGAAGTGGCAGGATAAGGACCACCATGAATCATCGCATCACAAACTTCAACCCCGGTCGGATAACCATTGACCAGCAGACGACCGGCTTTTTGTTCAATGATCGGTACCAAATCGGCGAAGTTCACCAGGTCGTTATCCTCTGCCAGCAGAGTGATGGTCAGCTGCCCCCGCACGGCACGTAACGCCGCTTTTAGCTGCTGGTGGCTTTCTACCTCAATAACCACACTGACCGGACCGAAAACTTCTTCCTGTAATAACGGGTCGCCGTTTAACAGTAACTCTGCTTCTGCCCTGAACAACTGCGGAAATGCCTGAGTCCCTTGTTGTGGCTGACCGGCGAGATGAGTCACCCCGGAATGTTGTGAAAGTTCCTGCAATCCGTGCTGATAGCTGGATAACACGCCGCGGTTCAGCATGGTCTGGGCCGGGCTGTTAGCGATATTTTCACTCATTTGCTGTAAAAATTCGCTGAACTGAGGTGAACGGATACCGATAATCATGCCCGGATTAGTACAGAACTGGCCGCACCCGGCAACGACCGAATCGGTCAACTGACGTGCGATTTCTGTGCCCCGGTTCTGCAGTGCTTCCGGTAACAGCAGCATCGGGTTGATACTGCTCATTTCAGCAAATACCGCGATTGGCTGAGGACGTGCAGCGGCCATATCGCAGATAGCCCGGCCACCACGCAGTGATCCGGTAAAGCCGACCGCCTGAATTTCCGGGTGACGAACCACCACACCACCAATATTACTGCCATACAGCATATTAAATACGCCACCCGGCAGACCACATTTTTCCAGTGCCACCGTGATTGCGCCAGCCACATATTCTGCGGTGATCATATGTCCGGTATGGGCTTTCATCACGATGCTGCAACCGGCCGCCAGGGCTGAAGCAGTATCGCCGCCTGCCGTGGAGAAGGCCAGGGGAAAGTTGCTGGCACCGAATACTGCCACAGGACCAACACCTAGTTTCGCCTGGCGTAAATCGGGGCGTGGCAGCGGGGCACGATCCGGTAATGCGGTATCAATACGCGCGCCCAGGAAATCACCGCGGGCTAACACGCTGGCAAACAGGCGCATCTGGCCGCTGGTTCTGGCACGTTCGCCACGAATACGTCCTTCCGGCAGCGCAGTCTCCTGCATCACCTTGTGAATAAATCCGTCGTCCAGGGCATCCAGTTCATCGGCAATGGTATTCAGTAACTGAGCCCGTTGCTCAATGGTGGTTTGCCGGAAGACCTGAAAGGCCTCAGCCGCAGCCACACAGGCTGCATTAGCTTCCTGTTCGGTGGCAGCATAGAAGGTTGCCAGGGTTTCTCCCGTCGTGGCATCCACGCTGTACAGCTCATCCTGACCTTGCTGGCTACGCTGACCCTGAATAAATTGTTTTCCCTGAATTTGCATAGTCGTTTTCCTGTTTATTAAGTAGGTGAGTGGGGGGCTTGCTCATCCGGCAGACACAACGTGTCAATCCGTGCATTCATCACGGGCGGGCGGGTCTGGCTGCCGGTTATCGGCTTAAGAAAGCGCAGGCTGCTGTGACAGATTTTTCCCTGACAGGGACCCATACCGCAACGGGTGAGCATTTTGATGTGTTTAAGATTTTCCAGTGAACTGACCTCTGACCAACGCACGTCCTCACAACGGCAGATCACGGTAGTATCACTGACCAGATTTTTTAACTCGCTTTTCAGGCTAAAGCCTTGTTTCAGGAGCAGGGCAAATGCCTGCCAGTGTTCGCGGCGGGCGACCCACGGGGTAGCGTGTTGCGGATGGCCGGCGGCGCAGTAGCCGGCAATGGTGCCTTCCGCTATCGACAATTCACTGCCGCCAATACCTGTGCACTCGCCGGCAGCATAGATTCCGGGCAGTTGGGTCCGTTGGTGTTCATCAACAAAGATACCGTCGCTGTCATGTTCGGCTCCCAGCAGTTCTGCCAGTTGCAGATTGGGGACCAGACCATAGCCACAGGCCAGCCGGTCACACGGAATGGTTTTTTCCCGTCCGCCCTGACGGATTTTTACCGCCTCCAGACAGTTGTCACCCAGCGCTTCAGTGACATAACTATCCGCCCGATAGTGGCGGTTAAATAAAGTGATAGCCTGACCCAGTTTTGATGGCCAGCGCCAGAGCTGCGCCATCATAGCGACAACCGTCGGCCAGGACTGTTGCTCCAGCAAGCCGACAATCCGGGCACCCTGTTTTTTTGCGGTATGAGCACTGGCCAGCAATAGCGGGCCACTTCCGGCGATAGCGATGCGCTGTGAAGTCACCGGCACACCACCCTTAACTAATGCCTGTAACCCGCCAGCACCGGTCACTCCGGGCAGGGTCCAGCCGGGAAACGGCAGCAATAATTCACGGGCCCCGGTGCAGATAATAACTTTTTCGGCACGTAGCTGGCTGGCTTGCTGATTTTCTTCCAGCAGATAGGCACCTTCACGGATGCGCATTACCAGCCGTGTGGCCGGCATCAGCCGGATGTGCGGATGTTGGCGAAGCTTTTCCAGCGCCTGCAAGGCTTTGTCCGGCAAATGGCTGCCGGGGCCACCGCGCCAGATTTGCCCGCCGGGCCGCGGGTTATCATCAATAACTATCACCTGACAGCCACAGTCCGCTGCTGCCAGGGCGGCAGCAATGCCTGCGGGGCCAGCTCCGGCCACCAGAATATCTGCCTGTAATTCACTCATAGGTCACCACTTCCATCGCTTCCAGACACAAGGTCTGGCAGGCCAGTCGTCGTTGTCCGTTAATCATTACCCGGCACTCCTGGCAGATACCCATGCCGCATACCGGGGCGCGCCGGTGACCACTGACTGAGGTACGGCTGCAGTGATCCCCTGCCATACTCAGTGCGGCAGCGACCGTCGCACCGTCTGCCAGGCTGACCGGCTGACCGTCAATGAATAGCTGTGGCATAAGCTTCTCCGTGAACTAAAAACCGGTCAGGCAGAAAATCGTCTCCTGACAGTGGCGGCGGGGTATTCAGTATCGCCGCGGTGAGTAAATCTGCGGTGGCTGTGGCGGTGGTGACTCCCAGACCTTCATGGCCGACGGCCAGCCAGAGTCCCGGACGACGGGGGTGTCGGCCAATCAGCGGCAGACCATCCGGGGAAGCCGCACGGAAACCCGTCCATGCACGGACGGCATTGAGCTGTCTGAGTGCTGGTGCATATTCACAGGCACGGCGTAGCATTTTGCTCAGCATCCAGCTTTCCACCTGTGGGTCGGTGGTATCAAACTGCCGTGTTGAACCGATCAGTAACTGGCCGGTAGGGCGCGGCTGAATATTGCAGGCGGTGGAAGGGCCGCTGGTATTGTGGGCGCTGGTGACATATCCCAGTTCCACCAGAGTACGACGGGCAATACCGGGATAACGGTCGGTAATCAGCAGATGACCTTTTTTGGGGACTACCGGGATTTCCGGCAGCAGATCCGGGGCCTGAACACCATTGGCCAGCAAAATATGCGGGGCACTGAAACGACGACCATCACGGCAGACGACCCGGGGTTCTTCGATAGCGGTGACTTCGGCGGTCACCCGACGGATTCCCTGATGATTTAACATCCAGTCAGCCACGATCGGCGCATAAAGGATGCCGTCACTGCTTATTTCCAGTCCGCCGGTCAGTCCTTCACGAATCAGGGGTTCGGCCTCAGTCATCTGCTGACCACTCAGCAGACGGCAGGGAATCCCCTGCTGTTGCAGGATGGCTGCTTTCTTTTCGGCAACCGCCATCTCTTCATCACTGGCTGCCATCCACAGGGTGCCATTCTGTTTCCAGGCCGCACCTGCCGGAAGCTGATGGCTTAACTCCCGCCAGCGTTGCAGTGAGTAACCGGTAATCGACAGTTCTGCCGGGTTGTCATCAAGGATCAGCAGATGTCCCATGCCGGAGGCGGTGGCAGCCGGGAACCCGGCATCCAGCACCACCACCGATAAACCCTGTGATGCCAGTTGCCAGGCGCAACATGCGCCGACAATCCCGCCGCCAATGACAATCACATCGGCAGTGTCTGACATCAGACGATCCCCCAGGCAAACGGGTCGTTATCATCAATCAGCAGGGTGGTGTCGCCACAGATATGGGCAGTACCACGCAGTGTCGGGATAATTTTATCTCCCTCAGGCTGGTAACTGGCAATAAAACGGCTGCCAATCACGCTGGCCTGGCACCACTCTTCACCGGCAGCCAGTTTGCCATCGGCCGCCAGGCAGGCCAGTTTGGCGCTGGTACCGGTGCCGCAGGGAGAACGGTCCCATTGTCCGCCAGGACATAACACAAAACTGCGGCTGTCGGCTTCAGGGTCGGCGGCGAACAGTTCGATATGGTCGATAATGCCCTGCTGATCGCCAAAAATGCCTTGTTGTTGTAACTCCTGCTGCACTTGCAACGCATAGCGGGTCAGTGCCGGAATATTTTGTGGAGTCACTTCTAATCCGTGATCGTTGATTAGGAAAAACCAGTTTCCTCCCCAGGAGATATCGCCGGTAACTTTGCCCAGCGTCTCGCTGTGCAGCGTAACCGCTTTACGATATCGCCATGAGGGGACATTACGAACGCTGACGCTGAGGTCATCGTGCAGAGTCGCGGTGACGTTACCGACCGGAGTTTCAATGATATGTTCTCCCGGGGTGATGCGTCCCATATAGGCCAGCGAGCGCACCAGCCCGATAGTGCCATGACCACACATCCCGAGGTATCCGGTATTATTGAAGAAAATGACGCCGGCAGCGGCGGCCGGATCGACCGGTTCGCACAGCAGTGCCCCCACCAGTACATCGTTACCACGAGGCTCCAGCATGCAGGTCCGGCGGTAGTGGTCAAATTCGCCGGACAGACGGTCGCGTCTTTCGGCCATCGTGCCTTGTCCCAGGTCCGGAAAACCGGCCGTGACTAAGCGGGTGGGTTCGCCCCCGGTATGTGAATCAATAATCGCTATCTTCTGCATATCTTCCCCGAAATTCTGATTAACGAGCAAACATTGTTCGCGAAGGCGGCGCTGTCAGTGGCCGCCCTCGTCGTGGCTTAATGTGTCTGACGGTAGGCGGGCTGCACCTGACGTGGTGAGTGACGTGCTGCTGCGGGGATATCTTCTTCGGTATCTTCGTCACTAAAATCAACCAGTGCCGCAGGTAAGGCCACCGCTGCACCCCAGTAGTAGATCACCAGTGCCACCACGGCGACCACCAGAGTATCCAGCGGATGAGAGATATAACCGTGACCGCCAAAGCCACCAGCCCAGGAAACCAGCATCATCAGGGCGTAAAAAGCGATCAGCCATGATGAGGAGATGACCTGTTGTTTCATGGAGATTTTACGGGTTGGAGCAAAGCGTGCGCAGGCGACATAAATAACGAACATCACAATCTGTAAGCCAAGCAGCCAGGAGATAGTGCTCCAGCCAGACCAGTAGACAATCAGGGAGGCGATAATAAATGACAGAGGACCCATCACGGCAAAACCACGGACCCGGAAAGGACGGTCAAGGTCAGGGCTGCTTTTGCGTAATGCCGCTACGGTAATCGGTGCCAGTGCGTAGCTCAGGACCAGTGCGGCAGAGACCACATTTATCAGTGCTTCCCAGGAAGGGAAGGGCAGAGTCCAGAACACTGACAAGGCAAAAGTTAACCACAGTGCCGGGCGTGGAATACCCGACTTTTTATCTACACGGGAGAAGATACCAAACAGGGTACCGGATTTGGCCCAGGCGTAGACGACGCGTGGGGTGGCATTCATATAGATATTACCGCAACCGGTCGGGGAGATAATGGCATCCGCCACCACGAAGTAGCCCAGCCAGGCAATCCCCAGAGCCAGGGTGATATCGCGGTAAGGCAGGGTGAATTCTTTACTGATCGCCGCCCAGCCGTGCGCCAGCATTTCGGTCGGAATGCTGCCAACAAAGGCCAGTTGCAGTAACACATAAATGACAGCCGACATTAATACGGAAGCAATCATGGCAATCGGGATGGTGCGTTGTGGGTTTTGTACCTCACTGGCCACTGAGATAATCGGGGTCAGACCCAGGTAAGCAAAGATAACGCCACCCGCCGACACGGCCATTTCCACACCACTCATGCCGAAGGGGGCAAACTGAGCAACATGCAGGTTGGCAGGTTTGAAGAACATAAACAGGCAGCCCAGCACCAGCAGCGGCACAATAAATTTGAATACACTGATGATGTTATTGGTACGGGCGAAGGTTTTGACGCTGTTGTAGTTAATGTAGAAGAAACCGCACAGCACCACGAACTGAAAAATCCAGCCAGCAATGGTCGGCGCGCCGGAACTGCTGATGGTCAGCCCCGGAAACCAGGCACCGGCATACTGGCGTGCAGCCACCACTTCGATGGCGACAAGACTGGTAAAGGCGATGACGGTGATGGATCCCATCAGATAGCCGAGCAGCGGACCGTGTGAATAGACCGGGTAACTTATGACTCCGCCGGCCCGCGGGATTGCCGCCCCCAGTTCGCAGAACACGATCCCCAGCAGCAGTACGGCAAATCCACCAATCAGCCAGGAAAAAATACCTGCCGGACCGGCGATAGCCGAAACGTGGCTGGCGGCGAACAGCCAGCCAGATCCAAAAATAGCGCCTAAGCCAATAAAGGTCAGGTCGGTCAGCGACAGCTGTTTCTTAAAATTTCCAGACATAAACACCCCACAATGAGTTGCTGCAAGCACGTCTATTTTTAACAACGCATTAACAGTATACTATATTCGATATCTGATCAATGCAGAGCATTTTGCATGCCAGTTTTTAAGTTATTGATTTATAATGAATATGTTACCTGTTGCTGATCCATTGCTGTGCAAAATTGAGATGTGGGGCGCAATTTTGGTGCGTTAAAACGTGTGGTACAGAGTTATCTGCCAGTAATCACGGGAAAATTCACGGCTGGAAATCCTGCGGAATGGACAAGGTATCTTCGGGCTGACGTTCTTAAGATCTGAATGGTGAGCGAGGGCTGGAAAGTTGTGCTGTATGTGGGGGCGGGCTTGTCTGGTTCGCCTGATGGCTGTGTTGTAATGTTTAGGATTCGCCGGCATCAGAATAGATACAACGTCAATATCTTTACTGAATCTGTACAGGTATTTCCTTATATCTGAGTCGTAATTATTTTACGTTGGCATCCGGAAATAATGGTTCTGCGGGAGAGCGCTTATACCAGCTCCAGGAGTAGGGGGAATAATCATCGTGAATACTGGCACCTGATATTGCCGGTACAGAGATCTCCCTTTACTTCAGGAGGTATGTACCATCACGGAATATCCTTGTTCATTCCAGTGCTGCAACAATTCGGCTTGCCGGACAGAGATTTTACTACCCGTCCAGACATATAAGGTTTGTCCGGGGAAAAGTTCCGGGCGCGGAGTGAGCTGATTCTCAGGGAGTACGGTAACATGCAGGCCTGTCTGTGATAGCCGCCAGGCTTCAAGCCATAGTCCGGTTCTGTCTTCCACATTCCAGGCAAGCAGTAATATATCTTTACCATGCCGGCGTAACGAATCTTCCAGAGCTGCAGCGATATGCTGCACCAGAACGCCTTCCAGCAAACCGGAAACTATTTGTGCAGTATGGTGTTCGAGCCGGAGACGCTGGCGCACGGGGTTTAGAATATGGGCTGTAAGATCATCAACGGAATATTCACGGGTAAATTTAACAATGCGGGCACGTAATCGTGAAGCGGAGGCTTGGCGGATGACAGATATCAGCTCATCCTGTTGGGCTGCCCAGTCATTTCCGTTGGGACGAATTTCACTCTCAAGTAAAGGCCTGACTTTACTGACGGGTGTCCCTTTTTGTATCCAGGATTTAATTTCCTCGATACGCTGAATATCGTCTTCGTCAAACAGCCTGTGACCGCCTTCCGTACGTTGAGGCTTCAATAAGCCATAACGTCGCTGCCATGCCCGCAGGGTCACAGGATTAATATTACAGCGTTCAGCAACTTCGCCAATGCTATATAAAGCCATATTTCCTCTATAGTGGAGAATCGTAGACGTCACTGGCCGATGGACATTTTCCTCACCCGGAATAGGGTCCTGACCAGATAAAGATCATTTCCTGAATCAGACGGAACCCTGCATGCCAGAGAACGGTTCAAACATCATCAGGTGATTTCTTCATTCAGCGTTATACGACATGTTCAAAGGTCTTGTCTGGCCATGCAATAGAGAAACTTTGTGGCTGGTCGTTACCGGTGAAAAGTTGCCCCTGGAAATGGGATATACCCGCAGACTCCAGCCACATCCATTCTTCAGCCTTTTCAACACCGTCAGCATAAATGGCTATTTCGAGTGAGTGGCAGCATTGAATAATGGCATGAATAATTGCCTGTTGTGGCCCACTTCGATGAACATCAGAAATCAAATCCCGATTGATTTTTATAATATCCGGCTGAAACTGTGCAAGCAACTTCAGTCCGGCAAAACCGACACCAAAATGGTCTATAGCGACACTGATGCCTGCGGCTTTCAGCCCTTTTACGGCCAAAGCGAACTCACTAAACTGTGAGATTATCTCATGTTCACTGAACTGCACCACGATTTGTTCAGGTATCAGGTGGTTTGCGGAGATTTCCTGGAGCAGAAATTCAACCGCCCGCGGAATTTTAACCAGAGTCATTGGCATCAGGGTGATGGCAAGCCTGGTTCCGTTTAGCTGCAGTGAACCTGCCAGCGATAAGGCTGCTTTTTTCTCCATCAGATCCTGTTGATGCATAGCCTGCCCGGATAATGTGGACAAATGTTCATGCGTATCCGGGCTGAATTTCCGAACCTCTGTTAACACAATTTCCCGGGCGAGTGGGTCAATCAGCGGTATCAGAGTGAAGATATTTTCATCGGGTGACTGAGGGGCTGAATCGTTGGCCGGAGGTTGCTCCGGTAAAAAGCGCCAACTATCTGCCGGCGGGATTTCATAATAAATGTCTCTGCCGGAGGCCGTGACAAAGGTTTTGAAAAACTGTAATGCACGGTCATTATAGACCAATTGATATTTTGACGTTCCCATGTCGAGGACGGTCTGGAGAATATTTTCCTGACTGTGTTTTCGCATGTCAAACAGTACCATCCCCGATTTACCAAAGCGTCTGGCAGGGGCGTAGTCGCAAAGGAGTTCTACTAAATTATAATGTCTGTTATCCCGACAAATCTGCTGATAAATGGTTTTAACCTGGAGTTCCGGACCTTCCAGTAGCTGAAAAAAATGTAGTCCATCAAACAAAAGAATTCCGGTGACATTCCCTTGTTCATTTTTTGTGCTCGCAGCAATCACCATCGCCTCTATCTCCGGGAAGGGGATGTGGTCGTATAAGCGGCTGCGGTAGATAATCGTGGTGAGCATTGGTTGTCCACTGATAAAGGAATACAGGTGGAAGCTATCAGAAATTAATGTCAAATGCTTTCGGTATGTCATTTTTTTGAAACAGCCAGTTAACAAAAGCTGAGTCGGTTTCCAGGCGCAAAAACCAGGTCTTATTATTTTTGTACAACTTTGGTCACTGCACAGGCGATATCATACCTTTATAACTTATTGATTTATATGAATAAGCATCTTTTGCAAAATCATGCTTTACTTCCTGTACACATTTTTTGTAAAGGTTTGCTATATTCAATCCGAATGATAAAAATTAACCTAAGTGGAGCAAATAATGCAAAAAAATGTTCCTGTGGCAGATACGGCAACTGCAATTGCACGTTACTTTTCCAGAGCTGAGCTGCCTACCCAGCAGCAAACACTGGGTGAAATAGTGACTGAGATACTTAATGATGGTCGTACCCTGAACCGTAAAGCGATTTGTCGCAGATTACTTTTACGCCTCGATAAAGCTGAAAGCGCTGAACAGGAAGCACATTTCAACCAATTGATAGAAATGCTTATTGAGTAAATGATTTCTGTGTATTGCTGAAAGGCATCGAATACCGGAATTTTATGAAAAATAAACCAAATGTACAGCTGCATAATGAATTTATCGGTCAGGCTATATTGGATTTAATTTTCCAGAATATACCTGTAACTGAAAGTTCACTGATTAATCAGTTAGCCAGGATGCAATCCAGAACGAATGATCCTGTTCTTGAAAATGAACTGGGGATACTAATTAATAAAATTAATAGTAACATGAGAAACTGTTATTCAGAACAACGAAACACGTCAGGGACAGGGCAAGGGATTAGCAAAAAAAATTCGATAAATTCTTCATGTCGGGTTAAGAAAAACAAATTACATTAACCATAAGGTACCCATTCATCATGTTAAGAAATACTCAGTTTAATTCATTATTACCTGACCAGGCACTCGCGAGTTTTTTTTCAAAAGGTGGTGATGCACTTGCCGATGAAGCAAGGATTCTGGGTGAAGTGGCACAATTGTTGATGAAAAAAGGTTTAGTGCTGAGTAATAAAAATCTGATTATTTATCTGATAAAAGCACTGGAGTCCTCTGATAACATCGTCAGGTCTGATATCATCAGAAATACCCTTGAAATTGTATTGGGTTATACAGCCGATGATTTAATTATTAATGATAACAGATAGCCTGTGATTACGGGGGAGTATATCAACCTGTAAGATTATTTCTTAACAAACATTAATACTATGTTCGTGAGGTATTAATAAAGGCTCCAGTGCTCTGGTGACATGATACAGGTTATTTATACCGCAGGCTTGCGGGGGGGATTTTACTGAGTCAGATCACAGAAGCTACCAGGACAATTTTGGACCTCTGCTGGTGGTCCGGAATATGGATTATTCGACAGGAATCTGGTGCTCCCGGCTAAAGCCTTTCCGGCTACAGGTTATGGTGATAATGACTACTATTACTCAGTTTATTAACATGGCCTGATCAATTTATCCCTCATGAATGCTCCACGAGCATGTCGTTTAGGATTATATACAAAGCCATTTTCTGCACATGAAGCAAGATTAAATATACCTTTATTATCCGACCAGTATTAGCGATTTTTCACCGGTGACTCCACACACTGATTTTCTTTCAGAGCTTGTAAATTTATGTTTAACGATTAATAGTCACTGATATACCCCCGGGACAATAAAAGGTAATAAAAAATATCACAGACTATCCTTCAGGTTATGAGTTCCAGGTACAGGAAATTTCTATCATAGTTTAACGTCATTTGTTGCCTTGTGTTAACACAGCCTGGGTCTGGTGTGACTTAAGGTCAGGTTTACCACCAGAAGTGGCCCTGAGTACTTTACGGGTGCAGGCAGCAACAGGTCAGTGCTGTTGTCGGTAAAGTGCACCGAAATGTTATTCCCGACAGAGATTTTGTTTGTGGTTCTGCCTGCCGGAGCTGCGGGTCAGCTTAAAGGTTCGCTGACCCGTGGGCGTCTGCGGCGTTGTTCTGACCACAGTGTAAATATTCCTGCCATCGCCACGATACTGGCTCCCAGTAATGTAGATGGTCCCGGCAGACTACTGAGGAAAAGATAACCAATCACCATGGACCATACCAGGGTGGTGTAATCAAATGGGGCGAGCAGCGATGCATCGGTATAGCGCAGGCTGAGTGTTACCAGAATCTGAGCCATGCCGCCAAATAACCCACATCCAATCAATAACAGGAGTTGTTGATGATCGGGAACCTTCCAGCCAAATACAGCAGTTGCTAACCCGATGAGTGTGGTCATCAGAGAAAAATAAAATACAATCGCGCCGGGTCTCTCAATACCATTCAGAAAACGGATTTGTACATTTGATGTTGCGGTACAAAGTGCTGCTATCAAAGCAAACAGTACACCTATCGCGGCTCCGTCATGTCCATTGTGGCCGAATAATAATGAACTGCTGCTGCCAGGCCCGGAGAACAGCATAACGATAATCCCCGAAAATCCGGCGACCACCGCCAGCCAGCGCGATAGCCGGACATGCTCTTTCAGCAGGATAGCCGCCATAATCACGGTAAACAGCGGGGCGGCATAACTGAGTGCGGTCGCATCTGCCAGAGAAATGTAAACCAGTGCCAGGTAGTTGAAGTACATACCCCCGGTACCAGAAAACCCCCGGATTAAGTGACCGAACAGATTATGGGTTTTAATATTAGCCCTGATATTACCCTGTAATTTCAACCAGGACAGCAACGGGAATAAGGCAATAAATGAGCGGAAAAAGATCACCTCTCCAGTAGGGATCTGACCATGAAGGCCTTTGACACAGGCCAGCATCAGGGTTGAACAGAGACATGAAGATATTTTCAGCAGTACCCCTAATCTGGAATTCATTTTTTTATCCTGTGAGATGAATCGCCTGGCTCCGTTACAGAAGCAGGATCAGTACCACGATAGGCAGGAAGCGAAATGACGGATAACAGGATTTAATTGTGGGTCGATAATTTTTGCTTATTGTTGGTGTGGGATGTCTGAATTCACCCCGCCATATAATTCGCCTATCTCCCGACAGGCTTTACCTCTTACCGCAAATTTTATCGCGCCGATATAGTCGTTATGCACCGCAAGAAACCTTAATACGCTTATCAGCCTGTCATCTGTCTGACAGGGGGAGGGTGTAAACATCCACAGGAGATGACTGCATGGCATTTAAACGATACTCTTCCCTGGCTCTGGCGTTACCACTACTGATGGTGGTTTCAGCCGCAAAAGCTGATTTGCTCGCTTCGGTAAAAAGTTCTGGCGTGCTGAGATGCGCAGTCTATTCTGATGTGCCGCCATTTGCCTCCCCTGATCCTAAAACCCGCCAGTTAAGTGGTATGGATATTGACCTGTGTAAGGCTCTGGCCAGCCAGATGGGGGTCAAACCACAACTGGTGCCCACCTCTGTAGAGGCGCGTGTGGCGGTGATTGCTACCGGGCGTGCCGATGTTCTGATTGCTAACCTGGCTTACACCAAAACCCGAGGCAGTCAGATTCAGTTCAGCGACCCGTACTACATTGCTAAAGAGATGCTGGTGGTGAAAGCCGCTAATGCCGGAAAACCGCTGAGCTACTTCAAAGGTAAACGTATCAGTGCTAATAAAGGCACCACTTCTGAACAGTCAATTGTCCTTAAAGGTGGAAAACCGGTGACCTTCCAGGATGCTGCCTCCGCGTTCCTTGCGCTGGAACAAAACAAAGTCCAGGGATTTGTGACCAATACTATGACGGCAATAAAGATGATTTCCCAGGCACAGAAAGATGGAATCAGCCTGGCAATGATTAAAGAGCCAATGGCCCTGGAACCGATTGGCGTCGGCATGAAGAAGGGTGAGCCACAACTGCTGGCCAGTGTGAACAGCAGCCTGAAAGCGATGGATGATAATGGAACTATTGATAAGATCTGGAACACCTGGATTGGGCCGAATACCGAATACAAAATGGTGCGTGAAGACCACGTTCAGCCATTATCTTCACTGAAGTTTCAGCCGCTGGATTAACCCATGGAATTGATTTCAGGAGAGCCAAAACCGCCTGAGCTTTTACCAGTAATTTCTGCGCAGCGGTTACGGATTTCGGCAATGGGGGCCAGGGCATGGCTGGCCGAAGCACCTGGTGGGTTTGATTTGGCTGCCCAGCGACGTATCTGGTCCCTGTCTGCCAGATTACGCAACGATCCGGCGGTAGAAATGCTTATTCCGGGGGTGACTAATCTGCTGGTGATACTGAAACAGATTCCCGAGGATCCGCAGCAGGTCTTGGTCTGGCTGGAGGACTTATGGCAGCAAGCCCGCGCTATCCACCTGAAGGGGCGTGAAGTCATTATTCCTGTGGAATATGGCGGAGAGCAGGCCATAGATCTGGATAATGTCTGCCGGCATACCGGGCTTGGCGCGGCTGAGGTTATTCGCCGTCACTATCAGGGGAATTACACCGTTTGCGCCGTCGGAAGTGCACCTGGTTTCGGCTATTTGCACGGCCTGGACCCGGCACTGGCAACCCCCCGAAAATCAGTGCCTTCTCTGAATATGTTGAAGGGGACCGTCACTATTGGCGGACCTCAGACCGGCGTGTCTGTATTGACCGGACCGAATGGCTGGAATGCCATCGGTTTTGCCAGTGTGGAGTTCTTTGACCCGCTTCGCAGCCCTCCGGCTCTGATTGCTCCTGGCGATATCATCCGTTTTGTTCCGGAGAAAACCGAACTGTGATTGAAATAGAACAAAGTGCTGCCCTGAATACCGTTCAGGATGCCGGACGGCCCGGTTGGCGTGATATAGGAGTCTCAACCAGTGGAGTGATGGATCCACTGGCGCTGAGAGCAGGCAATATTTTGCTGGGCAATGATGAGAATAGCGCTGCGATTGAGATTCAGTTATTTCCGTTCAAAGTCACATTCTTACAGGATACGGCGATCGCTCTGACTGGTGCGGATTGCCGGGCCACGCTGGACGGGCAAACATTGCCTGGCTGGTGGGCGTGCCCGGTGAAAAAAGGTCAGCAACTGGAACTGCGTTTTCCACGCAGCGGCGCACGTGGCTATCTGTGTGTGGCTGGGGGGATTGAGGTTGCAGAAGTGCTGGGATCCCGCAGCACTTCCTTACGTGGCGCATTTGGTGGTTTTGACGGCAGGCCATTACAACGTGGTGACTGCCTGATGATTGGCCGTTGTGCCTCTGCCAGATTGCCTGCCGGAGGCATCGGCGTTGAGCCTCCGCAACATGCGCTGCATTATGCTTTTCCCCGCAACAACAAAGGGGAAGTTCAGATCCGCGCGATTCCTTCCGGAGAATATGATTTGTTCAGCGCACAGTCGGATCGATTCTGGCAACAAAGCTGGAAAGTCTCTGTACAGAGCAACCGAACCGGCTACCGCCTGAGCGGTACCCCGTTAGAGCCTTCTGAAACCGTTGAACTTCGTTCCTATGGATTAATTCCCGGTATTATTCAGGTGCCGCCTGCCGGCGAGCCCATCATTCAGCTAAGTGATGCCAATACTGCCGGAGGTTACCCGAAAATTGCCTGTGTGATTGAGGAGGATCTTTGGTTGCTGGGGCAGATCCAGCCAGGAGAGTGTCTGCAACTGGTACAGACTGATTATCGCCAGGCGAAGGAAATCCGTGCACTGACGGAACGCTGGTTAGATGAATTGCGCACCCATGTGGCTTTGTGGCGTCATGCTGGTAGCTGACAAGGAGATGAGAGATGAAAATTGATGTGAATTCCGATATGGGTGAGGGGTTTGGTATCTGGCAGGTATGTGATGATGCCGCGCTTATCGACCATGTTTCCTCTGCCAATATCGCCTGCGGATTCCATGCCGGCGATCCGGCGATTATGACCCGGATGGTACGCATGGCTCACGAGCGTGGCGTAGGCATCGGCGCACATCCGGGCTTTCCGGACCGGCAGGGCTTTGGGCGTCGTGAGCACAGCTATTCTGCAGAAGAGATCTGTCAGCAGGTGGTCTATCAGTTCGGGGCTCTGCAAGGAATTGCCAATGCAGAAGGTACGCGGATTGCACATCTGAGCTTTCATGCAGCCATGGGCAATCAGATTAACCGTGATCCACAACTGGCATTACAGGTAATGCAGGTAGTCGCGCGGATTGATCCTCAGGTGATTGTCTTCTGTATGGCCGAAACCATTATTGAGTCAGCGGCCAGAGAGGCGGGATTACCGACGCTGACGCTGTTCCTGGTGGATCGTGCTTACCAACAGGACGGTCGTCTGGTGCCGCGTAGTCAGCCGGGAGCGGTGATTACCGAAGAAGCTCAGGTGCGCGCCCGTGTACGCCAGTTTCTGGATAAAGGTACGGTAACCACCATCGAAGATACGGAGATTACCGTGCGTGCAGGGTCTATCCTGATCCACAGTGATACACCAGGTTCAGTAGAACTGGCCGGATTGGTGTGCAGCGAAATTCGTGCCAGTGGCCATATCCTGGCTCCGGCGGCGGAAGTATTGTCTCAGTAGTAATTATGCACGGTCGCTGTGTGTACCGCGTTCTGGCTCAGAGCGCGGTTTTTTATTGTCCGCAAATAATAAAGCCACCCCAAAGGATGGCTCTCTATCCGGCGGCTAACGGATTATGAAAGAAAGCCACAGCAGAAAGCATGGATCCGGTCGCAACCCGTTTCCAGGCGTTCCATGCTGGTAGCGTAAGAGATACGGAAATAGGGGCTCATTCCATAGGCCGCCCCGGGCACTGTCACCACATACTGCTCTTCGATCAGTGCCATCACAAAATCACTGTCATTATTAATTAACCGCCCACCAGCCGTCGTTCTGCCGATAAATTCGCTGACATTAATGAACAGATAGAATGCTCCGCCCGGGGTATGGCAGCTCAGGCCAGGCACGGCATTTAGTCTGTTCACCACGTAGTCGCGGCGCTGCTGGTATATTTCGGCACGATGTTTCAGCAAATCCTGAGGGCCATCCAGTACCGCCACGGCAGCGGCCTGGGTCAGTGTACAGATACCGCCGGCGTTTTGTGTGTTGACATTACTCATCGCGGTAATCAGCGGCTGAGGACCACCACAGAAACCGAGACGCCAACCGGTCATTGACCAGGCTTTTGATACGCCGTTAACCGTCAGAACCCTGTCTTTCAGGCGAGGTTCTACCTGTGCCAGGGTGTGAAATGCAGCGTTATCGTAGATAAGATGCTCATAGATATCATCGGTCATAATCCAGAGGTCCGGGTATCTGAGCAGCATCCCGGCAATAGCCTGCAACTCATCCCGGCTGGCGACCGCACCGGTCGGGTTACCAGGGAAGTTCAGCAGCAGCCATTTGGTGTTTGAAGTTATTGCCGCCTCAATATCTTCAGGTTGCGGGATAAATCCGTGCTGCTGATGGCAACTGACGGGCACCGGTGTGCCCCCGGCAAAGCGAATAATATCGGCATAACTGATCCAGGACGGAGAAGGAATGACTACCTCATCTCCCGGATTCAGCGTGGCCATCATGGCATTGAAAATAATTTGTTTCGCACCACCGGCTGTCAGGATTTGGCTGACGTCATAATCTAACTGGTTATCTCTGATGAACTTCCGCCGGATAGCCTGGCGTAAGGCAGGCGAACCATCAGCTGGCGGGTAACGGGTATCGCCGTTACGTGCTGCGGTATAGGCCGCTTCGATAGCATGATCCGGAGTCGGGAAGTCTGGTTCACCTGTTGACAGAGTCACAACATCAATTCCTTCAGCAGCAAGATCCCGGGCTTTTTGCGTCAGCGCAAGAGATGCGGAGACGGTAACGTTATTCAGACGTTCAGAAATATCAGGCATGGGGTAGCAGTTCCAGGTTACGGGAGTTAAAAACCGCGTGGCGTGATACGCCAGAGGACAGCGCGGCGTGGCAGAACGTGACCTTGAGTTTCAGGGGGTCTGTGAGCAGCATAGAGCGGTGAAGGGGGCAGCGAATAATAACGCTTTGTTGTGGAGTCATAACCTTAGCCAATAGCAGAGTGAGCAGATAGCGGTTGCCAGCCCGGCGGTCAACTTAGTTCCGGGGAAAAGGGTTAACGGAGGATTTTTTAAGCTGATGATAATAGTGAGTTTTATTCTGTAATTATGCTGTATCATTTTTTTGCACCGCTGTGGTGCGTTGGCGGACAGGTTTCTGCTCTAAGCAGAGCCTATGGCGGTAGAACGATTTTGGCTTTCCTGAAAGAGACCGCGCTGTACGGCGTTTTGCTGATGCTGGCACCGATATTGCTATAACAGACTCATCACCCGGTATCAGGAGAACCCCATGAATCTGCGCCGCCTGAAGTACTTTGTTAAAATTGTCGATGTCGGCAGCCTGACGCAGGCTGCGGATATTCTGCATATTGCTCAACCGGCACTTAGCCAACAATTGGCTACCCTGGAAGGAGAGGTCAAACAGCAACTGGTGATTCGTACCCAACGAGGAGTCACTCCGACTGAGGCGGGTAAAATACTCTATGCCCATGCCCAGGCAATCCTCAGACAATGTGACCAGGCGCAAAGCGCCATAGAAGGTGCTGGTAAGGCGCTGACTGGCCATGTGTCGGTAGGGCTGGCGCCGGGTACGGCGGCACAGCAACTGGCACTGCCGTTAATGCAGGAAGTTCGCCGCCAGCATCCGGGAATTGTACTTTATTTCAATGAAAATTTCGGAACTACACTCAGCGAACTGATCATGAACGGGCGGATGGATATGGCGGTGATTTATGATAACCGGCAGATCCATGGGCTGCGCTTTATCTCTCTGATGAAAGAAGATCTGTATCTGGTCTGTCCATATGCACTGGGAGAACCGGTCACTGAGATCAGCCTGTCTGCAGTGGCCCGGCTCAATCTTTTCCTGCCCCGTATCTACAACATTATGCGCAAAGTAGTGGATGATGCGTTTGTGCTGGAAGGTATGAGTTATCAGGTCAGTTGCGAAATTGAGTCTCAGACTACCCTGAATGCTGCTCTTGCCGCGGGGCTGGGCTGCACGATTATGCCGGAATCTGCCGCCAGGGCGATGCTGGGCGCGTCAAACGCCTGGATGGCAAAAATAACAGAACCTAATGTGCAAACCTCATTGTCATTCTGTATGTCTGATCATTTGCCGCTATCCCAGCCTGCCGAGGCGGTAAAAACCATCCTGCTGTCGCTGATGGCACCACGCGCCCTGGATAATCGTCCGCTGATGCTGGCAGGCTGATAAGCGGATCTTATAGCAGCACAACGAAACCCTCTTACCAGGCGTTAAGGGGTCAGGCTACAGTGCCAGTGACTGACCCCCTGATTATTAGCCTGCAGCAGGATACCTAATGGACGCAGCACAGATACGCCTCACTCATTTACGTCAAATGGCCGCCAGCATGTCTGCGGCACGTTTAACCGAAATCAATCTGCAAGGCAGCGGCTGGACGGTGCGGATGCGGTTTAACCCGTCAGAAACATCACTTCCTGATGCCCGAAGCGTGGCAAACAGTTCTGTAGTCTCACAGCCACCAGACTCGTTGCCGGCGGAATCCTGGTTCACAGTAACGTCCCCTCTGCCTGGTCGCTTTCTGAGCGGCTACCCTGGCCATAGTGAACCTTATGTTCGGGCAGGCATCATGGTTAAAGCCGGCGATCTGCTGGGTTTAGTGCAGAGCGGAATGATGTTGCTGCCGGTACGTAGTCCGGCGGACGGAAAGGTGCGGGAAATTATGGCGGGAGGGGAAAACGTTGAATATGACAGCCCCGTAGTCGTGGTGCTAAAAGCAAGGCAAGTCAATGATGATTCTCCGGTATAAGGCCCGCTTATTGGATCACAGCGTTAACCTCTTATTCCATATCCACGAAACTTAATACAGTCAGATAAACACTCAGGGCAGCACGACTGCCCAACCAAGGAGAAGCAATTATGCCATTTTCAGATTATAAGGTTGCTCTGGTGACCGGAGCCTCCGCCGGAATGGGAGAGGCGATAGTTGAGCGTTTATGCCAGGAGGGGATTACCGTTCATGCCGTCGCTCGTCGTGAAGAGCCTCTGTTGGCGCTGGCCGCCCGTACCGGTTGTATTCCTCATGTCGCTGATGTTGGCAATCTGGAAGCTTTGACCGACTTATGTCGTGACCTGCAGGTGGATATTCTGGTGAACAACGCCGGAGTCTCCCGCCCGGGATCAATTCTGAATGCAGATGAAGAAGCCATTGATACTCAGGTTGATGTCAATCTGCGGGCGGTCCTGCATCTGTGCCGGCTACTGGTGCCTGGCATGGTAGAGCGTGATCGGGGACATGTGATTAATATCACCTCGATTGCTGCCATTTATAACTTCAACGGTAACTCGATTTATCACGCCACCAAGGCGGGAGTACATGCGTTGTCTCGTCAGTTGCGTGTCGATTGCTATGGTAAGCGGGTACGAATCACCGAAATCTGTCCTGGGCGGGTCGCGACCGATATTTTTGGAAATGTCTCAGGAGACCATGAAGAAGCGCGTCGTCGCTTTATTGATGGTTTTGAGCTGCCCGAGGCAAAAGATATCGCCGACTGTGTGGCCTTCGCTCTGTCGGCACCAGTGGCAGTGAATATTGGCAATATCGAGATCACGCCAACCCTGCAGGTGCCTGGCGGATTATCAACGATGCGTCCGGCAGACTATGCCGGTGCGGCAGAGTAGAAGGAAAAAAACCATGGCACTCGATTTCAACGCCGTAGTCACCGGTCAGCATGGTCAGATGATAGTGGATGGCATGGTGGTCACTCTGGAGCTGGCAGTGGGTGCCTGGATACTGGCGATGGTTCTGGCTCTGCTGCTGGTCGTTATTCGTCTCAGTCATTGGCGGGCCGCCCATTATCTGGTCGCCGCCTATGTCTCTTACCACCGTAACGTACCGACTCTGATTCAACTGATGATGTGGTACTTCGCTATTCCGACGATGCTACCGCAGGCAGTGCAAAACTGGGTGAACAACTATGATACCGAGTTTTTATTTTCACTAATTGCCCTGGGATTTTGCCAGGCGGCGTACTTCTCAGAGGATATTCGTAGCGGATTACGGGCCATCCCGAACGGTCAGACGGAAGGAGCGAGATCACTGGGTATGGGGTATTTACAGGCGATGCGTCTGGTTATTCTGCCGCAGGCTATCCGTAACGCCTTGCCATCGGTGATTAACCACACCGTACTGCTGTTCAAGAATACCAGTCTGGCGATGGTCATCGGTGTTGCTGAGCTGACCTATGTCACCCGTGATATCGAAAACGAGACATTCCGGACGTTTGAATCCTACCTGGTAGCCAGTGTCGGCTATCTGATTTTCTCGCTGATTCTGATGGCGGCCGGAGCCTTGCTGGCTCGTCGTTTTCAGCGCGCTTACCAGAGGTAACCAGCATGTCTGATTTTTTCTCTATTTTGCACAACAACGGCATGTTATTGCTGATGGGGCAGTATCCCCAGGGTCCACTGGGTGGGATTCTGTGTACCTTGTTGCTGTCACTGCTGGGAGTGATTCTGGCTTTTCCTGTCGGCATTCTGATAGGCCTGGCCAGACTGGCGCACTGGCGCTGGTTACGGATAGTTGCTGCCTGCTGGGTGTACATGCTGCGTGGCGTTCCGCTGCTGATGGTGGTGTTCTGGACTTACTTCTGTGTGCCGTTGCTGGTAGGACATGATGCTGGTGGCTTTGCCACCATGTTATGTACGCTGGTGGTCTACGAAAGTGCCTATATTGCGGAAATTGTCCGTGGTGGTATTCAGGCGTTGCCTGCCGGGCAAAATGAAGCGGCACGGGCATTAGGCATGGGGCATCTGCGCACCCTGTGGCTGGTAATTTTACCACAGGCTCTCTATAACACTCTGCCAAGCCTGGTCAGTCAGCTGGTTTCAATTATCAAAGATACTTCGCTGGGCTATGTAATTAATGTGCCTGAACTGACCTATGCTGCGAACCAGGTCAATAACCAGTTACTGACCAAACCTTTTCAGGTATTTGCCATTGTAGCGCTGGGATATTACCTGATCAATTTCACCCTGACCTGGCTTGCTCACCGGCTGGAAAAACGAATTACTGATAAGCGTCAACGTCCGCAACCGGAAAATAATACGATGACCACGCCAATGGTCCTGTCTCAATCACAATCACAATAGGAGCGACCATGCGTTCGATGATTATCTTTAACCAGGTGAATAAATGGTATGGCGAATATCAGGCACTCACCAATGTGAATGCTGAAATTAACAGCGGAGAGGTGGTGGTAGTGTGTGGCCCCTCCGGCTCAGGAAAATCGACATTAATACGTACGGTTAACCGCCTGGAACCCATTGAGCAGGGCGAGATTCTGTTCGACGGACACGATATTCATGGCAGCAGTACCCGGCTGAATCATCTGCGCCGGCGTATCGGGTTTGTGTTCCAGAATTTCAATCTGTTCCCGCATGTGTCGGTAATCGAAAACATCATGATGTCGCCGGTAAAAGTTCTGGGTGTTCGCCGTGGTGAAGCTTTTAAACAGGCGGGGGAGCTACTGGAACGGGTCGGGATGTCACATAAAGCCGATGCTTATCCGGCTCAGCTTTCCGGCGGACAGCAGCAGCGGGTCGCTATTGCCCGCGCCCTGGCGATGAAACCTCCGGTCATGCTGTTTGATGAGCCAACCTCAGCACTCGACCCGGAAATGGTGGGGGAAGTTCTGAGTGTGATGCGCAGCCTGGCTCAGGAAGGAATGACCATGATGTGCGTGACCCATGAAATGAATTTCGCCCGCGAAGTGGCTGATACCATCTGGTTTATGGACCAGGGGCAAATTCTGGAAAAGGCTGATCCGGATCAGTTTTTTTCTGCACCTCAGCACCCCCGGGCTCAGCGTTTTCTGTCAGATTTGCGCTCACACTGATCTTTTTTACTACACAGGGAGCGGATACTCGCGGGTAGCGCCCGGGCCGCTCCCCATCTCACAGGCACTGCTGTTATACTTACCTCTTAACGACGCCGGTATACTGCCGGCAGCAGAAATGAGGTAGCAGGTAATGACACAAGGTCCCCTGACAGAGAAAGAGCTGGAATGGCTGGATGATATCTTCATGAAGTATGGTGATGAAGATTCCGTGCTGGATGTGTCGGGGCTGGATGGATTGCTGACGGCAATTCTTTCCGGACCGGTCATGGTCGAGCCGGAACGCTGGCTGGTTGAGGTGTGGGGCGGAGCGTTAAAGGTGCCGCACTGGAGTTCTGAGCGGGAAATGGAGCGTTTTATGACGCTGACCTTCCAGCATATGGATGATATCGATCAGCGTCTGACGGATTATCCGGATCAGTTCGAGCCGTTGTTTGGGACCCGTGAAGTCGAAGGCCAGGAGTTTACCATTGTTGAAGAATGGTGCTTTGGTTATCTGCGCGGTATGGCGCTGGGCCAGTGGCCGGCATTGCCGGAAAACCTGCAGCTGTCGTTCGACGCGATTGCCTTGCATGGCCGGGAAGAGAATTTTGATAAGCTTGACCAGTTGAGTCCGGATGAATTCGACACCAGCATCGATGCGATTCGCCCCGCAGCATTAGCCTTGCATCACTACTGGTTTGATTTACGTACCGACGAGGTTGCGGTGGTGAATCAGCCGTTTATTGCTGAAATCAAGGCCGGGCGCAATGATCCATGCCCTTGTGGCAGTGGTAAGAAATTTAAGCAGTGTTGCCTGCACTGATTCCAGGGGGGCCGGTTTCCCGGCCGACCTCTTGTCAGTGTTTGACACTGTCGATAAAGGTTTTGCGTGCTGTTTTCGAGCCCAGCCGTTCCGCTTCATCCAGCAGTTTTAAGGCTTTATCTACGTCACCTGCCGCCACTGCCTTTTTAATGGCCGTATTATAGTAGCTTTCTGAATCAGTCAGCATTGGCTCATCCGGTTTTACCGGGGCTGTCGGGGCTGCGGTTGGCCGTGAGTTACCCACGACGACAGGTGCAGCTGCAGATGCCGGAGCAGAAGGTGGGAAGAACTGGCCAATAGTGACATTACCGGTACTTTGCTCGGCACTGACTTTCAGGCTCAGTGTTCCGGTGGCGGTATGGCGGGCCACCGGGTCCGGAATATCAGGTACCGCATTGCCGACACCAGCGGCAAAGGCTTTTGCCGGATTCAGCAGGGTGGTGGTAGCAGACAGATCCCGGGTGGTGGTGTACACCAGCAGGTAAATTTGTTTCTGCCCCAACGCCGGGGTCAGTTTAAGCACACCTTCCAGCCGGTCCCCTGAAGCAATACCGGGTTTCTGGTAGGTAAAGTATTCTGACGGATAAAATGCGGCAGGGCGCATCTGTTCGTCGAGGATTAGTACATTCGGCGCATAAACCGATTTAGCAGTCGCAATGCTGGAAAGCGTAATCTCCAGCGATCCTCTGTCGGCCGGCAAGGCGAATGCGGCGACCGCGCCACGAATATCACCCTGATTAATTTCCGGTGATGAAGTTCCAAGGGTAACTTCCTGAGTAACCGGTGGGACCAGCGGTGTCCAGGTTAAATTATGCAGTGTCTGGCCGGAAATTTCCGGCGCAGTATTTGCCGTATTTTCTGCAGCAGAGACCAGTGACGGTGTGGCCCCGCCCAGGACCAATGACAGACACAGGAACAGCAAACTTTTTTTCATGATGGCTTCCTTAGAGAGACGAATACGACCGGCAGTGACCCCAACGACAGCCTGCCGGCCCGTCTCCTGGTTGATTAGCTATATACTGAGATGTCATCCGCAACTGACTGCAGAATGCGGGTTACCACCAAACTTCCATTTGGGCGCCGAAGGCAAACTCGTTGTTTTTACCGCGACTATAGGTGGTAGTACTGGTGTCGCTCATGGCTAAACCGTTGTTAATCCCTGAATCGGTGTTGTAACCCCATTTTTCGTTCCAGTTAGCATAAGTACCAAAGATACGAATGGCCGGACGGGACCAGATACTGCTGCCTGCCTGCCATTGTTGTGCCAGGGTGATTTTGTACTGGTCATTGCGTTCGCCGGTACGCTGTGATTTCACATTGTCATAGCCGACTTCCAGCAACGTACTCATGATAGGCGTCCATTTATACATCGGGCGCACACCGACGGTATACCAGGTGGTTCCGTTATTGTTATCGCGATCGGTATTCTGATACATCGCCACGTACATCATGCTCCAGGTATCATTAAAGTCGATGGCGCCGTGATCGATCAGACGGATCATATGACCGTCGTTATTAATACTTGAACCCTGAGACTTACCGATGGAGTTACCGGTAGCTGAATCGGTCATTGCGTCAGTGGCGTACTGCACGACAAATTTGTTATAACCGTTGAAGATGCTCTGGGTATGTTCTGCGGTGAACATGACACCGTCTTTGGTGGCACCATCTGCCAGGTGATAGCCTTTACGGGCATCGGCACGACCGTAATCGACCCCCAGCTCCAGAACGCCCCCTGGGTTAGTTTCCAGGCCGGCCAGACGTACGTCAAAGGTGTTATTGGTGGTGGCGACCTCGTCACGCTGATTGGCGATATAGCCATAAGAACCGCCGCTTTCGGTGCTACGGGTGACTGCCAAAGACAGTTTACCAAAGCCCAGATCGACATCTTCCAGACCGGCACCAGGACCTGAAATATCCCAGTAGTAGAAGTCGATCATATGAACATCATGACGCTGGTAGAAACGCTTACCGGCCCACAGGGTGGAGCCCGGTAACCAGTCGATCAGGTTTTTACCTTTAATATTGGCTTCACGGAACGCAGGGTCAGTGGATTCCCAGTCATTGTCCTGTGACACGGAATAGGCGACGTTGGTATCAAAATAGAAGCTTTTATCGCCCTGTTTCCACATCTCCTG
>Ga0157363_1000220_pt1 | contig 44000 bp, 40 predicted proteins | sample AttsexASBM1_FD_111477 | JGI IMG/M metagenome (GOLD analysis project Ga0157363, IMG submission 111477) | Fungus gardens microbial communities from leaf cutter ant in Ribeirão Preto, State of São Paulo, Brazil - Atta sexdens ASBM1 | ecosystem: Host-associated > Fungi > Mycelium > Unclassified ... | reverse complement strand
TGAATGGTACCCTGCTCGATACCCGCTATCTGGACTTCAACAATGCTAAATGCCCGGCCGAAGTCTCACTGCAACCCAATGCTCCTGCAACCTGTGATCTCACCGGTAAACGCGTATTCAGTTCGCCACGGTTAAGCTGGAACGCCCGTGCGCGATATGAATGGAATGCCTTTGGTAACGTTCAGGCTTTTGTCTCCGGCCAGTACTCCTGGCGCAGCTGGTCATACGGTACCGTGGATGATTCCGCCTTTACCCGTATTCCCTCTTACGGCGTGCTGAATGTCTCTACCGGGCTGAACGGTAAGCAAGGCAGCAATGCCTGGCATGTTTCACTGTGGATGCAGAACGCACTGAATAAATCGTATTACCGGGTCATTAAGGCCGGTGATTACGGCTCAGCATTTGGCCAGTTAGCTGATGGACGTCTGATTGGTCTGACCGTCGGCTGGGACTTCAAAGGGTAATATTATGAGTGATTCTCCTTATTCAAGACGTCGTTTCCTGCGTGACAGTGCATTAGTCAGTCTGGCGATGCCGCTGTTACCACGAACCAGCCGTGCCGCGACCTCCAAACATAACCAAGGCCAGGACGGAGCGACTACAGAAGCAGCAGTACACTGGCTTGAATCCCCAGCACCTGCCTCGTTCGCCGGTGTCACCTGGGGAACCGCCTGGCCGCGGGGAGCGGTCAGTGCCGATAAGGCTTTCGAACTCAGGGAGGCCAGTGGCAACCGCCCCTTACAAAGCTGGCCGCTAGCATGGTGGCCGGATGGTTCGGTGAAATGGTCAGCTCATGCTCTCGGCGGAGATGTTCCGGGTAGTCACTCACTGAGTGTTGTCCCGGTGGTAGCTTATCCGCCGTCACCAGAAATCGCCAGTGAAACTCCGGATGGCTGGAGGATTAATACCGGGCCGATCCAGGCCCTGATCTCGCGTAACGGCGAGCAGCTGATTGAAGAAATTCGGCGTGGAGATCAGACCGTGCTGACTAATGGCCGGCTGGTATTACGTACCTGCAGTGGTGATGAAGACCAGCTAGCCGCCAATACCGCCCAACTTGCTGGTAAAGCTGACTCGGTGGTACTTGAACAGAACGGACCGCAACGGGCAGTGATCACCTTACGTGGAACCCACCGCAACGCTGAAGATGCAGTGATCAGGTTTGTGGTCAGATTGTACTGGTATGCGGGAGCCGCCAGCGTTCGCGTAATACATACCCTGATCTATGACAATGAACAGCCACAGCGTGCGGTCAGCGGCATCGGCTTAGCCTTCGATGCCCCTCAAACGGCGGAACTGTATGACCGGCATGTACGTTTTGTCTCCGATCAGGGGGGGATTTTTCATGAATCGGTGCGCGGGCTCAGCGGATTACGCCGATCCCCGGGGCAAGCGGTGATCGAGGCCCAACTCCGGGGAACTGCCGCACCTCCGTTAAGTGAATTTACCCCGATTGTGGCTGAACGTCTGGCGTTGATTCCTGCTTTTGGCAACTACCGTCTGATGCAGCATCATCCGGATGGCTATCTAATTCGTAAACGTACCGCGCCTCATCAGTCCTGGCTTTCTTCTGCCACCGGCAGCCGGGCGGCCGGGGTCGGGTATCTCGGGTCACCGCAAGGAGGGATTGCTTTCGGAATCCGTAATTTCTGGCAAAGCTATCCGGCCTGCCTGGACATTGCCGGTGCGGACAGTGATCTGGCCACGGTCACGCTCTGGTTATGGTCGCCGTGGGCAGAAGCCATGGATATGGGTAGTTGGCATGACGAGATGAGCATGACCACCTATCAGGCACAACGTAATGCGTTAGACATTACTTACGAAGATTATGAACCTGGCTATGACTCCCCGGTGGGGGTCGCCCGGACCAGCGAACTGTTTATCGACCTGCTGCCGCATACTCCGGACGATCAGCAGTTGCTGGCGATAACCCGCCGTATGCAACATCCGCCTCAGTTGGTCACACGCAGTGAAACACTGTCCCGGGCAGGTGTGTTTGGCCCGGTCTGGGCTCCAGCCAGCCGGTTTGGAAAACGCCAGCAGCCACTGCGGGAACAACTGGCGTGGTATTTTGACTTTTACCACCGCGAGGTTGAACAACGCAAGTGGTATGGTTTTTGGGACTACGGCGATGTCATGCATACTTATGACAGTGATCGTCATGTCTGGCGTTACGATATTGGTGGCTTCGCCTGGGATAACTCCGAGCTGAGTACCGATTTATGGCTTTGGTATTATTACCTGCACAGTGGTCGGGCGGACGTATTTCGCATGGCAGAAGCTATGACCCGACATACCGGAGAGGTGGATGTTTATCATCTCGGTCGCTTTGCCCCACTCGGTTCACGCCATAACGTTCTTCACTGGGGAGACAGCGCAAAACAACTGCGTATTTCGACGGTGGCTAACCGGCGTTTCCTGTATTACCTGACTGCCGATGAACGAATTGGCGATCTGATGGACGAACAGATTGAAGGTGTCCGTACGTTACAAAAGGTACCGCCGGGGCGAAAAATCGGTCAGAAACCCGCCAGTGATCCACATTATGTCAGCCTCTATTTTGGTACTGACTGGAGTGCTGTCGCCGCCGCCTGGCTGACGGCCTGGGAGCGACGTAACGATAATGCAATGCGACAGCGACTGCTGAACAGTATGCAGTCTATCGCGGCTCAGCCCCATGGCTTTTTTACCGGTTTATCCGAAATGAATGCCGACACCGGCATATTCCGCCGGGCGTCCTCTGATCAGTTGTTTATTTCACACCTGAGTGCCGTATTTGGGCTGGCCGAAATTTGTAGTGAATTGCTGCAACTCTTGCCAGATGAGAGTTTCACCCGTGCCTGGCTTGATTACTGCCGCTTATATAACGATCTGCCAGCGCTCAGTAAATTCGTCGGTAAACCGGTGAAAAAACTCAATCTGGTTCAGGGACATGCCCGTCTGACGGCCTTTGCGGCATGGCATCAGCATGACAAAAGTCTGGTCAAACGCTCGTGGCAGGAATTCTACAGTGGCCAGGGCGGAATTGTTCACCCAAACCAACAGCAACGGCTGATTCGGCCGCCAGAGGTATTGTATCCGGTTCGTGAGGCAGAAATTGATTCCAGTATCGATAAACGTTCCGGGAGCACCGGGGCCACGGACCTGGCGACCAATGCAGTTTCCCAATGGGGGCTGACCGCCCTCTCGCTCCTGGCACTGCTGGACAGTGCTTCTGATAAATAACGCAGGACTACCAATGATTGATGTAAGCCAAACCGAAGGGGTCGGACACTCCTCATTATCACTACGCCAGTATCTGCTGAACTGGGGTGAGGACCATCAGGGTAATGAATTACGATGGAGGGTGGAACAGGAAAAACCTGAGCATACCCGACTGGTGACCGACGATCACTCATTACAGATTGACACTGCAGCGGGGCTGACAGTGTGGCTGGATAAACCGTTGAGTGGCAGCTACCGGATAAGTTTTAGTCGTGAAGTACGGACCGAAGGGCAACAGAATGATCGCCTGTCTGATGTCAATATGTTCTGGGCAGCGCGCGATCCGGTAAATCCGGATCTGTTTACCCGCCAGGGTGAACTCAGTAGTTACGATTCACTGGAACTGTTTTATGCCGGTATTGGTGGAAACTGGAACACCACCAGCCGCTTTCGTTATTATGATGGCCTGGGAGAACGCCACCTGCTGACGGAATATACTTCTGCCGACCGGTTATTACGTGCCGGACATCCCTATCAGATGGTGGTTGAAGTCGCCGACCGACAAACACGCCTGCTGGTCGACGATGAAGAATGGTTCACAGCGGCTTATGAAACTCCACCAGACAGCGGTTATTTTGGCTTCCGAACCGTCTGGTCAAGACAGATCATTCGTGATTTCAGACTGTCTCAGCTGTAAGTTCGTCCACCGGAGAAGCGCCGTACAGCTGTTTATCAGTTTGCATAAAAGTCTCCATCAGGGTGCGCGTCAGCCGCGGCAGACGTGCACCCGCCAGTGAAACAATTCCATAGTGAGTGTAAAACTCGTCAGTATTATCATCCAGTCCGGCAATCTTTAACATTTTCAGACCCTGACGCTCCAGATCGGCGGAATAATTGGTGGTACCAATAGCGTCAGAATGACGTACCACCTCCAGCAGACTATAGCCGTTTTCACATTCAATACTGGTTCGGATATCCTGCCTGCCACTCAGTTGAACCAGCGCCCGATGCAGATTAGGAGGCCTGAGAGTAGCCGCTACCGGATAGCTGAATAACTGACTGACGGTTATTTCTGTCTGACTGGCCAAAGGGTGTTGCGAACGACAGCAAAATCCCCAACGATGACGGATCAACGGCAATACCTGGAACCGGGTATCGAATTCGAAATTACGCGAATCAGCAACAATAAAACTGAACTCCCCGGACTGCAATTTCTCACCTAATGCCTGCCAGTTATCAACACGAAATAACTGTCGAACCCGGGGGTAATTTTTAGTGAAGACCCCCATCACCTGGGGAAGCAGCCATGCTGCCGGTGCCGGTCCAAGTCCGAAACGAATCTCGCCACTCTCCTTTTCGTCAAAAGCAGCAATATCATTGGCCAAATCCTGACTTTGATTAATCAATTGCCTGGCATGTTCTAATACCAGTAATCCTCTTTTAGTGGGTTCCAGCGGATTTTGTCGGTTGATCAATCTTGAACCTACCGTTTGTTCCAAAGACTGAATACTGCGACTAAAGGCAGGCTGAGATATTTTCATCGCCTGCGCAGCAGCCGTAAAATTTCGGAATTCAATGAGAGCCACAAAATGGCGCAGCTGACGCAGTTCAATATTCATCGCGGCAAAAAGTAATTTGGGATTATTTTGCCACTCTAAGTTATCTTTCATTACGACGGAAAGCATATAAAAATATAAATATATATTTAATTCTTCGCAGTAAAATAATACCTCTCCATCAGTGCAAAAAAGAGCAGGCTTGCTGGCTGTTTCCTGCTGCCTTCTTGCCAGCGCCAGGTTAACCGGGTAATTTGGAGACTCTGCTTTCTGTCCTTCGGGCAATACTGATTTAAGAGGAAATATGTCACCACTATTTGTCTATGGCACCTTACGTCCTGGCCAGAGCAATGCTCATCTGCTGGAAAATATCGGCGGAGAGTGGCTGGCCGGTTACGTCACCGGTAAGTTCTTTGAGAGTGGCTGGGGAGCGGCGACCGGGTTTCCCGGGGTGATTCTTGATGCTGCCGGCGCGCGAATTGATGGCTGGTTGTTTATCTCTGACCGGCTGGCAGATCACTGGCCAATGCTGGATGAATTTGAAGACGGTTATGACCGGATTCTGACCGAAGTGACTACCCATGATAACCGCAAGGTCAGTGCCTGGATTTATCAGTTGCAGCCGGAGTTGGACGTAGAATAAGCTGCCGTTCCATCTGAGAGTGACAACGATACGCATCTCACTCAACTTTATCAGTGAAGGAAAAAATAGCATCCGGCACCGGAATGACAATAGTGTCATTCACCTGATGCTGAAAAGCACCAGGCCTGGCAATCGCGACACGATTTATCTTGTCATCTGAATATTGCCCCTGCCCCGTTAATGTCGTCTGGAACCACAGCGGGGAAATAGCAACCAGAAAAAGGCACTTACCGGCTATGCATCCGGTAGTCGGGCAGAGAGTTGATCATCAATAAATTGTCTGGCTGCCCGTGACAGGCTGAGACTGTCACGGTAAGCCAGACCAATATCCCGGCTGACTGACGGCATGGTTTCCCGGGTCGTCAGGCGGTAGGGAATATTCTGCAGGATAAGCCGCGGCAACAGACTTATGCCAAGCTTTTTTCCAACCATTGCCATCACCGCATAATCATCCCATAAGGTATACCGAACTTGTGGCCTTAGCTGATGCTGACGGAAAATCTCCGATATTTCGTCATTGTGGCCCTTTTCCAGCAACAAAAACGGATAGTCGCACAGCGCCTGTAAAGGCACTACCGCCCTGTCAGCGAGCGGATGATCCTGCGGCATCACCACCAGATAATCATCACGTTTTAGAAACAAGGTTTCCAGGGGCTGCCTTGCGGGTAAACGGGTGAATCCGCAATCCACACTGCCCTCAATTATCCACTGTTCTATTTCGTGGTAATCCCCTGGCACCAGTTCAAAATGAATATCCGGATAACGGGTGCGGAAACGACTCAGCATTTCCGGTAACCAGTGAACCGCGACACTGGAAAAAGTCCCAATCCTGACAGTACCTGACTGCAAACCGTTTATTGCGTCGACCTCCGTCTGTAATCTCTGATATTCCTCATACACGCGCCTTGCAAAAGGTAGCAGGTGACTGCCCTCTGCCGTCAGACTCACGCCGCTGCGACTTCTTTCAAACAGCGAGATTCCCCACTCATTTTCCAGATCATTAATCATGCGGCTGATACCTGACTGGGAATAGAAAATCTTTTCTGCCGCCCGGGTAAAACTGCCATGTTCCACTACGCTGAGAAAAGCTTTGTACTTTTGAATGTTCTTGTCCATCATCTTTCAGCCATCCGGTTTACTCATGTCAAGCATGCTAAACTCTCGCTTTTGTAATCACAAGTCTGCTGCCAGAATGCTTTCCACCCGCCTGACTGTGATGCTGCTTCTGTTTGCAGGGTTTTATAAATATCGAGCCTTATACCCACCGTCAGCTATTTCATAAAAGAACCAATCAACATTATTACCGGCCCGGAGGCGTTTAGCCCTGAAACCGGCAACGGGAGAGAAAAGAATGCCTGAGAGAAAACATCTGCTGACAGCCCAGGCCGGCACAGCATTGTTTGTATTGCTATGGGGAAGTGCCGCGATTTTTACGCGACTGGGCCTGAACGATGCCAGTCCACTGGCACTGCTGATTTGCCGTTTTAGTATTGCTTTGTCGGTCCTGTTATTTATTGGCTTTTTGCGTGGCCGTTGGCTGCCGGCCAAAGGCAGCCGGTGCCGTGTCGCCTTGACAGGGTTGATTTTTATCGGTGGCTATTCGGTCTGTTATTTCCGTGCTATGGCTCTGGGCATTACCCCCGGGCTGATGGCTACTTTGTTGGGCATTCAGCCGATCCTGACGCTTTGCATGACCGAACGTGGGTTTACCGGATTGCGGCTGGCCGGGCTGATGATTGCTCTTAGCGGACTGGTTCTGCTGGTCTGGCGCAGTCTTTCTTCATCACACTTAGCAGCCAGCGGAATGTTGTATGCGCTGGGGGCCCTGTTGTTTATCACGGCGGGGACACTGATGCAGAAGAAGATTGCTCAGCCACCGGCAGATGTTATGCCATTACAATACGCCGTCAGCCTGTTGTTATGTCTGTTCCTGACACCGCTCTCGGGATTTCAGCTGCATTTCAGTCTGCCGTTAATTATTTCAGTATTATTTCTTGGTGTACTGATATCAGTGGTGGCGCAACTGTTGTTTTACCGACTGCTGAATACCGGCAGCCTGGTCAATGTGACCAGCCTGTTTTATCTGGTACCGGTGATTACAGCGCTACTCGACTACCTGACGTTGGGTAACCGCCTGTCTCCGGCGGCCTGTGCTGGCATGGCGGCAATATTTGCCGGTATCTGGCTGGTTTACCGGGCCGGTAACACAAGCAGCAGACCCACCGATCTGAGCGCTTCCCGGAATCATTCAACAGACTAACCAAGCACCGGCTTTCACCGACGGAGGATTCCACGGCTAAACTTCAGGTCTGTTAGCCCTGAATATAGCTACAAAGCGTAATTTAGCAGCAGAGCGGTTGCACAACCGAAAGTTGTGTAACCACCAAAGATTACTGCCGCCAAACGGCGGCAGTAGCGTTATCAGAACTGATAAGACAGACTGACAGAGAAGTTACGTGGTGCACCGTACACATAGTTGTTCAGATAGCTGTAGTAACTCCGGTCAAACAGGTTATTCACGTTAGCCTGTACCGACACCTGGCGGGTCACCTGATAACGGGCAAACAGACTGGCTAGCGGATAACTGCTCTGGTAAACCCGAACCGTGTTACCGTCAGCCCCGGAGACATCATCAAAGATCCGGTTCTGCCAGTTAAAGCCGCCGCCGACCGTCAGGGCAGGCAGTTGAGGTACATTGTAACGGGCAAACAGTTTGAACGATGTTTGCGGTTCTTCGGGGTTGAAACGACCGGAAGAGTCGGTGGCGACATAACGTGTCGCACCGAACGTCATTTCCAGGTTATCGGTAACTGCACCGTTCAGCTCAAACTCCACCCCTTTACTGACCGCACCTTTGGTCGCGATATAGGCCTGTTCGCTGCTGTTATTTACAAAAACACCGTTCTCTTCCTGACCGGCATTTTCCTGCTCGATACGGAATACCGCCAGCGTGGCGGTCAGACGGCCATTCAGCCAGTCGGATTTCAGCCCGGTCTCATAACTTCTGCCGGTCACCGGTTTCAGGTACTGGCCCGCACTGGTCCGGTAACTTTGGGGCAGGAAGATCGAGGTATAGCTGGCGTAGGCAGACAGCGTATCGTTAATGTCATACACCAGTCCGGCATACGGAGTAATGTTATTCTTACTCATATCACCACTGGAGCCCACGGTACTCCACTGAGTGTAGCGGGCACCGACGATCAGGCTCAATGGATCAGCCAGCGAAAAACGGGCCGCGGTATATGCTGATTTCTGACGAACCACATCATCAGCATTCAGATACCAGCCCTGCCACTCTGGTTCAGGAATATTGCCGTTCCAGTTGTTGTTAAAGGCCCCGATAAAATCAGAAGAAATATCATAATCATCCAGGTCAGTGATCCCATCCTGGCTATAGGTGGCATTGTGCTGGCGGCTGTAGCTGACACCTGCCATTAACTGATGTTCGCGGCCAAACAGGCTGAACGGCCCACTGGCGTAGGTATCTACTGAATTCAGCTCACGGCGACCACGGTCTAAACTTCCCCATCCAGTCACACCTTCGCCGGTATCTTCGTCAGGGTATGTCATCAAATCCAGCAACTTATCGTTAAAGGTACTAATGGCATGGGTACCATTAATTTTAAATATCCAGCCATTATCAAAGTTATGTACCAGATCGACCAGTATCTTATGAGAATTAGTATTGTAACGGGTCCAGTCAGCCGCGCTGTTCAGACTGCGGCGATAATGGGTAGAATTACCATTACTGTAAAAGTCTGGCAAACCACCCCATGTGGGGTTTCCGGTTTGACTGTCATGATAGTCATAGGCCAGTGATGCCGTCGTGTTATCCCCCAGATCGGCACTCAGTACCCCGTAGAAGAATTTACTGGTTTTATGATAGCGATCCAGCCAACTGTCCTGATCCTGATAACCGGTGACAATCCGGCCACGAAGTGTGCCTGACTCATTCAGTGGGCTCTGCACATCGGCAACATAGCGCTGATTATTCCAGCTACCATAGCTGGCGGTAATCGAACCTTGTGGGGTTTTACTGTCGGCCTGTTTTCTGACCATATTCACCGATGCGGCCGGGTTACCGGCTCCGGTCATCAGTCCGGTCGCTCCACGCACCACTTCAATCCGGTCGTAAATTGCAGTATCTGACGCCGCATCCCCGAAGTTCCAGGAATCATTGATCGAGGTAGGAATTCCGTCGTAAGTGAAACTACTGATTTTAAAGCCACGGGAGTAATACTCTGAGCGCTCGCTGTCGTTAATATTCTGAGTAATACCGGTAGTATTAGCCAGAACATCCCCTACCGATTGCAGATCCTGGTCTTTCATTCTTGCCTGAGTGATAACACTGAAGGATTGGGGAATATCACGTGGGGTCATCAGTAGTTTGGTGCCCGCCCGGGTGGTCTGAACCGTATAGTCGGTCTTTTTAGCCGTGCCCGGTGAATTCCCCGGTGCTGCGGTCACCACTAATTCCGACGGATTATTGCCAACACTTGCGCTTGCTTTGCTGGCAGAAGACGGTTCGGCTTTCGCCCTGGCGGTATTATTGCTCGTTGCAGTATCGGGAGCGTTCGTGGTACTGACTGTCGTATTATCGGCGGCATAACCGGCCAATGGCATAATCGCGGCCTGAATTACCAGAGCCAGTAACGATATTCGGAAGTTTTTACTGCGCGCAGAAATAGCGGAAGCTCTCACAGCCCCACGTTCACTGAAAGACATTGACGATCCCCTGACAAGATTGATTTAGCGGCTTATTGTTTTATTACGCAGAAACAGAGTTTTCCGGTTCTGATGCCTATTCAGCCCGTGGATAAAAATAACCCTGCGTGATGTAACGATAAACTTAATGATAATTATTTCCTTTTAGATTTACCAAAAAGTTTCATTTCAAAATATAACTATTTGTGTTTTTTTGCGTAAAATAACAAAGATTAATTCTATCTCAATGATTTTTAATGGTTTAATTTTTCAGCGTGAGTTTACTTACTGCTAACGTGGATTTACAACCAGAAAGTTAATGCGTATGCTTCTCATTCTTTTTTTAAATACCATCCGTAAAGGCCTGCACAGCTACGCCTTTTATTCCCATGGAGCTAAGAATGAGATCGTTTTTCAGCCCGCGTAAAGCAGCACTGGGTGTTGCCATTGTCGCTACCTTCAGTCTGACTGCCTGCCAGGCACCGGCCAAAAAAGCCACCACTCCGGTCGTGACGGCACCTGCCAAAGCCCCGGTGGATAATGCACTGACTCAACAGGTATTAGGTGATGGCTTATATGAAATGGCCTGGTCATCTTCTGCCGGTGATATATACGTGGCGAGTGCTCAGAGTTTTAAAAACGTGAATGGTGGCATGCTGTACCGCCTTGACCCACGTACTCTGAAAACGGTTGGCGAAACCCATACTGACCTGAAAAACTTCGGTATGACCACCGATGCCAGCGGCGAAATTATTTATGCGACCAACAGCCTGGATGGCGGCGTCTCTAAAATTGACGCGAAAACCGGGAAAGTTCTGCAACGCCTGATGTTCCCGGGTAAAAAAGACAAAGATGGCGATGCGGTTGGCGCACGTGAAATTTTTGAGCACGGCAACGAACTCTATGTCGGACGAGTGGCTGATCCTGGCTTTATTTCCGTGGTCGATACTAAAACCTTCCGCCTGAAAACGACCATCAAAAATGCCGGTAAGTGGGTGACCGGAATTATCTATTCCCCGGCCACTGACCGTATATACGCGGCCAACGGCGGCGGTGAAATCCTGGTTATTAACCCGCACACCCATAAAATTGAAAAACGCTGGACTCCGGCGGATGGTAAAGAATATCTGTTCCTGAATATGGCGGAAGATCCCTCGACCGGGCGCCTGTTTGTGACTGACGATTCCAAAGCCAAAACCACGCTGGTCTTTGATGAACATACCGGTAAAGTGATTAAACGTATCGACGGCGATGCGTTGGGTATTAAGTTTAATCCGACACGCAACGAGATCTATATCAGTCAGCGTGGGTCGAAAAAAGTACTGGTACTGGACGCCACGACTTATGCGGTGAAACACAGCTGGTCATTCGCGACTCATCCAAACAGCCTGCTGGTCTCTCCGGACGGCCAGACGTTGTACGTGACCCTGAAGCAGGATTTCAACAAAGATATGTCCACCAAAGGACCTGACAGTGTGGTTCGTATCGATCTGAAATAAACGCTAACCGATCCGCAAGCGCTTGCGGTTTCAGGTTAACCTTTTTAATGATTACTCAGAGGACTGAGGCCACTCAGTCCTTGTTTCTGCCTGTACCTGCTATGGTAATTTTGGTAAGCGCAATCCTCCCCCTTCCTGTTTAAGCATATTTACAAAACAGACAGTAAATTTAAAACCAGGCTACAAAAATGTGACGTGCCGCACTGCCAGCCTTCTGTTATCAGAATGATAATAATTTCTTATAATTTTACCTGCACCTGTCAGCATCCTGACCCGCGTGAGTGCTGACATTTTTAGTTTTCGAGCGGAAATAGGAAGGATTTTAATTATGGCATTTTCAACGATTAATCCCTACACCGGTGAAACCTTAAAAGAATTTAAAGATGCAACTGACAGCGAAATTACGGCGGCTATCAGCCGTGCAGACCAGACGTTTTCCGATTGGCGGCAGTTAACCATCGCTCAACGTACCGTGGTACTGCAAAAAGCCGCCGATATTTTGCGGGATAAAACGCAATATTTTGCTGAAATTATCACTCTGGAAATGGGAAAAATTATCGGTGAAGCCAGGGCAGAAGTAGAATTATCTGCCAGTATTCTTGAATACTACGTTAATAATGCCGAAAAATTACTGGCTGATGAACCACTGCCTGTCACGGATCCACAGGAAGGTAAGGCAGTGCTGGTACATGAACCTCTTGGCGTGATTCTGGCCATTGAGCCGTGGAATTTCCCGTTCTATCAGATTGCCCGTATCCTGGCCCCGCAACTGGCGGCCGGGAATACCTTGTTACTGAAACATGCCTCGAATGTTCCGCAATGCGCTCAGGCTTTTGAACAGTTAATGCGGGATGCCGGGCTCCCTGAAGGTGGCTTTACCAACCTGTTCCTGCCGCATGACAAGATAGAGACTGTGCTTAAAGATCCACGGGTCCATGGTGTGGCACTCACGGGTTCAGAAGCTGCCGGTGCCAGTGTAGCGGCCATTGCCGGAAAACATCTGAAAAAATCGACCCTTGAGCTGGGGGGTGCCGATGCGTTTGTGGTACTGGCGGATGCTGAATTAGACAAAACCGTCGACTGGGCAGTCTTCGGCCGGCACTGGAACGCCGGCCAGGTATGTGTTTCGTCAAAACGGATGATCATTCATGAAAAAATCTATGATGCGTTTCTGGAGAAATATACCGCTGCCGTGGCTAAGCTGAAAGCCGGTGATCCGATGGACAGCCAGACGCAACTGGCGCCCCTCTCTTCTCAGCGTGCTGCCGATAACCTGAGAACTCAACTCGCTAAGGCGATTGAACATGGTGCTACCGCCGTTGAAGTGGGGGAAAAAGTTCCCGCCAAAGGGGCTTTTGTACAGCCAACCATTCTGACCAATGTTACTCCCGATAATCCGGCATATTATGAAGAGTTTTTCGGTCCGGTATCTATGATTATCAAAGCCAAAGACGATGACGATGCCATCCGGATAGCCAATGACAGTCACTTTGGGCTGGGAGGTTCGGTATTTACCGCTAATCCGGACTATGGTTATCAGCTGGCGAAGAAAATCACCACCGGAATGGTGTTTGTTAATCACCCGACCATGGTGAAAGCTGACCTGCCGTTTGGCGGGGTAAAACGTTCCGGATATGGCCGTGAATTGCTGGGCCTGGGGCTGAAAGAGTTTGTTAACCATAAACTGATCGATATCGTCGATATCGATGCCCCATTCTGACAATAATTCCGCTTTGTCGACTCCCCGGCGGAGGCCGGGGATTAGCCTCCGTTGCCATCAATTGCGTGAATTACCGCCAGTTTTCTGCTTTTTTTGAAGTGGTTGTATCTTTTATCAGCAGTCGGTACGTCAAGGGGTAAAACTGTTTTGACAAGCCCGCGCCAGCCCGTTACTATGCGCCCCGTCTTCACGACAATTCCTCTGTAGTTCAGTCGGTAGAACGGCGGACTGTTAATCCGTATGTCACTGGTTCGAGTCCAGTCAGAGGAGCCATTTTAGAGAAGCCCGCTTAAGGAAACTTAAGCGGGCTTTTTGCTGTTATCTGTTTCGTCAATGACAGTAAATCAGACACTCCAAACAAGTTTAGGTTACCTTGCTGTCCGGAATACACCCGCCAGGTGTTCCACGTATCTGCTTTAACTAAAGTCGTCAGAGTTGATCTGCTCAACTCCATTACTACTGTTGTACTTTTCATTTAATCGCGAGGAGCATCCCCGCGGCTCCGGCGATTAGGACCCCATCAATAAGAATCTCAAATGTGTGCATGTTAAGTCGCTGTACCAGACGTTTCGCCATCATCGAACCTGAAAACAAAGCAATTCCGATGGTGATCCCACGAGTGATGACCGAGGGGACAAGTACGCCGGATACTCCGAAGGTAGCCAGCTTACCAGCGTAGAGCAAGATGGCGCTCGCCGCTTCTGATCCCAGAAATACACCGCCTGTCATTCCATACCCGGTAAATACCGGCACGCTGAGCGGCCCGGTGGACAATACAAATCCGGTCAGGAACCCGACAATCGCTCCGGCAAAACTCATATGCCAGAGATTCAGGCGAAGGTTCAATCGTCTGATGAGACGACGCAGCGGGATCATCGCCAGGAAGAACGCTGCCAGCAGCAGGTCTACCGTAACGGGAGAGATCGTCAGTAACGTATGCGCTCCGAGCACGGCCGCAGGCACCCCCGTCAGGGAGTAAGCTAACACCGGCCGCCATCGAATGTCATGCCACCAGGCAATCACTCTTCCGATATTACCGAACAGGGACGCAATCGCCATAACAGGTACGGCGGTCCGTGGCCCATAAATAGTGACCAGCACCGGCAGCATAATCAGTGACGAGCCCGTGCCGACAACACCGCTCAGTACTCCGGCGCCGAGGGCGAGGAAGAAAAGAAGTAACAGTGCAATCATCGCCTTTAGATCACCCCGGGCCGTCGCTGGCCGCGGCAAGCAACGGTACCAGAATGTCACTGACGGGCGTCGGAATATGGTGAATCCGGCCGCGACGCGCAATAACACCGTTACGGATATCCCATTCGAGTGGTCGGCCTGCTTCCCGATCCGTGAGTATGGAGGTGCTCATGTCTGCGGGAGAAGCCCGAAATTTATCGAGGATCTCCTGTGGCACTCCGTCCCCGAGTTCTGCTCCTTCTGCACGTGCTACGGCCAGGCATTCCTGTAAATAAGCCAGCGTAAGATCGGAGATATCAGAGCGGCTGAACATACCTGAACGTCGGTGCGTGAGGACCATTAACCCGGCAACTGCGTTCTGCATGAGTTTACGCCAGGCCAGAGAATTAAAGTTCGCGGCCAGTTCTACGGAGCAGCCTGTCCCCTGTAGCACTCTGGCCACAAAACCTGAAGCAGGTGTGTCTGGCAAACTGAGCCGGGGCTCACCACGTAAACGAACTGAGCCGTCTGGCTGCGCTTGTGCGGGAAACCACACCACCGCGGGAATTATTTGCCCCGGCAGAGCGTATACGGCAAGCCGGTCCAACTGCTCGACTCCATTTTGCAGCACACATACAACCGTCTCCGGGCCGGTTAACACCCTGAGCCATTCCGTTGCCGCATCAAGTTGTGTGGACTTGACTGCCAGAAAGACCAAATCTGCGGTGCGGGTAATAAGTGCCGGATTCGTCTGAACCGGGCCGGGTACGGTAATCAGGCGATCGCCATCCTGTAGTGTCAGGTGATCCCGTGCAGTGCGACCACACAGCCATGGTGTGCGGCCGACCTGGTGCAATGACGCAGCGATTGTCGTACCGATAGCCCCCGGCCCCACGACAGCGATAACAGCATTGATATCAGTATTCATGATTGACTCCTTGTTACAGCCTCAACTTAGGTGGTGGTGGTTGTGCCCTGCACAAAGGTTATGTAATATATTACATATGAAAACAGAAAATGGTAATAAAATTACAGAGGGCGGGCAGCGGTTACAACAATGGCTCGGCAGCATTCATGCCCGAAGCGGCGACATTGCGGCCAGTGAGGCGAAAGTTGTCGATCTCCTGCTTGTTGATCCTTTGTTTGTCGGTACCAGCACCACCGCACAGGTGGCTGCCCGTGCGGGGGTTTCACCGCCGACAGTCATTCGCGCTGCCCGGGCGATCGGATTTAACGGGTTCACTGAGCTTAAGATAGAAATTGCCAGGGCGCGTGGTACTGCCCGGTTCTTTGCCCCACCAGATATGCTTACAGCAGATGCGACACTGACATCTGTGCTGGAAACATCAATACGCGCCGGTGCAGATGCACTCACTGCACTTAGCGGTGCCATCGAAATCTCCGATCTTGATAAGGCGGTCGAATTACTCCAGCGCGCGCGCCAGGTTCTGGCATTTGGCGCTGGCCCTTCTGCGACAGTCGCCGCTGATGCAGTATTTCGTTTACGAACCGCGGGTGTAATAACCGTCAGTATCCAGGACTATTTATCAGCAATGATCGCCGCCCGTCTGCTGGGTCCGGAAGACGTTATCATTGTTGTCAGTTCAACAGGGCGAACCGCATCCACCCTCGCCATCGCTGATGCGGCGTCCTCGGCTGGCGCATCGCTTATTGCAATCACTAACCAGTACGATACCCCACTGGCGACTCTCGCCAATGTTTCTCTGGTGGTGGGAGGAGCACCACTACCGGCGCAGATGGCCGCTGCGGGGAGTCGACTGGCTCAGTTGGTGGTTATTGATACCCTGGTTGCCACTCTGACTTTGCGGGATACAGAACAAAGTCGCCGGGCTGAACGGGCAGGTGTTGACTTGCCGGATATGTCCTGATGCAGCTCAGTACGGTCGCGATGATTCTTACTGCGGCACTGGCGCATGCAGTTTGGAATATTGCCTCAAAGTACAAGCGGGAAGACACACTGATATTTGTCTGGGCCTACAGCTGTGTCTCAGTATTACTCTGGCTTCCGGCCAGCCTGTTTTTTATTGTTCAGGGACATCAGCAGCCCGACTGGCAACTCGCTGTTAGCGCTGTGGTCTCGTCAGTGCTTCATATTGCTTATTCCCTGATCCTGCAAGCTGGCTACGAACGTGCCGAACTTGGTGTTGTTTATCCGATTGCCCGGGGAAGCGGGCCGGTTATGACAATGCTGATTGCTACCCAAATTATGGGGGAGCGCCTTTCAGCAAGTTCCCTGCCCGGCGCACTTCTGGTTATCGCGGGTATTTTTGTCGTCACCGGCAATCCTTTCAGACGCGGAAGCCGGTCACTCCGGGGAATACTCTGGGGGGCTGCTACCGGCACTGCCATTGCTGGCTATACCCTCTGGGACGGGTATTCAGTCACTTATTTGCATCTGGATCCAGTGAGCTACTACGCCAGCACGCTCCTGCTACAGAGTCTGTTTCTTACCCCGGGTGCGATGCGAAGACGCTCCGGGATTCCAACCGCGGTACGTACCGATATCCTGCCCGTACTTATTGTTGCGGTATTTTCTCCACTCGCTTACATTCTGGTTCTGACAGCCATGCAGAGCATGCCCATCGCTCTCGTCGCCCCTCTCAGAGAATCTTCCATTATTTTCGGTTCTCTTCTCTCATACTGGTTATTTCGCGAAGATCATCTGGCGCGCCGTATTACCGGCGCGGTAATAGTGCTGGCCGGTATCGTACTGATTAGCCATTAAACGTCTGACCGGACGTTAATACACCAGGTTGTAGTGTTTTGTTAAAGGCAGGCATCAGGCCTGTCCATACCCGACAGGCCTTGGTGGACGAAAGTCTGTTTTTTCATTTTTTAGCTAAGGATATTTCATGCTGTATTACTGAGCTGCCGGAAAATGTAAGGTGGCAAACGCAGCAAAATCCTTTGCCGTTTTCCCCAGTAACCTTAACGGAGAGAAATCACTCAACAGCGACGAACGCTGACCTGAAATAATTTCTTCAGCACAAAGCCGTCCCAGCAGCGGCGCTAAAGTCATACCACTGTGTGTGACCATCAGGTAAATCCGACGATTGTCAGAAAGATAACCTACTCCCGGGAGACCATCTGCCGGACGAGAGCGTTGTCCGACAGCGATGCGTTCGAGTTGTGCTGCCTCCATATTGCTCAATACTCTGCGAAGTCGTCGCAGCATTTCCTCCCCAATATAACTGTCGATAGTTGCAGGATTGGCAGGATTAGCAAAGCTGTCAAGATCGGGACACTGAAGCAGTAATCGCCCACCGCCTTCCGGCCGGACATTTAACCCTGGCGTAATTAAATTCGCCTGTAACTGGGTTAATACCGGCCGGGTGTAACCCAGGAAACCGCATGCAATTTTGTCAGGTTGATTGGGATCGATCATTGCCAGTTGCTGGCCAACCAATGCTGTCAGTTCGGCAGACCACCTGCCCGCGGCGATGACAATACTGTCTCCCTGCCAGTGTTCTCCGTTAGCAAGTCTAATCTCTGCACTGTTATTCGTTTCGATGAGATCTGTTACTTCACTTTGCGTTCTTAATTCCGCTTTGTAAACATGCAGTTCAGACACCAGCCATGCCATAAATGCAGAAGGTATCAGTAAGCATTCTCCGGGGAATTGCCAGATCTCCCCTGCATGGGGATCCAGCCGAATTTCCGGAATTTTACGTTGAAGCTCATCAGGAGCAAGGTTCTTTACAGGGTAATGTAGTTTCATCAACCGGCTGACACGGTCCTGTAAACGCTTCTGCTCTGATGCACTGGTTGCCCATTCATACGTCCCTGTTTGCCTGAGCCACTGGCCTTCTGTTGTCCGTTCCTGCTGTAACCGAAGGTGCTCTGCAATAGCCTGAGCATTGAGATGGTGATAGCTTTCTGGTGATTTACCATTTGAATTGATCCAGGCAAAGGTCGTGCTGCTGGTCCCTGCCCCTACATGGTTACGCTCAAAAACAGTAACCTTTGCGCCCTGTTGCGCGAGGGAACGTGCCACGGACAGACCGAGTACACCAGCCCCAATAACGGCAATTTTTTTGACCGACATCTCTTTTCTCCTCTTTATCAGTGCCCTGATATTGGCTTTCGGTAAGTTATCCGCCGGCTTGATGTTACACAGTCTCAATTAAGGAAGCTGATTACTGCGTGTCTGAATATTGAGTCGATAAATCTGAAGGGAGTACCTCCCGGGCATATTTCAATTCGACAATCAGTCAGATATGCCGGGTTACCTGCTGAATCCAATGCACCAGTGACATGACCATCGATGTATTGTTCGGAATATCGATTTCGCTAATAAATAACAGACAGATCTTAATCCTTTGGTAATGATGCGGGCCATAAGTCCGTCCTCCGGGTAGCCGGGAAAATTCAAACGTTTCCCCGGGATTATTCATTATGACAGGTATCAAACGACCGATGTTATCGCGGATCTTTATATCTGTTTTTACCGGAAATCCTAACTTTAGCGACTGAATATGCAATGAACCTTAAATTAATACTCCCGTTGATTTTGGTTAAGCAACCGGGCCGCGCTGTGAGCAAAATAAGTAAGTATCCCGTCCGCCCCGGCGCGTTTGAAACACATAAGTGATTCAAGGATCGTTTTCTCTTCATCCAGCCAGCCATTTTGGAAAGCAGCCATATGCATCGCATATTCCCCTGAAACCTGATAGGCAAAAACGGGTACTGCAAAAGTTTTCCTGGCTTCTTTGATAATATCCAGATAAGGCATGCCCGGCTTAACCATCACCATGTCGGCTCCTTCCTGCAAATCCTGGGCAATTTCATGCATGGCTTCCATCGCATTGGCCGGATCCATCTGATAGTTTTTTTTGTCCCTTTTACCCAGTGAGCCCGCCGATTTGGTCGCTTCCCGGAAGGGGCCATAATAGCTGGATGCGTATTTTGCTGAATATGCCATAATCTGCATATTAACCAGTCCCTTTGTTTCAAATGCCCGTCTGATATGACCAATGCGTCCATCCATCATGTCACTTGGGGCGACGATATCTGCGCCCGCTTCAGCGTGCGTAAGTGCCTGTCTGGTGAGAATTTCTTTGGTCGGCTCATTGAGTACATAGCCATTTTCATCAACGATGCCATCCTGACCATGTGATGTATAGGCATCCAGAGCAACGTCAGTGATTACCCCGAGTTCGGGAAAAGCATGCTTGAGCGCCCTGACAGCACGGGGTACTAAGCCGGATGAGTCCCATGCAGCATCAGCCATCAGCGACTTATCCGTACTTTCTATACAGGGAAATAAAGCAATAGCAGGTATACCTGCCTGAACTAATTGCGCAGCATCATGAAGCAACCTGTCAACCGACAAACGGAATACCCCCGGCATTGACGGCACTTCCTGACGCAGATTTTCGCCCTCAATAATAAATACCGGTAAAATCAGGTCATCCACAGTCAGCTGGCTTTCAGCCACCAGACGGCGGCTAAAAGAATGGGTACGAGAGCGGCGCAGTCGACGCTCCGGAAAAGAGCCGGGAATAATAATACTCACAAAATGTACCTCTGTTATGTTCTCAGTAAGCAGTTGAGCCTGAGCGAAATGAATCTATCGTTGGTGTTAGCGAGAGAATTCCAGTGCCAGACCATATCTCTGATGTATGGTCTTTCCGTCCCAGATAATTTGTCCATTGACCAGGGTCATATCCACTGCACCACCTGAAAAAATCCGACCTTCAAAGGGGGACCATCCACATTTATAGGCCACATCCTCGCGAATGATCTGTTGCTGACTGGACGGATCAATCACCACCAGATCCGCCCAGTATCCTTCCCTGATATAACCCCGGTCTGTAAGCTGGAAACGTTCAGCCACAGCATGACTGGTTTTTCTCACTACCATTTCCGGGGTAAAAATCCCTCTTCTGCTCATATCGAGTAGCGCAGGAAGGGCATGCTGTACTAAGGGTAAGCCGGAAGGCGCAGCAAAATAGTTATTTTGCTTTTCCTCAAGTAAATGCGGAGCATGGTCAGTCGCGATAACGTCGATAATGCCTTCGTTAACGCCTTTCCAGAGTGCTTCCTGATGATGGTTGGTTTTTACAGACGGATTGCATTTAAGCTGGTGCCCCAAAGTTTCATAATCGGTATGATTAAAATACAGATGATGAACGCAGGCTTCAGCGGTGATAGTTTTCTTACGCAATGCCTCCAGTGTGGGGGCGGCATCAAAGAGTTCGAGTTCATCTGCCGTAGTAATATGCAAAACGTGTAACCGGGTATTGTGTTTTTTTGCCAGAGCGACCGCCTGCCGGGAAGATCTCAGGCAGGCCTCCACCGAACGAATAGCGGCATGCTCACCCGGAGGAACACTCTCTCCATATTGGTCCCGCCATCTCTGCTCATTGTGCTGTATGGTGGGGGTATGCTCGCAATGTGTGGCCACCAGAAAAGGTGCATTAACAAAAATACTCTCCAGAACCTGTTGATTATCAACCAACATGTTTCCGGTAGAGGCCCCCATAAAAACCTTCACTCCACAGGCCTCTGAAGCGGTAAGCGTCTTGAGTTCTTCCAGGTTATCGTTCGTCGCACCGAAGTAAAAACTGTAATTCGCCAGTGAACAATCCGATGCGCGATGAAATTTATCCTTTAGCGCCTGACGGGTGGTCGTCGGCGGAGTCACGTTCGGCATTTCCATAAAGCTGGTAATCCCGCCCATCACTGCTGCAGCGGATTCTGTAGCAATAGTTCCTTTATGAGTCAGGCCTGGTTCGCGGAAATGCACCTGATCGTCTATCATGCCAGGTATGACCCATTTTCCTCGCAGATCAATCACCTGCCATTCCGGACGGGAAGTTATCAGTGAGGCAATCTTCTGAATCCGTCCTTTATCAATGAAAATATCAGCCTGAATTCGATTGTCTTCATTGAGTATTAATGCATTAGTCAGTAACAAGGGTCTCATGACATACGACTCCCGATATTTTTACGCTCCAGTACAGCTGAAATAAACCAGTGGATTAAAGAACGGCTGGTCTCTGCAATGAGTTCGATGGGCTGCAATCGCGGCGTTTTAGTACGGGTGACAGCATCACTCTCTGTTGACAGCAGCCGGGCTTCAAACGCCAAATCAGAGTGATTAAAAATAAGGCCACTCTGGCATTCACAACTCTCTGTTATCTGGTTTTCGTTAACAGGAAAATAATGCTCATACCCGGCACGCCATGCCATATTCATACGGCCAACAGGGACAGTATGTTCGAAAGCACAGACACAGGACGGGTGGCCCGGATTATCTTTATCACCACAAAGCAGATTCTCACTGGCGGTATTTTTCGGAATGATTTCATCTAATCCCCACCGGTCCGCCAGCGCCAGGAATGCCGTTTCAACAACAGTAATACCGTTGCTTTGGGTTTCATCCTTATTTACTGGCCAGTTTTGACAGGAATTTTCATACATGTCCCTGTTGACGACCAGTTTATTAAGCAAGGTGAGTCTCCGGGGCCCGGCAACACCGTGCAATGCAATCCACTGCTTCGTTAAGTAATAACGTTCCCATGCTTTCCCCCGAACGATCGCGTACTGTGACGCTGACTGCATTCTCCTCCGCCTCACCAATAATCAGCAGGAAAGGAATTCGCGCCAGTGTTTGTTCACGGATTTTATAGCCAATCTTTTCATTACGAAGATCCAATTCACAGCGAATACCTTGCTGACGAAGTGCCTTCAACACCTGCTCCGCATAGTGATGTTGTTTGTCAGTAATCGTCATGACCACAGCCTGAACCGGCGATAGCCAGGCAGGAAGTTTGCCGGAAAAATGTTCAAGAAGAATACCGGTAAAGCGCTCAAGAGAACCAAAGAGCGCTCTGTGCAACATGACAGGGCGAGTTGTTGACCCATCCTCAGCAATGTAACCAATATCAAATCGTTCAGGCAGATTCATATCCACCTGTAAGGTACCGCACTGCCAGTCCCGGCCAATGGCGTCGCGCAAAACAAACTCCAGTTTTGGGCCATAGAAGGCACCTTCACCAGGGTTGACCGACCATTGTAATTTCTGCGCCTCAAGAGACGCTGAAAGTGCATTTTCCAGCTGATCCCAGTCGCTGTCGCTGCCCATTCGCTTAACAGGACGGGTGGATAATTTGATAGCGACCTCTTCAAACCCAAACTGCTTGTAAATATCAAGCACCAGTTGAAGGATATGTTTGCATTCCTCCTCTACCTGCCGGAGGGTGCAAAAGATATGTGCGTCATCCTGAGTGAAATGCCGCACACGGAGTAATCCGTGAAGAGAACCAGAAGGTTCATAACGATGAACCTTACCAAATTCAGAGAGCCGAACGGGCAACTCCCTGTAACTCCTGTTCCGATGTTTAAACAGAGATACCGCACCCGGGCAGTTCATCGGCTTCAGAGCAAAACTACGCCCATCTTCGGTTTGGGTGGTAAACATATGATCACGATAATTGTCCCAGTGACCGGAAATTTCCCACAGGCTTCTGTCCATAACATCAGGCGTATTGACTTCATCATAACCCGCCAGCTCATGGCGCTTTCGCATGTAATCGATAAGCGCCTGGAAAATCGTCCAGCCCCGGGGATGCCAGAAGACTGAACCCGGAGCGTTATCCTGAAAGTGAAATAAATCCAGCTCCCGCCCAAGCTTACGATGATCGCGTTTCTCCGCTTCTGCTGTTTTCTCAATCCAGTCATTAAGCTGTTTTTTGCTGGCCCATGCCGTGCCGTAAATCCGCTGTAACTGTATGTTACTGGCTTCACCCTGCCAGTACACACCGGATACGTTAAGCAACCTCATGTTTTTCAAAAAGCGAAGGTCCGGAATCAGTGGCCCGGTAAATTCATCCGTAAACTGTCTGAGATGACATAACGTGACCCACGTATCTGCCGGTGATTCCGCCAGTTTCGTTGATTTGAACTGCTCTGACCGCTGGTTAAAAAGATCTATCGCCTGTTCCTGCGTAACCTGCTCTTTTATGACCGCCGGGTTTTCAGCCATCAGAATTGTCATGTGCTGCTCAATCATCACCAGGTCATCGCGTGAAAACGGCTTATCTACTGAGAAATCATAATAAAACCCTTCCTCTGTCAGATGTCCTTCAACGATTTTAGCCGTGGGAAACAGCTGCTTTACTGCCGCAGCAAGAAGCAGCAGGCAGCCCTGGCGAATCGGGCCCAGGGCTTCTTCATCAAAACAGCTGATGAAACTGAGCTTTCCACTGTGTTGTGCCGTCTCAGTCAGATCCAAACTTTGACCCTCAATATCCGCATACACAGAGTTTTTTACGAGGGAAGAGCCGATACTCTTTGCAACCTGCAGCAAAGTCGTCCCTTTTCTGATGTGCTTCTGAGAGCCATCCGGAAGAGTAAAGGTAAGAGAATCTGACCCTGTAATTAGCGCATCTGACATTTCGTATCCCACATAGCCCAGTAATTAACAGCAACTATGTTGCATTAATAATTTCATAAACGCAACTGTGTTGCGTTATTTGTTATGTGTATGAGATGCCAGCACTGGCATAACCAATTAATCATGGAACAGCAGCCATTGCAGAATAAAGGTAATTTTTCTGTTCAAAACAGATTATTGGTAATGTTATAAGCTGGCTAAATATTCGCAGGAGATACCCTGCTTCAGGTAAATACTGTGTAGAGAATCCTGTTAAACCGTACTCTCACCCTACTGACCATTATTCATGGTACCAATACGATTGAAGAGAGGAACAACGTCCCCGGAAAGTATCAGAATGTCTCAGGCTATTGCGCCTTTACCCACGCCCTCAAAAGCATGGACTTCTACTTTTGCAGCAGGTAACTGTTGCTCAATTGACTGCCTGATAAATAAAGCCAGCGATTCAACCGTAGTATCATACGGCAGAATATCAACCGCCTCACAACCCAGCATAATCTCAAAATACCCCTGAAAACTCCGGTAGGACGAACATATCATTCCCTCATGCCAGTATGCTACGGCACGCGGTGAAAGTTCTGAAACTGAAACGATGTCCTCCCGACTAAGTAGATAAGCGTTATTCCATCGTTTTGCCCACTGCTGTTCCCACCTGTGACTTCGTTCGCCATCAATTAAAATTCTAATGGTTGAGCGATGCCCATGCGCTATTCTCTGACAATTTCCGCGGTGTTTTTTCAGTCCGTGCGAATAATGGTAACTCTCACCATGAATAGTTTCAGGGCGTAACGTTATCGTTATACCCTTCACTCCCTGTGGCAAACACGCCAGCAGATGTTTTTCTATGCTGGATTCAAGGTAACGATCACTAATCTTATCGCTCCGGACCAGAAAGAAGCTCTCCTGCGGCCCGGAAATAAAACACCGAACCTTACCGTCGTTATCCAGCGTGGCGACTTCGGTCGTAGTCCCGGCATGACTCACCATGACATGACTATTTGTTTCCGGCACAATCAGGACATGATCGGCCAGTTTATCGATTTCATTTTTGATACTTTTTTTTGCATGAGAGAAATCCATTACCATGGATTCGGCATTCATATCTCCCTCAAGTATCATATCAACTATAAGGCTGTTACCAATCACCCCGGCTTCCGTATCAATGAAACTAAAATCCAGAACCGTCAGATCATTAATAAAAATTTTCAACCCGACCTCTTTAATAAAAAAAAAGCCTCGTCCGCAAAAGATGAAGAGGCAGACAACAGAATGCTAAAATGAGCAATATTTAGAAACCAGAACGTCTATACTCAGAATTCATTTCGTAACAGCTGATAACCTTCTACCAGTTTGACATTAGTACTGGCGACTTCTTCTGAAAATTGCAAAGATGCAGGATCGACTTTTGAATATTGGCTAAGATCAGTATCCACACCTACACGTTCTGTCGATGGGATATAGGTATTTTCAGGTAACGTAACACCATCCACCACCGCGTTATAGCGGATAACACAACCCGCCTGGATATGACAGTTGAACAGCACACTGTTGAAACCAATAAATACTCGTTCGTCAACCTTACATGGGCCATGAACTATTGCCCGGTGAGCAATGGATGTGCCACTTCCTACTGTTACTGGTGCGCCACTTTTTGAATGAATAACGACTCCATCCTGAATATTAGAGTGGGAATGGATAATAATAGGATCCATTTCCCCTTCTGAATTTAATTCATCAGCACGAATAACAGCATAGGGGCCGACGTAAACATAGTCATGAATGATGACCCGTCCACAAATAACCGCGGTGGGATCAATATAAGCCTTTGCCGACACAATAGGGGTATGACCTGATGGATTTTTACGTAACATTTTTAATACCTTTCCAGTTAATGCGGGCAACAGCGTTGTGCGGGTGCAGACTTTCCTGATGCACAACACGAATGTCATAAGCTTCACAAAACGGTGCGGTTTGCAACATGTGATCCAACCGACGGACAGCATCTTCACAGAACATCAGATTCTGGCCATTAGCCACCGCGAAAGCCTGTTCGTCACTACGCTTGACGACGGTTTGTACCGCCGTCCCAAGGGCGACTTCAGCACCCTCAATCAGGTCAATCACAGGAATTGATTGCGCACCTGGATGAAGCCGGATACTTATCCATGCCCAGCTTCGCTGACTGTGTGGTGTTGCCGGCATTCCTTTCCCGACAAGCCAGTCCACTATTTCTGCAGCCGGGAGCCGGTCTATCCGATCAGCAAAGTCTTTCCTAAACTGCAAACCTGCGACCTGGCGGCTAAGCGCCGCAGAAGCCGGGCAGGTTGACGAATAAGGAACCCCCACTTTAAGGGTGGCCGTAAATGATTGTCCGAGTTCGGCACTCAGAGTTACAGGATAAGCTTTCCAGCCAAGGTGGTTAGAATTTAACGACTTCCGCGACAGTAACAACTCACCGGAAATTTCGATACTGGCCTCGTCACTGCGTCCCTGATGAGAAGCCAGAAATGCCTTCAGCACATGGTGTAATAATCCCAGTGTGATTTCCCCTTGAGTCAGTTCGTCCAGTAGCAGATAAAGGCGGGACATATGTATCCCCTTTTCGGCTTCAGGTGAACTAAGAAGATTTATGCCGGCATTGACCTTTGCTGATACCGGCCGGCCTGCAATTTCAACCGGAAGGTCAATTTGCTCCATACCCACCCAGGATAATGACTCACCCGCACCGTCGGTCTTAGAGGCCTGAATATCCGGCAGCATGCCGGGGCATAAAGTTTGTTTCGCTGCACTACTCATTGATACCTGCCTGATCTTAAAGTTACTCTCATCCCAGCCCCATCCATTGCCTGAACTACCGCATTATTTTTTTCGGTACTGAACCTCAACTTTTTCCTCCTTTGTTTTAGCTTCAATACTCAATTCTGCGGTTGGCCTGAGTAGCAGGCGTTGCAGGCCAATAGCTTCGCCTGTATCTCTGCAGAAGCCATACTCTCCTGTTTCCAGACGCATAAGCGCTGCATCATATTTCGGCAGCAGGCGGCTTTCCCGATCTATCTGTCTGAAAATCAGACGTAAATGTTCTTCACGAAGGGCAATATCACCTTCATCGCCTGTTTCCGGATTATCCTGAAGTTGTTGCTTCATTTGCTCTATATGATTAATTACATCCTGCCTTTCGTAGCGGATGAGACGTCGGAAGAAGTCCTTTTGCACAGGATTCATGTAGTTTTCTGGCGACATCGCCAGGATTTGTTCTCTTTCAATGCTGGTGGGTTTAACCATATCCAATCCCAATAGTATCGATTATTGTTATGTTATAACATAACAATAAATGATTCTGCAAAACAACCTGTCAGGTCAGCAGGGAAACTTTTTTAGGCCAGGGATCGTGGAAAACTCCCCCTTGCTGCCACCAGATGATTTCATCTTCAGTGAGTAAACACTGCCGTAAAGCCAGACTGAAATCGTTGATTTCTCCGTCCTCACCAATGACAGTCAGTCGGCAGTGCCGGTCACCAAATCTGCCTGGCATATCTGCCAGTTGCTGCCGGAGAGTTAATCGTTCTTCTTTAGTCAGCGAATTATTAGGGTGAGCCAGTACCCCGGCTTTCCAGTAACTAATAAATTCAAGACTGATACTGCCTGCAGCCTGATTCCACAGCAAAGCCTGGTCATCCCTTCCGGGTAACCAGAAAAAACCCTTGCTGCGATAAACTTTTTTCCCCATAAAGCGATGGCAGGTATCCCACAGACGCTGCGGATGAAATGGACGGTCATCCTCAATGACTCGCCAGGAAATATCATATTTTTTTCCGGGTTTGTCGGGCAAAACTGCGTCAATGGTATCCTGAAGTTCATCAATAAGTAATGCGACCCGATGAAAGTCGTAATCAGGAATAGCAAGCAATTCATCCAGCAGTATGTTTCCCCGCGAAACAGCCATAATCGCAACCTGAGGGTTGAGCGGATGTATGGCCCTGGCAACTTCAGTCACCACATCTGAGGGCAGTCGGTCGTTTTTGGTTAGCAACAATTTATTGCAGAACATGATTTGTTCTGCCAGCAGACTTTCAATTCCTCTGTCCCCAAGAGTGAGGTGCTTCTGAAATTCCGGAATAAGCTGCTTACCTCTGTCATAGTCATCACTAAGCATCACCGTATCAACCAGAGACAGAAACGCTTTCAGAGTTACCCGGGGATGTTCTCGCAGATAGCGCACCAGAGGAAGAGGATGACTGCTCCCCGATGTTTCCAGTAAAATAAAATCCGGAGAAGGCGATTCCGGCAGTTTTTTCAGTGCGGAATCCAGCGTCTGAATTCCACTTTTACTGCTGATACTGTCTCCTGAAATACTGATAAAATTATTGCTGGCTGCATCAACGATTTCTGTATTAGCGACCAGGATGCCATCTACATCGAGTTCACTCATGTCATTAACAATAACTGAAACCGCCATTTTCCGCTTATGCGCCTGTGAAAGGAGACTTTTTAACAGCGTTGTTTTTCCTGCCCCCAGAAAACCATTGAGTATAATGAGTGGTATTCTTTTCATAATATCTGATTGTGTACCGGAACCATTAATGCAATTGTGTTGCAATAATACCCATTTCCTGCCAAAATTCAAACAACATGACCCGGAGGGGGAGCTATGACAACACCAGTGGACAAGACGCATAACTGGAAACAAACGTTGCGTGCACAGGGTTTACGGGTGACGCCCTCTACGCTGGCTACACTGGAGTGCCTTGAACATGCCAGCCAGGCGATAAGCCATGATGATTTAACTCAGCAATTAGGTGCGAAGGCACCCGACCGCGTGACTCTTTACCGAATCCTTGAGCGACTGATGCAGGTGGGTCTTGTCCAGCGCTATACAGACTCGTCAAGAACTCAGCGGTTCGCACTGACCGAACGGGCTGCCATAGGACTTTTTGAATGCGATAGCTGCCATCATGTTATTCCAATTCAACAGGATCCTGCGCTGAAAGCGGCCATTGAACTGGTAAAATCACATCTCTCAGGACATGGTATGACCGAACAGGAAATTACTCTTTCCAGCCATGGTATCTGTCAGGATTGTAACCGTAGTGGCAACAAGTAATTCTGGAGTTATTCAAGGTGATGAGTCATTCATATCTGGCTGGTTCGGGTGCTGCCAGATAAACATAATAATCAAACTCACGAAGGCACCTGTTACGCTAAAAGTATGATTCATTCAGGTTTATCAGACCGGTTTTAGCTTGTTTGTCACGTGTCTCAGCAGATGCTTTTTTACTCACCCTAATGCTCTCTTTTGTGCAGGACTGAGAACCCTGTGATAAGTGAAGTAACAGCGCAAAAGGTCATGATGTATTGATGAATGAGGAACAAGTGATCATTTAATACATTACCGTCAGAAAAGAGAGTTGGCATTAGAAAGGTCTGCGAAACATCCCCCGGGATATCGGATATGTTGCACCCTCAGGGGTGAAATTTTAACATTTAATGTTACGTTATAACGTAACTTAATGGTGATTTTATGAACCAAGCCCGTGAAGTAATCATTGTCGGTGCAGGTCCGGCCGGAGTGGGAATGGCGGCAATTCTACGCCGAAGTGCCATACAGGACATTCTGGTTGTTGACAGCCACGAGGTAGGTGCCTCCTTTTTACGCTGGCCGAAAGAAACCCGTTTTATTACTCCTTCTTTTTTTTCCAATCCGTTTGGTCAGCCAGACCTGAACTCGGTAACCCCTGACAGTTCACTGGCGCTTTTCAGTGGCGAAGAGCATCCGGGTGGACAAACCTACGCCAGTTACCTGAGGGCGGTTCTGGATGAGTATCAGATCCCTGTCCTGGCTCCGGCCAAAATTACTAAGGTTGCATTGCTCAGTTCAGGTCATTTTATACTTACAACAGCGACTAGTGAGACCCTGGAGACTCGCTGTTTAATTTGGGCTACCGGGGAATTCCAGTTTCCTGACCGGAAGATTTTCCCGGGAGCAGGTCTTTGTTGCCATTATGCAGATGTCACCAGTTGGAAAGAGACCCCAGCAGGTGAATACATTGTGATTGGCAACTATGAAAGCGCTGTAGATGCCGCTGTAAACCTACTGGAAAATGGCTCTTCGGTGAAAATGTTAACCCGTTCAGCGCCCTGGTCAACTCATCATATTAGCGATCCCAGTGTTTCGCTTTCTCCTTATACCCGTGACCGTCTGAACAGAATAATGAATCACCGGCGTTTCGAAATTTATGAAGATGCGGATGTCTGCCAGGTCACCCGAACGGCAAGCCCGGAGAGTGCTTACAAAGTCCATACTACCCATGGTCAGGTCTTTACAACGAACCAACAACCTTTACTGGCTACCGGTTTCCAGTGTGGAGGGGGAGCAAGACAACTGTCTGGTTTTTTTGAATGGAATGATGATGGCTATCCTGAGTTAACGGACGAAGACAGCTCTACCTTGTTCCCTGGTTTGTACCTTGTCGGGCCCCATGTACGTCATGCCAGTAATATTTATTGCTTTATCTATAAGTTTCGTCAGCGTTTTCCTGTAGTGGCACAAAGCATTCATCGTCATCTTGGCCTGCCTTCAGAGGGTTTACAAAACTGGTGGGAGCTGCCTTCAGAACCCGCCTGCTGTATCAATGATAACTGTGCGTGCTGAGGTCGGGATATGCAAAAAACATTCGTTTTAATGGGATTAGAGAGCGCAGGAAAATCGACTCTGTTTAATCTCCTGACGGAGAGTATTGCCAGTGATGAACGTAATTTTCGGGGGTCAACGGTGGTATGTCGGGAAGGTTTCATTAAACAGGTGGGCATCGGCCTGGTGGATTCGCCAGGCATACGCTTTGAGAGTGACAGTGAAACCACAAAACTCGCCCTTGATGCACTCAGCCAGCATGATGGAATTATCCTCGTTCTTCGGGCCACACACGCTCAACAAGAATGGCAGTCACTCTGCCGCCTTATTCCAGCCGGAACAAAAAACCTGATTATCCTGATGACCTTTCCTGATAAGGTCATCATAGGGCTCAACGAGGTCGCAAAATACCTTGAGGAAGTCTCAGGTGCACCAGTCATGTCAGTGAATGCCAGAGAAACTGACAGCAATGTTCGCCAGCAAGTCCTGCAGTTACTGGTGCACAGTAAACCCACTCCTTCGGCGGACGCTTTAACCTGCCATAAAATGCCGGTGATTAATCTGCTGACTGCCCACCCCCGGGAAACGATATTCGAGCACCGTTGGATGGGTCCGCCTGCGGCGATAATGTCTCTTTTTCTGCTTTTTGCTGTTCCGGTATGGGTCGCATGGTTGCTGTCCGATTTCATTCAGCCTGTTATTGATGATGCGATGATTCAGCCGGTTCAGAATATAACCACCCACTGGCCCGGCTTTCTGAAGGCATTATTTGTGGGCAATTATGGGCTTTTGAGCCTGGGACTTTATTCTTTTATCTGGGCATTTCCTGTTGTAGTACTGATAGGGGTATCACTTTCAATGACAGACGACAGTGGACTTAAGGAAAGAATTACGGCGACGCTGGACCCCGTGTTGCGAAAACTCGGTCTCACTGGTCAGGATCTTATTCCTGTATTAAGCGGTTTTGGCTGTAATGTCGTGGCGGTTTTTCAGAGCCGTTCGTGTTCCCGTTGCACCAGGCAGTCCTGTATCAGCCTGATTAGTTTTGGATCTGCATGTAGCTATCAGACGGGGGCAACGCTTTCGCTTTTTAATGCCGCCCACCAGCCCTGGCTTTTTATTCCCTATCTCAGCCTGCTGTTTATCACTGGCGTAATTCATACCCGCCTGTGGAATCCGTCGTTGAAGGCTGACCTAAACCAACGTTTAACAGAGCTCACCTGGTTACAGTGGCCGCGCTGGCGAAATGTGACCTGGATGCTGAAAAATATCCTCCGCCAGTTCATGACACAAGCCATGCCGTTATTCCTGATGATCTGCATTGTTGCGGGGATACTTGATTACGCAGGAGTCACCCGCTGGCTAAGTGAATCGATGGCACCTTTACTTCATCTTTTTAAGTTGCCGGCAGCACTGATGCCCGGGATCATTTTTTCACTGTTAAGGAAAGATGGTTTGATGGTACTTAATCAGGGTGGCGGCAGCTTAATTCAGTCCCTTAGTTCATCTCAGTTACTACTACTTGTCTGGCTTGCCTCGACGTTGACGGCCTGCCTTGTCACAATATTGACTATCGCCCGTGAAATAAACTGGCGGTTTGCCGCGGGAATCGCAGGTAAACAGGCGTTGACGTCTCTGGCGGTAGCCCTGGGAATATCTCTGATATTCATGTATGGAGCATAATATGATCCCGAAAACCTACGCGGAATGGTACAAATGTATTACAGAAGAATGTGGGATTCCCCTGACTCCGGCATTCATTACTTCCCGTCTGACAGTCCTTGAAGACCCGGGGCATCAGGAAACCCGACGTTTTGTCTTATTATATGGACAAGCTCATCTGAACATGGTGGTCAACTGGTTCAGAAAAGCCAGTGAACGATTGTTTTAAACCCTCCTTCTCACCTTAATTCAATGGTACCCGCCAAAGGCGGGTACCTAATGAGTCACTCCCCGAACCAGGCCTCAACAGGGTCGGGATATTGTCGCCATTTTTGAGGTCCCTCGGCAAATTCGCTATCCGTTAACAGGGCAGACTCCAGCCGGTCGCGCAGTTCAGTTTCATTCATTGCCATTCCAATAAAGACCAACTCCTGCCGGGCATCACCAATACCCTCCTTCCAATGAGACATGATATATTTGAGTGATTCTGGATCCTCTGGCCAGCGTTCTTTTGGCACACTCGCCCACCACATACCCCCCAGTCCTTGTCGCGCGACGCCACCGGCCTGTGACCACGTACCAGCGTACTCCGGACGACTGGCTAGCCAGAAGTGCCCTTTTGACCTGATGACTCCATCCAGCTCATTTTCCATCACCTGCCAGAAACGGGTCGGGTGAAAAGGCCGGCGGGCGCGGAAGACAAAGCTGGCGATCCCGTATTCTTCTGTCTCCGGTGTATGTTCACCCCGGAGTTCTTTAAGCCAGCCAGCTGCCTGAGCGGCCTGCCCGAAATCAAACAGTCCGGTATTCAGTATGTTGTCCAGTGAAACCTGACCAAATTGTGAAATAACGATTCTGGCCCGTGGATTCAGTGAACGTAAAATCGCCATCAGTCTGTCTTTTTCCGTTTCGCTGATAAGATCAATTTTATTAAGGACCAGGACATCACAGAATTCAATCTGGTCAATCAACAGGTCAACAACGCTCCTGTCATCCCCTTCACCTAACGATTCTCCACGTGATTCAATACTGTCTTCCGAGCCATAATCTTTTAAGAAATTGAATCCATCCACCACAGTCACCATGGTATCCAGACGCGCAACCGTCGAAAGGCTTTCACCATCATCGCCTTCAAAGGTAAACGTTTCTGCAACAGGCAAAGGCTCAGAAATGCCGGTGGACTCAATCACAAGCTGATCAAATCGCCCTTCTTTCGCCAGACGATTAACTTCAAGCAAAAGATCCTCACGCAACGTGCAGCAAATGCAACCATTGCTCATTTCTACCAGTTGTTCTTCTGTCCGGGAAAGTTCCGCCCCTCCCTCTCTGACCAGAGAAGCATCAATGTTCACCTCAGACATATCATTCACGATGACAGCAACACGTCGTCCTTCCCGGTTGTTCAGGATATGGTTAAGCAGGGTTGTTTTTCCTGCTCCCAGAAATCCGGACAGCACGGTCACCGGCAAACGTTTATCATTATTAAAATTCGTACTAGCTTCTGACATTAACTTACCTCTCCTCCAATTTTTTATTCTATAAATCCGGATAAGACGGGTCGCCGATGACGACGACACTTTCGCCCTTAATCGCATTGTAAAAGCAGCTTCGTCGCCCCGTGTGGCAGGCTCCCCCCTGTTGATCAACCAGTAAAAGCACCGCATCTCCGTCGCAATCCAGTCGGATATCATGCACCCGCTGGATACAGCCAGAGCTTTCTCCCTTCCGCCACAATACGGAACGTGAACGTGACCAGTAACAGGCTCTGCGGGTACGTAATGTTTCCTGCAGGGCCACCTGATTCATCCAGGCAAGCATCAGTACTTCTCCTGTGTTGTACTGCTGAGCAACCACAGCAATCAGTCCATCCGGCCCCCAGGGTATTGACGACAGAATGTCTTCAAGTTTGAAGACTGCACCTGCCGGGGCTTTTTCCAGTAGCAGAAACATTGGCACCTCAGAGTTTTGTTGTTATGTTATAACATAACAATTATGTTTACCAATTGTTCTTATTACTCAGCTAATAACGTTATCAACAGCGTTATCTGTTCCGGAGTCACAGAGGAGAAATGCAACCTTGGCGACAACAGGAGGTCATCAGTGGTAACTCATAAATACTATTCGGTAACGTCAGAGGAGGTTGTCCTCTCCTCTACGGATTGTCCTGCATTGATGCAACTCATTGAGAGTAAGAAAGTCCATATCACGCCGCTCCGGGAAAGGGTTTCTTATTTTGTCAGGCAAGCGAAAGATAAGGGTATTAGTGCTTATCCGATACTGGAGTTAATGAAAAAGGATAATCCAAATGCCAAACCCTCCACGGTGTACCGATCTCTCGATTATCTGGAAAAGACAGGGATTATCGTTAAAATTGAATGCTGCAGTAAATTCGTCAGGAAAAAGCATTTATCATCTGAGACAGCAACTCTGTTTATGATTTGCGCAACTTGCGGGACGATTATTCAGCATGTTGACGAGCATATTCATTCTTATATTGAAAATAACGCAACAAAGTATGGTTGTACGGTGTATAAAAAAGATATGGAAATATGGGTAACCTGCCCTGATTGCCGGGTAAAACAGTCAGCCTTATTCGCCAACATGGATTAAAGCCATCTCAACCAAGGCAACACAAAGAGATAAATTACAGATTCCAAAAGACAGACTGAAAATAACACGGATATCTCTGCAAGTGGATAACGTCAGTTTTAGAGTAAGTTATATCAGCAATATAACTTTAATGAAAAAAGCAGACCCCGTCTGCCTTTAGGCTATTTAATTAATTAAGGGAACCCTATTCCCGGGACGTCAGAGTATTTTTTCACGGGCAATGTGATAATGCACTCCCTGCCAATAACATAAATTCTCCGCAGAGGCCCTTATTTTTATCCAGAGATGAAACAGATACAGTGGCGGTCATACCCGCGACCAGCTCAATACCTTGCGGTAATTTGTCTATGTGAATTCTGACCGGGATACGCTGCGCGAGTCGCACCCAGCTGAATGTAGGCTCGACATTCGGCAGTCCAAGTCCCCCGGTGTCGTCATTATTATCATCTATCCCGCGTCCGATACTCTCCACATGACCTGTGATTACTGGCTGAAATCCCATCAACGAAATCTGTGCACTATCTCCTGTGCGAATATGGCGCAACTTTGTCTCTTCAAAATAGCCAACCACCCAAAAACTATCGGCATCGATAATGGCTATATTAGTGTTTCCCGCGGTAGCATAGTCGCCGGGGCGAAGTCGTAAATGGGTGACATAGCCCGCCACCGGAGACCGGACAATAGCATGGGATAAATTAAGCTTTGCAAGATCCAGTGCTGCCAGTGATGCCTGGTAATTGGCCGCAGCAACGCTGGCGGCGCTGGAAGTTTGTTGTAAATCTTCACTGGAAATCACCCCTTTAATCTGAGAACGGCGTCGCGCCGCATCCTGACGCATCAGCATTTCATGACGTTTAGCCTCAACATCTGCCTGTGCACTGGCCACTGCAAGGCTTAACCAGTGGGGATCGATGGAATAGAGCACATCGCCGCGGTTAACCCACTGATTATCGTGGACGGTCACATTAACCACCGGTCCGGAGACATCAGGTGCTATCTGTACCACATCAGCGCGAACCCGGCCATCGCGTGTCCAGGGCGTTTGCGCATAATGTTTCCAGAGAATAAAAGCCAACAGTCCGGCCACCGCCACAGCGCTAAGCGTCAACACATAGCGGCCCAGTAGAGAAAGTAATGGTTTCATTTAAAAATCCCCGGGGAGTTAAGCCCCTGCAACAGCAGGTAAAACATAATTATCATCACGCAAATGTTGATGACGGGTCGAAATGGCAAGCGTCGGTAACCCTCACTGAGCGAGAAAATCTGAATAAGTAAACGTGTACAGATCAGCGCGACAAGGGCTATGATCAGCAGACCAGGCACAAAAACCCCTTCAAAATTAAAATCATTGATCATCAGCAGGCCCCGGGTTCAGAACGCTAAACGCACAGTACAGGTCAACCAACTGCCCGATATCTTGTCTGGATAGTTCATCTGTCAGGGTCAGGCTGCGTTCAGTCAGGCTGGCGATCCGTTGAAGTAAGGTGTCGGTATCAGTCGCGCGTGTCAGAAGAGTGAGTATTTCGGTAACTTCCTGGTTGGCATGTGCATCAGACTGCCGTAATCGCATAACACACAGCCCTTTACGCAGGGTATGCAATAACTGATTTAGCGCCCCCGCCGACTGACTGCTGCGCTGTAATCTGGGCAGTATCAACGCTGCCCTGTCAACCATCAGGTTAGTCCACAGGGTTTCATCTGAATTCAGCACACCTTTTACGCTGCGGCTAATGTCTCGCTGACATAATGCCAGCAACCGTTTTATCGCCTTGTCTGCCTGCACAGTCTGAAGCAGGCTCATGCCGAATACCGCAAAACCGGTCGCAAAAAACAGTGCGATTGCAGTATTCACCGCCCCGGCAAAATCACCGCTATAATGAGCACCCAGTTCGCACAGGATAGGCAGCGTGAGTGTGATTCCCATCGCCATAAACGTGGTTGGCGGTCTGGCCTGAAGTGATCCGGCCAGCAGATATACCGGAGCTAATACCGCGACCAGCACAATAAAATCATTGACTTGTGGCAACAGAGCGAAGCTGTAGATAAGACTTACCACGACTCCCCAGAAGGAGCCGATAATGTATTTCACAATATGCGGGGCGGGTGTATCGAAGCTGCCAAACAAGGTGCAACAGACACCAAGGATAGAAACTGCCGTGCCGCCATCTGGCCATGCCGTATAAATCCACAGCAGACAACCACTCAAAATGATGATGAATGCCCCCAGTGCAGTGCGGGCAGCAGTGAGAGGGTCGCGATGGAATACATAGCCTCTCACGCTGGTGTTATCCCGGAGGTCAGGCGTCTGCTGAGCGAGATGAATCACCCCGGTAAGACGATAACACTGCTGTATAAGAACAATGGCCTCGGTAAGGTAGCGTAGAAGACTCACCTGCAGCGCTTCTTCAAACGTCAGCTGATTCACGACATAATGCTGCAGTAATTTTTCACTTCGACTTTCAAGCGCTTCGCCCCTGTGTTTAAAGTGGCTTTCATCTTTACCGCTCAGCCAGAGAGAAACGTCACTCAGCAACTTCTGCACATCACCGGGTATCTTCTCAGTCAACGCGATACGATCACGCAACTCACAGTTAACGATAACTAATCTCGCGAGTTTGTCGTGAAGCCCTTTTCTGGCATTTTTTGCCGGAACAGAGAGCGAAAAATCGTAAGGAATGTGATGACTAATGCCCTGCAGTAACTGCAACCCCAATGCCATATGTAAAGGTGAGGAAGCAGCATCGGTTTTACCCGTCAATGTATCCGCGATACTCTGTCTTGCCGCGATTAGCATCTGCAACAATCTACTGTTGAACTGCCCTGAGAGGCGCGTGGGCAATACATAACGATGAATCAGTGCTGCACACAGGATACCAATCATGATTTCCTGTACCCGAATGATAGCCACGTTAAAGATAGCACCAGGATCGGAGACCTCAGGGAAACCAATCAGGCTTGCGGTATAACCCGCAAGAACGAAACCATAAGCACGGGGTGTTCGTTCCAGTAAAGACAAATAAAGGCAAAAAGTGATCCAGCCCGTCAGTATCACGCTGCAAAGTACGGGGGTATTGACGAATATTGGAACAATAAATACCGTCATACCCGCGCCGGCGACAGTTCCCACCAGCCGATACAGACATCTGCTGAGCGATGCCCCGACAGAGGTTTGCGAAACAATATATACGGTGATAATTGCCCAGGACGGCCGATCCAAGCCAATTGACAGTGCAATGTAGTATGCGAGCATCGCTGCGATAAAACTCTTTGCGGAATAGAGTAGCGCGTTCGAATCATTCAATAGTGAAGGCGAGACCCTGCCACGCAGTCGATGGCATAACGTATTTAAAGAATTCAGGTAAGTTGCGTTGATTTTTCTCATGCCGGGAATTATTACCGGCTTGCATATCTACTTAAATACTCTATTCTGTCAAAAAATACCTAAATTTTGCCAATTCTATGTTACCGCCACTCGCCAATACACTGTTTGATCCGGATTCTACCTCTAACGCCGCAGTCGCACGGCATCTGGATTTCGTCGATTATGCTGCTGAAGTGCCGGTGCATACGCACCGTAAAGGACAATTAATCATTGCGCTCTATGGGGCGGTAATTTGTCGCGCCGAAAATGATATCTGGATCGTGCCGCCGGATTGCGCCGTCTGGATCCCGGGCGGAGTACCACACAGCGCCAAAGCGACCTGGAACGCACACCTGAACTATCTGTTTATCGAGCCCGGAGCTGCAGCGCTGCCGGAGCGATGCTGTACGCTGGCTATTTCCGGTCTGATCAAGGAACTTGTTGCTCGTTTAACCCATGAAGGCCTGGAATACTCGCCGGAAAGCCATATTGCCAGACTGACCAGGGTGACACTGGATGAGTTAGCCACCATGCCGCAACAGAAACTCAGTCTGCCGGTATCGTCGAACCCTAAAATCCGTGCCATGGCCGATGCGCTGGTCAGTCAGCCGGACGATCGAAGCACTTTTAAAGCGTGGGCAAAAAGGCTGGCAATGAGCGAGCGGTCTCTCGCTAGATTGATGGTGCGCGAAACCGGGTTGACATTCGGACGCTGGCGTCAGCAACTGCAACTGATCATCGCGCTTCGGGAACTGGCGAGCGGCGTGTCGGTCCAGAACGTGGCAGCAAATCTCGGATATGAGTCGGTGAATGCGTTTATTACCATGTTCAAAAAGGCAATGGGCAGTACTCCTGCGCACTATTTTTCTGAGCGGAAAATAAGTTCAAACTTATCCGATAGTTAGCGTTATCACGTCATTCAACCTTAAGCGACTCAACATCACTTATGCCGAACTGCGTGAACGATCCCGTAATGTCAAACGTTGTGAAATTCATTGAGCTGCTCAATCTGAGTACATCAGTTATGTGACACTGTTATAAGACGTTAAGACCAGACTGGTGCCCTCTAATTCCTTCCTGACTTATCAGCGCGACGAACAGCCTGCGGTGGCTTGCCATAAATCTTTATGAAAGCCCGCCGCATCCGTTCCGGGTCACCGAAGCCCACCGCGCCGGCGATCCACTCTATAGGCTCGGAGCCTGCCTGCAACCGCACCATGGCGGCTTCACTTCGCAGACGTTCCACCGCCCGGGCAGGAGTTTCACCCGTTTCACGACGAAAGTTTCGCCCGAACTGGCGAGGACTGAGATTGACAGCCTCCGCAATCCTTTCGATCGATAGCGGTTCGTGAAGGTGGTCGCGCATAAAGCTTAATGCCATACGCATACGGTCGGTTTCGGGATCCATCAATGACATTGGTGAGAACTGCGACTGACCGCCTGATCGGCGATGATAGACAACGAGTTCACTGGCTACCCTGCGCGCCACATCGACGCCCAGGTCAGTCTCTATTAATGCCAGCGCCAGGTCTATACCGGCGGTCACCCCGGCCGATGTCCAGATCCCGTGGTCCTCAGTGAAAATCCGGTCAGATTCAACTTTCACAGCAGGATATTCCTGCTGCAACCGGTGAGCCATCCGCCAGTGAGTTGTTGCCCGCCTGCCGTCAAGCAATCCCGCTTTTGCAAGAAGGAATGCTCCGGTGCAGACGCTGGCGACACGTGCAGTCCGGCCAGCAAGTGCGGCGACGACCTCGACCTCACCGCTATCGAGCATGGTGACAGTATCACCGCCGACGACAATCAGCGTGTCTGTCTTTGCTGAGGTTGCCAGACTGGTCTCAACCGGAAGACCGCCGCTTCCGCACACCCTTCCCCCGGCACGCGACACAGTGCTGAGCTCATAGAAAGAGTGTCCAACAATACGCGTCACAGATTCAAATGCGCCGAATGGCCCGGCAAGGTCAAGAATCTGGTGACCGGGATAAATGTAAAAACCGACAGTATGCATGATGTCCTATTTTAAGGGATCTATGTCCTTTACGCAATTCAGGCATCGCGACATCATTGATCCAGTTCGATAACCTAACTCAATCCACGAGGCAGCCTAAAATGACTACCGTTGTTATCCCGCTCTACGAGGGCGTTACACATCTCGATTTTACCGGCCCGCATCAAATGTTAAGTCTCGTTCCGGACGTACAGATCATCGTTGCATCACTGGATGGCTTACCTGTTAAGTCACATGGTTTAACCTTCGGTGAGTTAACCAGTCTTGAGGCGATAGAGCATTGCGATATCCTGTGTGTCCCTGGCGGTGCAGGTTGTGTATCGGCAATCGAAAACCCGCGCTTTGTTCATGTTATCCAACGACTAGGCAGCCACGCAGAATATCTGACGTCCGTGTGCACCGGTTCACTCATCCTGGCAGCAGCAGGCCTGCTGGAGGGACGTCGTGCTGCCTGCCACTGGGCCTGGCGCGATATGCTTACGCTATTTGGCGCAATCGCCGATGACAGACGCGTGGTACGCGACGACCATGTGATCACCGGCGGGGGCGTTACAGCAGGAATCGATTTCGCACTCACGTTGATCTCAGAATTACGAGGGACAGACACAGCACAGTCCATTCAGTTATTACTTGAGTATGCCCCTGAACCGCCCTTCAATGCAGGCCTGCCCGACACAGCACCATCATCTGTCCGTCATTTGGTTCTTAACAAAATGGCAAATACGCTCACAGAGGCTAAGCAGCGTATCGGCCGGGTGGCGCAACAACATCCTGACTCACTCACAATTTAGGAAATATTACAAATTCCTGATTAACCGAAACTTCTGTTTTAAGGAGAGAGTATGAGACTTAAGGGAAAGACCGCGCTGATAACCGGCGGTACCAGTGGCATTGGGCTTGCCACCGCACAGCTTTTCGTCCGTGAAGGCGCACGCGTCATTGTTACCGGCCGTGACACCAGCAAATTCGATGAAGTTCAAAGCATACTCGGCAAGAACGCAGTCGTTCTTTCTGCTGATGTGGGTTCTGTCGAAGACATGCGCCTGACAAGCCATAAAATCAGAGAAACCTTTGGCGGACTTGACATCTTTTTTGCTAATGCCGGTATCGCATATGCCACGCCATTGGCCACCACCGATGAGAGCCACTACGATGAGATTATGGATATCAATGTGAAAGGCGTATTCTTCTCTATGCAGGCAATAGCTCCGATTCTGAATAAAGGCGCCTCGGTAATTTTGACCACGTCTTTTATCATTCATGTCGGCAGACCCGGAATCTCACTTCTCGCTGCGTCCAAGGCTGCTCTGCGTTCGCTGGCTCGCAGCTGGTCCCGCGAATTACTGGATCGTCAGATCCGGGTGAATGCTATCAGTCCTGGCAGCATTGACACCCCATTGATTAGCAGGCGCCGAACCGCAGAGCAGCTTGCAGACTTTAAAGATCAGATGGCAGCTCAGATTCCTGTTGGACGGATGGGTGAGGCAGCAGATATTGCTGCGGCGGCGCTTTATCTTGCCAGCGATGAATCTTCGTATGTTCTCGGGGCAGAAATAGTCGTCGATGGCGGAATTTCTCAGATCTGATACACCGGTCAGGCGGGAGGTTTTTCATCCGGCATCCATTTGTAGCTATAGGGGCAATAATCCCTATAGCTATTAGTTTTTCATGTTATAGCAGCTGAAGAATCGGATAACAGGCCCGGGTTTACGTAATTCCGGGCAACGAGGGAAGAAATTAAAAATCAATGTGGACAGCAGATAAACCTATGTTGCGCATGATAAGGTTCTTGTCTGGAACGGGAACGTAAGTTGTCTGGAAGGCTGATTTTTTACTCAGGAACATCGTTCAGAACGAGCTTTTTCCTGGCGAGTCCGGGTTTAACACCGCAAGCTGTACTTCTCCTCATGCCTTGACATCTGCCCGGAGCTAACTAAGGTAAAGAGGTTACTATTTCTTAATCTCCCCCGTCTTTCGCCAGTCAGAAAATTTGTCCATGACTGGCCGCTCAGAGGAAACACCCATGCAATACAAGAAACTAGGCTCCACCGGGCTGGATATTTCTGCGTTATGCCTCGGTTGTATGACCTATGGCGAACCGGATGCCGGCGCACATAGCTGGACGCTGAATGAAGAAAAGTCCCGCCCGATCATTGCTCATGCCATCGATAACGGCATTACTTTCTTCGATACAGCAAACAGTTACTCCGCCGGAACATCCGAAGTGATCGTGGGAAAAATACTCAAAGAACTGACCCGCCGGGAAGAAATTGTCATTGCGACCAAGGTTTTTTTCCCACCGGGTGCCAATGACGGCGAAAAAAAACCGAACGGTCAGGGGCTGTCTCGTAAAGCGATCATGACCGAAATCGACAAAAGCCTTCAGCGACTACAAACCGACTATGTCGATCTGTATCAAATCCATCGCTGGGATTATTCCACGCCGATTGAAGAGACTATGGAAGCATTACATGATGTAGTAAAAGCAGGTAAGGCCCGCTACATTGGTGCATCCTCTATGTATGCCTGGCAGTTTGCTAAAGCGCAGGAAATTGCCCGCCGTGAAGGCTGGACACCCTTTGTATCGATGCAAAACTATGTCAACCTGCTCTACCGTGAAGAAGAGCGGGAAATGATTCCGTTATGTGCTGACCAGTCGGTAGGTTTAATGCCGTGGAGCCCAATGGCGCGCGGGAGACTGACCCGCCCTGTCGGCGTCACCTCCGCCCGTTCGGAAAGCGATAAGGTGAGTAAAGCGATGTACAGCCAGATGGAAGACGCGGATAACAAAGTGATTGCTGCGGTAGAAAAAATAGCGCAGGCACGTGGTTTACCGATGGCACAGATTGCGCTGGCCTGGGTGCTGGCGAAACCCGAAGTTTCAGCCCCCATTATCGGTGCTTCAAAAACTGAACAAATTGATGATGCCATTGCGGCGCTCAATGTGAAGCTGACCGATGAAGAGATTACATTGCTTGAGGAGCACTATATTGCTCATCCGATCATGGGTTTCAGTTAACTTATCCACGGTGGTTAACCGGTCTCGGGGCCGGTTAACCCGCAATACGGCCACCCAGAGAGAAACGGGTGAAATCACCAGTAAGAATTTTGCCTGCATGACAACCACTTCCCAGACCAGACCGGGCACAATTCCTCCTTTCACCCATAGCATCATACAGGTGTAACCACACCTCTCCTATCCGGGAAACATGAGATCTTAGCATCAGGAATGATAAAAATACCCGGGCGGCGGTGGATCGGGGTACCCGGCAATGACAGACAAGAACCATTTCCCCCCGGCAAGCAATAGCCCGTATAATTGGCGCCAGCGCCCTTGCGCACTATCTGCCCGCACATTCAGGAAAACGGTTATGAAGCAAATACACTTTAAATATTACGACATGGTGGAAGAGTATGCGGAGGAGTGCCAGCAGCCGGTTAAAGAATCTGAAGCCGATGCTCTGGCTCACTATTTTCAGCTACTGCTGACCCGCCTGTCAGAAAACCCTGAAATCAGCGAGCAGGATCAGCAGCAGATGGCGGCAGAAGCCGGTATCGAAACTCACCGAATTGATGATATTGCGGAATTTCTAAATCAATGGGGTAACGAATAACCCGGGCTGACAGCCCACAGGCCCGTCAGGAGCCAAACAGCCAGGACCACGGACAACGGCAGCGTTCTGCCAGTCATGAGGAATTCGTCATCAGCCTGTGGCCGCCACAGGCTGAGGTCATACCCGTCAGCATCAGCAGATTAGAGATGTTTGATCATCCAAATACCACAGCTGTTATGGCCGGTATTGCCCAT
>Ga0157363_1000219_pt1 | contig 44119 bp, 32 predicted proteins | sample AttsexASBM1_FD_111477 | JGI IMG/M metagenome (GOLD analysis project Ga0157363, IMG submission 111477) | Fungus gardens microbial communities from leaf cutter ant in Ribeirão Preto, State of São Paulo, Brazil - Atta sexdens ASBM1 | ecosystem: Host-associated > Fungi > Mycelium > Unclassified ... | reverse complement strand
GGTTGGCTTCTCCGGCGACGCCCGCCGTGTTAAAGGGGCTTTCCCAGCCCAGAATGCGCACCTGCACCTGCCTTTTTTCCGCCAGCTCGCAGAGCAGCCGGCCAATACAGGGCGAGCGGCCGTCGCGGATAAAATACATCGACGGCTGGAACCCCCAGCAGATGATGTCGACGGATTTACGGGCGTTGGCAATGGCGTGGTGCACGGCGGCAAAAGCCTCTTCCCCGTTGACCAGCGGCCGCCAGGTGGTCGGCAGAGGATGATATTCCGTGCGCTGGATAAACCAGGGCGGCGTGATGGTGCACTCCCGGCTGCGGTTCAGCGCGATGGGCACCACGATATCCTGTTGATTCATTGGTTTTCTTCCCTGTTAGTTGATCCCTGTAACATGTCGACGTAGAGGTGGCGATGGTGAGTATGATCCGCCGGCGAGACGACTTCCTCGTCAGGCTGCGGAGCATGGTTATGCAGGCCAAGATTGGCCAATATGCCCTGATCGGGGTTGCGAAACTCGCTAACCACCGGGATCTCATAGCTGGCGCCGTTCGCCATGACCAGACGGTAATCGCGGGTAGCAATCTGATGATCTATTTCCAGCTGGCCATTCGCATCCAGCACGCCCTGACTTAACGGGGCGCCGTTGGCATAAAGCGTGTAGGGCATCCCGACCCAGCTGGCATTGTCCGTGGCGTTAGCGGCCTGTGGCAGGCTAAAGCGCAAAGACTGCACGGCTGTCGCCTGCAGCGGCGGGTAGTCGGGATGCTCCGCCTGCATACTGGCCGGGCCGCTATAGTCAAAATCCACCGCTTTGACGGCAAAATCGCCCTGAGTTCCCTGCTCAATTCTGTAGGGATCGAGCGTGATATAGCTGCCACCCGCGTTAAGCGTGATCTTCTTTTTAGCCATAATATGGATTTCGTCTTCGGTACTGACTATCTCCAGCCCGTGACGAGCCAACAGCTGCATCTGGTCGTTCTGCGCCTGAATCGTTACCTCGCCCTGATTAGCGATTAGCTTCATTCCCAGCCTGCGTACAAACAGGCTGACGCCCTCGCCCACGCCGATAAACAGACGCTTTATCACGCCTATATCCGCGTCGGCGCCCGCGTTGACCATGACATTGCGGGAAGCGGCCAGCTGCAGATGCTTGCCGCTGGTGAGAGCGATGCCTTCCGGCGCGCTGAGCAAAGCGACCGCCTTTTGCAGCCGCTCGATCTTTTCGCGCATAAAGGCCAGCTGCGCCTCCCATTGCGCCGGCTCCGCTTTCGCCGTTTGCGCGTCGTCAGACAGCGCTTTTAGTTGTTCTCCGGCTGCGGTCAGCCGCTCTGCTGCCTCCGCCATCGCCAGCATCTCTCCATCCGCTTTCGGCTGCGCCTCCGCGCTGATAAATACCCCTTTGCCGCCGCGCAGCGCCACATGTCCATCCGTGCGCAGCTCGGCGCCTTCACCCCGCAGCTGGCGCTCCGCGTTTACGTTATGACCCAGGTTCAACTGAGTTTTCCCATGCTCCGTCGCCAGCTTGATATGCTCTTCACCACGCTTGTCCTCCATGCGCAGCTTGTTGTTGGCGGGCGTGCGGATGACGTTGCGCGTGCTGTTTTTCTCCGTCACGTGATCCGGATGCCGCGAGTCGTGCAGCGCGTGCGCGATATAGGGGCGATCCGGATCGCCGTTGTGGAAGGCTATCGCCACCTCCGTGCCCTGTATCAGCGGAAAATGAAAGCCGTACATATCCCCGCCATAGGGCTTCGCCAGCCGCACCGGCATACTCTCCTGTCCCGCCGTGCGCTCATCGCGGTCCGCATCGAACCTCACCCGATATAGTCCCGCCGCGTCCTGCCACGCATACAGGTCGCCTGAGCGCGCGCTGGTCACGCGCGCCATCAGCGTGCCGCTCACTACCGGTCGCGGTTTCAGCATTGGCCGCCACACCTGCGGGCTCCTGTCCGGCACCGCCGAGAACGCCACTTTCAGCGCCTGTCGGCGGCTTGCGCTCAGCGTCACCGACACCACCAAAAGCCAGCCGCTCAGCGCTTCAGGCAGCGGCGATACCGCATCCGCCTTCACATTTATCACCTGGGCAGGCCCCAGCGTTGCGTCACTGCTTTCTCCCGTCACCTCCGTGCGGCGACATAGCTGCCGCTCGTGAGCCAGCCGCGCGTAAAAGTTTCCCGTTTCCGCCGCTGGCCACAGCGCTTCTCCTCGCTCATGGTGGCCTGTACCGTATAGCCACTCATCGCCATAGGTTACCGCTTCGTCATCACCGCCGGACACGTCTGCCGCTGCCGACTCCAGCCGGAGATGCGCCTGGCGAGGGTTATAATCGCCTGTGGTTACCGAAGCTGCCGCCACGCTATGCGATACCGTTAGCGCCCAAACCGCCGTTGCGCCGCCATCCTCCATGCCCGATGGGCTGTTCAGCCGCAGCGTTTTGTCGTAAAGCCATGCCTCCTGACAGTCCGCAAAATGTACTATCTCCGTCAGCGTCTCCGGCTGCAGCGTGAAAAAGTAGTGGATGCCCACCTCTGCCAGCAGACGTTCGATAAAGGCCAGGTCGCTTTCGCGATACTGGTGTATCTGTTCACGCGGCGAATAGCTTTCCTTGAGGTGAAATTCAAATTCCCAGCCCTTCAGCCCGTGTTCCCTGAGCACCTCTTCCACCACCTTCGGCACTGTTTTCCCCAGAAAAAAGCGGTGGCTGCGCGTCTGCCGCGACAATAGCGCAAGAAACGGTTCCAGAATGATTTCGTAGCAGGTCTGATCGGGCGATCCAGCCAGACGCTGAAAGCCGGTCACCACGCCATGCACGGTGCGCAGGGTTTCCGGCAACGGCACGGTCGTCTCCTGTGGCAGCGCGCGCAACGTCAACCAGGCGCTTTTACGCAACACCTGCGCCATCGGGATATCCGCCTGCGGACAGGTAAACCGGACGCGGTAGCGATAAAGACTGCTCAGCCCCTCGCTGCCGCTAAACTCCTCGACATCAAGGGCGGCATCGCAGCCTTCAATGACCAGCAGATAGCGGTTCATGGAAAAGTAGTTAAAAGCGGCACTATTCATCAGGCGTTCCTTCGCTACTGAGGCGGTATCGATTCCGTCTTCACTCAGCAACGCAGGTCACAGCACTGCCGGAAAGACAATAAGTAGTCTGTTAAAAGGGGAATTTCAGGCTCAAACAGATCCAATCTAAAGTAGATAACTTAAGAATGATTCACGTCAGATCAAAAAAACAGCAAAAAAGAATGATTAGCGGGAGTGAGAGAAAAGGTAGCGTTGAACAGCCTGCGTCGCCTCGCCGGCATATAGCCCGCGTGAAGAGTTCTTCTCATTAGCAGCGCGTCCGGCTGGCGGCTTAATCAGGCCGTTTCAGTTTAAACAGCAACGCGTGAGGCGCGCAGGCTGATAACACCAGCGCGGTCGATATAAGTACGATTTTGAACATAGCATTCTCCCTGAGCGTTAATGCCTCCATCCTGACCCTTCATTTAATAATAAAATCAGGCCAGGACGGAAGCGCCGGGAGAATGAGGCGGCGAAGATTTACTGATCCTTATAGGCCAGCCAGGCGAGCAGCTGCAAACTGGCGGAGTAGTAATCCTGCGCGTCCGTTAGCTGGTCGCTCAGGTAGCCGGTCTGATTCAGGGTTAAATCACGTACCGCCAGCAGGCCGCCGGCCATATTATAAGGTGCCTTATTGCCGTTGCTGACGTCGATCCACGCGGGCGTTTTATCGCGCGCGAAGCTCGTCCAGAAGTGCTGGAAAGGCACCAGCTGCAGGCTCTGCGCGTCGTACCAGTAAAGATAGAGCGGCACGCGGATGGCGTCGTAAGAGAAACGCGGCGGCCAGCCAATCGCGGGCGCGACGCTGCCGTCGGCGTTCAGCGCCACCCAGTCGGTCGGCAACCCGGCGTCGCCGAAGCGCATTTTCGGCAGCAGATCCAGGCCGCTATCGATCAGGTTCGTCCACACCTTCAGATGGCTGCGCGCGGCGAAATCCCGCCAGGCCGGAAACAGCAAATAGGAAGGATTCAGCACCACGTAGCTGGTTTTATTAAAGCCTTTGTCGCCGGGCAGCATGACCGTATGGCCCGCGTAGTTAATCACCTCTTTATCGACAATAGCGCGCTGAATACGGTCGGAAGCCTGCAGATAAGCGTTGTTCTGCCATTTCTGGCCCGCTTTCAGCAGCGCCCAGGCGATCAGCACATCGCCATCGGAAGCGCTGTTTTTATCCGCCGTAGGATCGGCCGTGCCGGGCACGTATTTCCAGTAAAACAGGCCGTTCTGCGGGTTTTTCAGGTGCTTCTGCGTCCAGTTCCACAGGCTGTCGAAACCGGCGCGATCGTTGTTGGCTACTGCCAGCAGCATGCCGTAACCCTGTCCTTCGGTATGGCTGATATTTTTGTTGCCGGTGTCCTGAACGCGGCCTTCACTGGTTAAAAAGCGGCTTTTAAAACTGCTCCAGCCGTCGGCGGCGCTGGCCTGTACGCAGCCCAGCATCATGGCAATCATCAGTACGCTCGCCCTGAGCAAAGTCATGGTCAGCTTCCTTAAAGTTGATAGCGGAAAGTGGCAGCCGCGCTGCCGGTATCGGCGTAGCTCAGCGACACGGCTGGACTGCCGCCCTGTTCGCTCAGCCAGCGGGCGTACAGGCCGGTCAATACCGCGCCCAGCGCCCGACGCCACTGGCGTTCGTCCATCTGGCCGTCGCCCGGTGGCAGCGCCAGATGATGAATAAGAATAGCGGTTTCATAAGGCTGTACGTCGACGAATCCCCAGTTAAAGCGCGCCAGCACCAGGTTGATCTGCTGCTCCAGCTCGCTGACGGTATTCGCCGTGCCCAGCGGATAACGCCCGGCCAGATTGCTGCCCATCTGCTGTAAAAATGCGTGGCTCTCCTGCTCGCCCGCGTTGCCGAGCATCCCGCCAATCATCGCGCTCAGCAGATCGAACCAGCCGGGCTGATACTGCTGCTGGCGGTAGTAGCTCAGGGTACGTTCCTGAAATTCACTCATTATTTGTCTCCGAGCATATAGCGGAAGTAGAGTTGAGCCGTGCTCTCGTTATAGTCGCCAAAGGTGTCGTAACCCAGCTGACCGCCAACGGTGACATCCTTGTTAACCTTGTAATCCGCGCCCGCATGCAGATTATAGCCAATGCCGTTTTTACTGCCGCCCGCGTAGTAAGCCTCGGTGGCGTAACCGGCATCGTAGTAGCTTTGCAGCTGCGCCTGTTTGGCCGGATCGGTCGGGAAGTAAGCGCTACGATCCTGCGAATAGGACTGATAGCCGACGGAGCCGCCCACTTTCACCTTGAGATCGTCGTAGTTTTTGCTCCAGTCCACCGGCAAGGAAACCGCAACGAAATCCTGCGGACTGAAGTAGCCGCCCTGGCCGTAGCTGTAGTAGCTGAGGTTTTTCGAGTAGTCCATCCAGCTCATGCTGATACCGGTTTTCAGCTCGCTGTTGCCGTCGTGATAAGGGCGCACATAGGCGCCAGCCGTGCCGTTCAGGCTCTGGTTGCTGGCGACGTTTTCGCCAATATAGCTGTAGCCGCCCGCGCCGACGTAGAAGCCGGCGTCGCCATTGTCATAACTCAACAGCGCGCTGCCGCCGTTTTTGGTCACGGCGCCCCACTTCTTGCCGCTCAGCTTGTCCTGCGTGCCCACATAGGAGAGCAGGCTGTCGGTAACGGCGCGGCGTTCGCCGGTCAGGATCAGCGTCAGATAGTCGGTAAGCTTCGGCGACCACTGGATGCCGCCCACCAGCGTACTGAGATCCTGGCCCAGCGGCGTGGAACCGAGGTCGATTTTAAAGCTGTCGTTGCTCAGGCCCAGATTGACTTCCACGCCGGAAGCAGTCTGCGAGCCTGGCGAATTGAGCAGCACGGTCGATGGCGTAATCTTGTTGGCCTGCGCGATGCGGCCCTGCTCCAGCGCCTGAGTACCGACGCGCGAAACCGAGGTGCCCGCCGCGCTGCCCGCGCTGAGCGTGACCGGCGTCAGCGTAAAGTTAAAGCGCGTATCGCCATAAGGCACGCTCGACCAGGTGAGTGGCGCTTTGGCTTCGGTCAGCTTGCTCAGACCCGATTCGCCGTCGCGACCGCGCACCTGCACGCCGCCCTGCGCCCAGCTACCGGTACGCTCCTGCAGATCGTCCATCATGGTATCGATTTGATGCAGCGTCCGCGCCTGCTGCGACACGACTTCGGTGCCGTTCGGCACGCTGTCGTCACCAGCAGGAGCCTGCTGCCACGGCATGACGCCGCCGTAAGCGGAAGGCGAGTTGCGCGCCGGCAGCGTGGTGCGATTGACAAACGGATTGTCCGCCAGCGCCATCCCGCCAATTACCGGCGCCGATCCGCTTTCCGCACCCTGCAGGCCAATCATTTTTCCGCGCGCGGTGCGCAGATAAGCGAGCGCCTGCTGATGATCGCCATCGGCTTCGGCCACGCGCGCCAGCAACAGCAGCCGTTCCGGCGTCTGTTCGCCCTGCAGTCCGGCGGCCAGCGCTTTCGCTTTCGGCAGATCGTGCGTCGCCAGCGCCACGTCGATAGCGCCGACGCGCGCATCCTGAGTCGGCGTGTCGCGCGTGATCAGATAGTCGTAAACCACGCCCGCTTCTTTGTTCATCTTGCCGGACTGATAGAGACGGCCCATCGCAAACATCAGATCGCTGTTCTGCGGATCGTGCTGCAGCGCGCCGATCAGCTTGTCGTAGGCTGCCGCGTATTTGCCCTGCGCACGTAGGCGATCCGCCTCGTTGATCAGATAGCCGTTCTGGATACCGGCCAGCTGCGTCGGCGTGCTGTTGGCCTGCAGCTGTGGATTGCTCAGGAAGCTTTGCGCTTCGCCGCTCAAGCCAGCCTGGTTCAGCACCGCGATCTGAGCCGCATAGTCGCCCGCGTTGCCCTGCACGCCGCGCCGCATATTGTCGCGCACCACGGCTACCGCCGCGTTGAGATCGCCAGCTGCCGCCAGGTTTTTCGCCAGGCTGCCGGCGTCCGCCGGATTGGTCGGTGGATTAATCGCTAACGCTTTCAGGGTGTTGGCCGCAGCCGTAGTGGAACCTTGCGCCAGATACTGCTGTGCGACCGCCATTTGCAGATTGAAATTCACGCGGCGCGACAGTTCGCGCATTTCGCCGTTCTGGTTATGCAGACGCGACAGCAGCGACTGCGCCTGCTGCCAGGCGCCGCTTTCGCTGGCGAACAGCGCGGCGGCGTAGATTTCGCTGCTGCTGGCCTGCGAGCGGAAAGCGGGCTGCATGACGCCAGCCGCCTGTGCGGTATCGCCCTGCTGCTGATACAGACGCGCCAGATCCAGCTTTATCCAGGCATCGTTCGGAAAACGCTGCATACCGGCGGTTAACAGCGAGATAGCGCGCTGCGGATTGCCTGCGGCCAAAGCCTGTTTGGCTTCGCGACGCAGCGGATCGCTGGTAACGCCCGGCCGTGGCGCAACGCTTGCCCGCACGCTTTCCGGCAGCGAAGAGAGCAGCGCGTTAGCTTCGCTACCACGGTTTTGCTGGCGCAGCACGTAAAACAGCCCTTCTTTCGCCGAACGGTTGTCCGCGTCGCTTTGCAGAATGGCGCGATAGGTCTGTTCAGCGGCCTCCGGCTGATTGTTGCGGCGCTGCACGTCGGCGCGGAACAGCTTCGCCGCCACGCCTTTTTCGCCTTCCGCCTGGGTCAGCGGCTCGCTCAGACTCAGCGCCTGCGCCGTATCGCCCGCTTTCATTGCCTGCTGCGCGACGGCCAGCTGGCCGTAGAAACGGGCGTCGGCGGCCTGCTGCTGACGCTGCTGACTGTTATCGCCGCCCAGTTTGGCGGCGCGCTCCAGGTAATCTGCGGCGGCAGCATAGTTGCCGCTGCGCTGAGCCACATAGCCCAGGCCCGCCAGCGCGTCGGCATCTTCGGGGTTAGCCTGCAGCACGTGATCAAAGGCGCTCTGCGCGCCGGAAACGTTGCCGCTGTTCAGCGCGCTAAAGCCCGCGCCTTTTTCCGCGCCGCCGGCGTTTTTACGGAAATAGTCCATCGTCGCGCTGTCCTGCGGATGACGCTGCTGATAAGTCTGATAGAGCGACGCATCTTCCGGCTTCGCCGCCAGCCACAGCAGCGCCTGACGCAGCGAACGATCCGCGTCCTCGTTGCCGTCCGCCATACCGCTTAAAACCTCTATCCCTTCGCGGCGCGTCGATTCTTCGTAGGTCAGCGCCTTGCCCAGCGCCAGCTTAGCGCCGGTATCCTGCGGATGAGCGGCGGCGAACTGGCGCAGCGCGTCCACGGCCTGCGGCAGCAGCGTACGGTCGCCCGCCATCGTCAGATAATATTCGGCGGCAACGCTGGCCGGCGGCTCGTTGCCGCTGAAGGTGTTGCGCCAGGTTTGCAGCGAGGCGGCGATATTGCCGCCGCGGGCCTGCTGACGCGCCAGCGCCAGCTGCGCTGTCGGAATCGACTGGAGCTGGCGGGCATTGTCCAGTTCGCTGAGTTTCGGATCGGCAGGCGAAACCTGGCTGAGCCGCTCGCGGAACGAGGCGGCGGTCGCTTTGTCGCCGCTCTGCTGCGCCCATAGCGCCAGCAGATAGAGCGCCTGAACGTTGTCGCCGTCCACCATCAGCACTTTGTTCAGCGCGTCGCGCGCCAGCTCGTCATGCGCCTTCTGGTGCCAGTAGTTCGCCTGGCCGAACAGCGCCTGGATTGCCGGATTTTCCGCCGCCTGCGCGGAGAAAGCGCTTGTCGCCAGCGTAATGCCGGGCAGCGCCAGCGCAATAAGCGTTTTGTTAGTCATCTATTTTTTTCCCGCCAGAGGTCGGCCGATCGTGCTGCGGATGCAGACGCTTCCAGGCATGACGCTTCAGTAAAACAAAAGTGCTCAGCCCCACGATGGCGGAGATCAGCAGCGCCAACAGCGCCAGCACTACCGCGTGCTGGTTGGCGTACCACACCACCATCATGTACCACGGCATTTCTCCGCTCGGGAACTGCGCGCCGACACGAAAGCTGCGAACGCCGTTTTCATCGGTGATGATGGCGGCGTCGCCACGGATACCGGCATTGATACGCTGTAATTTCAGGTCGTTATGCAGGCGAGAGAGCTGCTCATCGTCGGTGGCGACGGTCATGACCACCACGCGTGAGCTGCTCCACGGCGAGCGATAGCTGACAAAACCGCGCCAGTCCTCGTTGGAGGAGAAATAGCGATCGGCGCTTACCGCCTGGCGGTTCCAGTCGCCGGCCAGCCAGCCGCGCAGGTTATCCAGCAGCGTCGGCTCCTTAACGCCCAGCGTGTGGCCGTTCACTTCAAAAGGCGAATGCTGCAGCAGCGCCTGATTGAAGTCGCTCTGCGCCAGCGTGGAAACCGCCAGCACATCGCTGTCGCGCAGCAGCTCTGCACTGTCTTTCGGCACGCCGAACAGCACGCGGTTATGACTTAGCGCCACGCCGGTAGCGCTGCCCGCGCGTCCTGCCATATCCAGCAGCGCGCCGATTTCCGCCTCGCTGGGCGCGGCAGGCAGCATCAGCACGGTCTGCGAGTAATCCGCAAAGCGCGTGAACGGGAAAGAGGCGCCGACAAAATAAGAGAGATTGGGCAACAGACTGAAATGGCGCGTATGGCTCAGATCGATCCAGGAATCCTCTTCAATGCGGCTTTTAATGTTGTTGTTGGTCAGCACGCTGCACGGCGCGCTGGCCTTCGGCTTGATAGCGAAATAGAGCTGCAGCTGGTTGTCGCCGTAAATCAGGTACGGATCGAACTTAAGGGTATATTTCTCCTGGCGCGCGTCGCCGCCCAGCCGATGCCAGATATTTTCCAGCAGGCCGACTTTATTGACCGACAGGTTGCGCAGGAAAGTGCCGTTCAGGCCGACGTTAAGGAATGAGCTCTCCTCGTCGATCCAGCTTTCCGCCGGAAAACGGTAGTTCACCTGCACCGGCACCGATTCGCCATCCCACAGGAACAGATCGGGCGCGGCGCGGAAGTTGACTTTCAGCGCGTCATGCCAGATGCCGGTAGTGGTCAAGCTCTGATCTTTACGCAGCAGCTCGCTCAGGCGCACCGGGCGGTCAGTAGTGATCCAGCGCGGCGCGTCCCAGGCTTTGCTCATCGGAATAGTTTGCCGGGCAACCGACAGCGAAGCGTCATCGACGCTCAGCGGCTGGGTCAGCCGCCAGGCGGCCTGGCGCAGCTCGTCGTCGTTATTGCCGATCACCAGCATCAGTTTGTAAACGGGATTGATCGGGTTATCGACGACGGTGAGCGTCGGCCCGTTGACCTGCGGCACCTTCAGCCCGGCGAGGGTTTCGCCTGCTCGGGCGAAGACGATGCCGTTTTTCTCCGGCATGGCGTTGCGCAGCACCGGAAAATCGATGCCGCGATAGTCGGTTTGAATGCCAAGCCAGGAGGCGACCGTCGCTGCGGCGCTGACCTTGTCCGGCGTCACGGAGGCGCCGAAAACCATTGCCACGCTGGCGGGCGTCATACGCTGCGCGTCGATAAACGGACGCGGGAAACTGCGCAGCTTATTGCCAATATTCAGCTGCTGTCCTTCCAGCGCCAGCGTGGTGGCGGGCAGGATTGTCACCTGATACTGGCCGTTGTCGCGTTCGCACAGCAGCTGGTCGGCGTCGTTGATCTTAAAGCTGAGGTTATTGCTGGACACCACCATTGCGGCCGGAATATCCAACTGGTACTCCTCGCTGGCGCTGTCGGAGGCGCTCAGCGGCAGCGTGCCCAGCGGCTGACCGTTCAGCATCAGTTGCATAGAGGTGTTGCGTGCCGCCAGCGCTTTGGAGACTTTTAGCGACAGATTCAGCCGCGCGTTGGTGATCACCTCGTCAGCGGGCAGCGTAAAGACGATGCCGGACTGCAGCTGGCCGCCGGTCAGCAGAATGCCCTCAGGCTGGCCCATCTGCGCAACGGAGATCGTGCTGGAGAGCGGCTGGTTCAGCGTAACGGGCGCGGCGGCATCGCTGACGGGCGGCAGCGGCGGCAAACCATTCGCCTGTCCGGTTCCGACCGGCGGCGGGATCTGCGACAGCGCGCTGCTGTCCTGCGTGACGCTGTCGGCGGCCCATGCGTGACCCAACGCCATCGCGCTAAGGCAGAGAACAGACAAAAGCTTCTTCATGCCGCGCTATCCTCTTTGGTTTTCGCTGTCTGGCGTCTGGCGCGCCCATCTTTCCAGCTCAGCCAGAAGAGTTCGAACACGGTGCGGATAATGGTCACCAGCGAGCGCAGCGGCCGGTCTTTCGGCCCTTCCGGCTTGATCCACGCGTCAGCGCGGGAAAGCACCACGCGCACCAGCTCACGACGGCGCGACAGCGGAATTTCATCAAATTTCAGGCGGATAACGCCGTCATCCGCGCCGATAGTGCTGACGGGAATAGAGATAGCGCCAGATTGCAGCATCAAATCGATCGCTTCGATAACGTCGGTTTCATGACGGTTATCGGGCGCCGTCACCTGCACGCCGCCCATGGAAAGGTTTACCGTGGTGGCGCGCGACGAGATGCCGCTGGCATAGTGCAGGATCACCGGGATTTTTACGTCGATACGGATGGTTTTACGCGTCTGTTTGGTTTCTCGTGCTACGGCGATGGCGGCCATCAGAATAATCAGGCTGAACAGCGCCCAGCCGACGTTAAGCGCGATAACCCAGGGATCGACGCCAAAATAGTTGTGCGCCGTCGCGCGTATAATCCCGCTGATGACGCCCGCCGACAGCAGCGCGGCGCAGATGACGTGCGGCCGCACGATGTTGAAATCGAAGAAGCCGGTATTCAGCAGGCCGCCCTTATCAGTCACGTTGAATTTGCCATGTTTTGGCGAAATCATGGTCAGCAGCGTCGGGATCACCAGATGAAAAGCCATCACCGTTTCGTAGATCTCGCCCCAGAAGGTAGCGCGGAAGCGGCCGTTCATCCGCGAGTTGACGTAGAGCGACATCACCAGATGCGGCAGCACATAGGCGAAGATCAGGCTGGCGGAAGAGTGAATGATATTCAGGTTAAACAGCAGGTAGGCCAGCGGCGCGGTCAGGAAGATCACGCGCGGCAGACCGAACTGGAAGTGCAGCATGGCGTTCAGGTAGCAAAGGCGCTGCTGCCACTTCAGGCCGCGGCCCAGCAGCGGATTATCCACACGGAAGATCTGCGTCATGCCGCGCGCCCAACGGGTACGCTGGATAATATGCAGGCCCAGACGCTCGGTGGCCAGCCCGGCCGCCAGCGGCAGCGCCAGGAAGGCGGATTTCCAGCCGCGACGCTGCATTTTCAGCGCGGTATGCGCATCTTCGGTCACGGTTTCGGTGGCGAAGCCGCCAATCTCTTCCAGCGCGCTGCGGCGAATGACCGCGCAGGAGCCGCAGAAAAAGGTCGCGTTCCAGTTATCGTTGCCCTGCTGTACCGGGCCGTAAAACAGCGCGCCTTCGTTCGGGATCTCGCGTGCCGCTTTAAGATTGCGCTCGAAAGGATCTGGCGAATAGAAGTAGTGCGGCGTCTGCAGCAGCGCCAGCTTTGGATCTTTCAGGAAAGGCGCAACGGTCGCCTGCAGGAAGGTGCGGGTCGCGACGTGGTCGCAGTCAAAGACGGTAATCAGTTCGCCTTTGGTGATGGTCATCGCGTGGTTGAGATTACCCGCTTTGGCGTGGCGGTTGTCGTCACGCGTGATATAGCCCACGCCGACATCAGCGGCGAAAACCGCGAACTCGCTGCGCTTGCCGTCGTCCAGCAGATAGATTTTCAGCTTATCGCGCGGCCAGTCGATGCACTGCGCGGCCAGCACCGTATCGCGCACCACGTCCAGGTTTTCGTTATAGCTTGGAACAAAGATATCCACGGTCGGCCACAGGCTGATATCCTCCGGCATCGGTTCAATGGTTCTTTTTAACGGCCAGGACGTTTGCAGATAGCCTAAAAGTAAAATAACCCAAACGTAAACCTCGGCGATAAATAAGCCGATACCGAGAATCGCTTCTATTTCGGAATTAAAAGCCAGCGTTTCAGTGGCGCGCCAGTATATATAACGCGTTGACATTAAGGCGGAAAGAAACACCATCACCATAGTGATTTTATGGCTTTTACTAAGACCCAACACAAAAAGAATAGCGATGCCGATCAGGCCAAAAATATATTGTTTTTGGCTATCCATTGGGGTGATCACAATCACTGCGGCCAGCGGCAATAAGATCAGCAGCTGCAGGTAATACAGGACTTTTTTCATAAGTCATCCTGAAAACGATGATAAACGGGACGCGAACGCGCCCCAGAATGCAAGAAAGCTTTTCTGACAGCGGGTTAGCGCGAGGTCAACGGCGCCTGCAGCTCGCCGTCGCCTACTTTGATCTCCAGCAGCGCGGCGACCCTTTTGCCGACCAGTTCAATATCGAAAGCGGCCGCGGAAACCGGGCTGAAATCAAATACCGACTGCTGCGAAGCGTTGGCTTCCGCCACGCTCTCGTCGCGATTGACCACGCCCAGTAACTTGTCGCCCAGACGCTGCTGCATAAAGGCGGTGACGTCGCGGCTGATGTTGCGGCGGCTGTCGCTCTGGTTAAGCACGAAAAAGTGGCCTTTGTTGCGGTTCAGCGCGCCGCCGATCATCTTCTCGTTTTCAATCTGCGGCAGCAGCGACAGCGAGGCGGTGTCCGCCAGCATCACTACCAGATGTAAATCGGCAAGATCGGCCATTGCCTTTAGGGCTGGATTGGGGCCGGGAGGAAAATCCGCCACGATAATCAGACCGGGATAGTTGAGGACGGTCTGCAGCCCGCGAGCGAGGAAATTAGGGTCAGTGGCAAGATTATTTTCAAATTCAACGCGCTGCGCTTCCGTGACCTCGCCATAGGGCAATACGAAGATATTGCCGCCGGTGGTCAGGATCGACTGGCTCCAGTCCGGCGATTCCGCCGACTTCGCCACAAAACCGCGGCCATCCGAGAGCGGTACGCCAAAATGGAGACGCAGCGCGTTCTGGACGTCAAAATCGATCGCCAGCACCTTGCTGCCGCCGCGCGCCAGCGTACAGGCAAGGTTAGCGGCCAGCGTGGTTTTGCCCACGCCGCCTTTCGGCGAACAAACACAAACTAACGGCATGAGGCAATTCTCTCCAGCAGGGGTTGTAGCGGGATATCTTTCGGCAAGGCTTGTTCGGCTGCCGCGCGCGCGCCGGCAGCGCTGAACAGCTGCTTAAAGCGTGCTGGCTGCTCGTCGGCAGACGACAGATGCGGACGGTCAGCGGCGGCAGGCGAAAGCTCAGCGGCCGAGACCGGGCCAGGCTGCGGTTGGGCAAGTTGCGCTGGCGCAGCCTGCGCGCGCACGGCATCCAGCAGCGAAGCGCCCGAAGGCGTGGTCGGCTTAAGGCTGGTTTCCAGCGGCGATGCGCCTGAAGTATCCGGCGACGATCGCAGCACATCCGGGACTGCGGCGCTGAGCGGCGCCTGCACGGACGTCTGCGGCTGGGCAGCAGGCTTCAGCGAGGCGGAAATACTGTCGAGCAGCGATCCGCCCTGAGCGGCCGGTTTAGCGGCAACGAAAGCCGCCACGCTGGAGGATACCGGCGCGGAAGCTTTAGCCAGGCTTTTGACCGGCGCGACTTCCGTAACAGGCTGGCTGAAAAAATCGGCGGCGGCAGGCTGCGGCGCGGCGACATCAACACGCTGACCATTCCCTAAGTCTGATTCCGCGCCTGTCAGCTGCCTGATAATAGCCCAGTTTGTATTGTCGGCATTCCGTGTCTGTTCAGACATATCTTTGAATTCGATATGTTTTGTCTGCGTTTTTTCTTTAAAACGCTGCAGGTCGTCATAGCTATTCATGGGAACGGTCGTAGAGAATGAGGAAACTCGCGGCAATATATCATACAATTTTTACTTACATCAGATTATTCTTACCAGCGATAAAAAATCATTCCGCGTTTAAATATATTCACAGGACAGCGTGCAAAGATAATTACGCAGGCTATCAATCAGGTCAGTTATTATTTGGCTTAATTAAATAATTGCCGTACGTTAATTCAATAGCAGGCTGTTTTAATCGCGGACGGAGGCGCTGCTTTTAACGTTGCACGACGCGTAAGCCGGGCATCCGTCAGACGCCGGTCAATTTGACATAGGGCACCATATTGTCCCTGAAAGCTGAATCTATTACGTAGTCACAGCCCTTATCTGTCAGTGGCGATAAAATGCTTACGCTAAGTCAACTTTGCCATCATCGCCCGTTTTTGCTAATCGTTTGTGCAGAGCATCAGGGGAACGGCGAGTCGAAAAGCTCGACTGTTTCACACAGGGCTACTATGCCAGGAATTTGTCAGGTAACGGCAACTTCAGGGATGATAACGTCAGATATCGTCTGGCTTAATTTTCAGAGCTGCCAGCCGTTGATTCTTATTGGTAAATCAACAGTGGGCAGCTTTATTGGAATGCTGACGTCAAAACAGGTATCGCGTAACGTAAACATCTTAATAAAAAAATATTACTTTGTGCTGACCGACAGGGTATTTTTAAAGGTTTTGATCTTGCCCATATACGCTTCGGTTTCCTCCCTGTTCATCACGGTTTCGCCGCAGGCCGGACAGTGTTGACCGCGCACGTCGCGCAGTAGCGTAGCCTGACCAGCGAAAGTATAAGGAACATCTTTGCTGCCGAACTCCAGTTCTGCGCCACCGCAAACGGGACATTTCATCGCTATTTCTCCTTAAATGAGACCACTAACAGATCTTCCCTTACCGCTATCTTCAGGTAGAGACGTCGACCGCTCAGCAGCGGTCTGTAGACATCCTGCCAGATACGATGACATTCAAAATTCACGAGAAAGGGTCAAGTATCCATTAAATCGAACGGAACACTCATCGTTATTTAAAAGGCTGGAGACAACATAAGAATTTTTTGCGCCTTTCGCATTGACGTAGGTATATTTCACCGTCAAATTCATGGCGTCATTTTCATGGTAAATACTGTAGTAATCTTTGAGCGAGAGATTACTATTTTGCGCGTCTTTCCGGGCAAACTGACGTGCTAAAGCATCAGAAACGGGAGAGATGTTAAGTACTTCTACCGTTGTTTTATCCCGCTCAATACCTTTAACGCCTTCTTTAATTATAGCAGATAAGAGCATCTCTTCAGCATACCGGCCACGTGCGGCACATTCGCTGCCGGATATATCTACTGCATGACCAGCGAACGGTAAAATGGCCAGAGTCAGTACGTAATGACGAATCATCGCACCACCTCAAGAATCGCACCACGATCTTTACTGACCAGTAAACGCGTTGATGCGCTCATGATTATGCAGCCTGCAGACGCGAATCCTTTGGTGCCGTGGCGCTTGTCACCATGCATCCTGAATGTACGCATATCACGCGCGTAAGAGTTGCCGCTGATATGATTCAGGGTAATTGTTAGCGGGCCTTTGCTCGTTCCGGCACTGCCGATTTTCCACGTTCCTCGCGGAATTGGCCCCATACCACGAACCTGTTCCCGATCGGGATTGTTTTTGTTTGTCAGTATGCCGGAATAACCTATCTCAATTAACTTTCCATCGCGATATAGTTCACCGGTACTTTGCTTATAAATCCATTTAGCCATTGTAATTTCCTTATGCTGTTTTCCGGTCTTTCCAACTATCAGCGTGCTTAATATTCCCGTCTTTATAATGCCACTCTATCTTTTCATAACGCAGCCCAACATGTTCTATATGGCTGTACTTTTCAAAATCAGGATCTTTGGTGTCGAACATAACAGAAACGACATGGCAAACCTTTACATTTTCAAGCTTCGTAATGAAATATTCCTCTTCCTGGCCGTTATAGTTTATGCGGTAAAATTTAAAAACCGCTTTGGCTAACGTTGTGCCTGTGGTGAGCGCCTTATATAATAGCGGAGATGAGCTATCTATCACTTTTTCAAAAGTGTAAGCCTCATGTTGTCGCACCCCAGTTGCTGCCACTATTGTATTTTCCGTTGGTAAAAATAAGTCATGCTGCATTCCGATTAGCTCAATGCTGCCTTCGCGTCCGGTGACTTCGACAGAACCTTTTAATAACCTCCCTTCTTTTTCATAAAGCCATAAATAGATTGGTATAGCCATTCAAGTAAGTCCTTTATTATATAAAATGAAAGTTATCTTCTGCTCACCATGTTATTAAGAAATGCTGAATGATGTTTAATTGATTAAAATAAATTAACCCTGGATTTTCTAACCACGGTCAGTTTATGATATTTCCCGCCGGAAGCATCGGCAAGACAAAAATATACCGTCTTTATTTTAATTTATTGAGAAGTAGCGCATAAAAATGAAAAACGGCGGCAGAAAACGCAGCCATTTTTTGAGACAGATTCCGGAAGCAGACGGCGCCGGAAAGCCGCGCCGCTGTAACATAAAAAGCCGCCCGGTTTTACCCTGGCGGCCTTTGGTCGGTGAGCTTAAGGTTGCGCGACCGGCTGCTGGCCGCCGGGCACCGGCACGCCTTCATCCTGATCCACCGCGAAACAGGCGATCTGCTGGTCGCCGTACTGCTTTAGCTTTGGCTGGATCTGCGGACAAGGCGCGAAGCGTCGACGGCAGCGCGCGTTAAAGGCGCAGCCCGGAGGCGGATTCAGCGGGCTTGGCAGTTCGCCGGTCAGCTTGATGCGCTCACGGCGCTCGTCCGGGTTCAGACGCGGCGTGGCGGAGAGCAGCGCCTGCGTATAAGGATGGCGCGGATTAGCGAAAATCGCCTCTTTGCTGCCGCGCTCTACGCAGCGTCCCAGATACATCACCATTACTTCGTCGGCGATATGCTCCACCACCGACAGATCGTGCGAGATAAAGACGTAGGAAAGACCCAGCTCCTGCTGTAAATCCATCATCAGGTTCAGCACCTGCGCACGCACCGAGACGTCGAGCGCGGAAACCGGCTCATCGGCGATCAGCACATCGGGATCGAGCATCAGCCCGCGCGCGATGGCGATACGCTGCCGCTGACCGCCGGAAAACATATGCGGATAGCGATCGTAATGCTCCGTTTTCAGCCCCACTTTCGCCATCATCGCCAGCGTTTTTTCCCGGCGCTCCGCTTTGCTGAGGCTGGTGTTAATCAACAGCGGCTCCTCCAGAATCTGGCTGACTTTTTTGCGCGGATTCAGCGAGCCGTACGGGTTTTGAAACACGATCTGGATTTTCTGGCGGCGCAGCTTCTGCGCCTCCGGATCGTGCTTCAGCAGGTCCTGTCCCTGGTAGAACAGCTGTCCTTCGGTTGGCGTTTCGATCATGGTCAGCAGACGACCCAGCGTCGATTTGCCGCAGCCCGACTCGCCCACCACCGCCAGCGTTTTGCCGCGCTCCAGGTTAAACGAGACGCCGTCCAGCGCCTTGACCAGCCGCTCCTGGCCGAACAGGCCTTTCTTCACCGGGTAGTGCTTTTTCAGGTCGATCGCCTGCATCAGCAGGGTGGAATCAGATGGCTTCATAGGTTGGTCTCCCGGCATCATCCAGAGGGTAATGACATTTGGACTGGCGTCCCGGAATATCACGGAGTTCAGGCTCGTCCACGCGGCAGCGATCGGTCGCATACGGGCAGCGTGGATTCAGCAGGCAGCCGTTTGGCCGATCGTATTTGCCCGGCACCACGCCCGGCAGCGAAGCCAGCCGCGCCTTGTCGGCAGCGAACTCCGGCAGCGCGCGCAGCAGCGCCTGCGTATAGGGATGACGCGGCGCCTTAAAGATATCGACCGCTTTGCCGGTTTCCACTACCTGGCCCGCATACATCACGATAATGTGCTGCGCCGCTTCGGCCACCAGCGCCAGATCGTGCGTGATCAGGATCAGCGCCATATTCTCCTGACGCTGAAGATCGAGCAGCAGCTCGATGATCTGCGCCTGAATGGTCACGTCCAGCGCGGTAGTCGGCTCATCGGCGATCAGCAGCTTTGGCCGACAGGCGATAGCCATCGCGATCATCACACGCTGGCTCATGCCGCCGGAAAGCTGATGCGGATAAACCTCCAGTCGCGACGCCGGATCGGGAATGCCGACCTGGGTCAAAAGATCGATAGCCCGCTGGCGGCGCGTGCTTTTATTGCCGCCCTGATGCACCTTGATCGCTTCCATAATCTGGTAGCCCACGGTGTAGCAGGGATTCAGGCTGGTCATCGGGTCCTGGAAGATCATCGCCACTTCCGATCCCACCAGCTGGCGGCGCTCTCTTTCAGAGATGCGCTTCAGGTCGCGCTGGTTGAATATCAGGTTGTCGGCCATCACTTTGCCGGGATAATCAATTAGCCCCATAATCGCCAGCGAACTGACCGATTTGCCGGAACCCGATTCGCCGACAATGCCGACCACCTGGCCCTGCTCGACCTGGTAGCTGATGCGGTCTACCGCGCGGAACGGCGCCTTTTCGTCACCGAAATGCACCGACAGTTTGTCTACAGTTAATAACGCCATCGCTGCCTCTTACTGCTTGAGTTTCGGATCGAGGGCGTCGCGCAAGCCGTCGCCCATCAGGTTAAACGCCAGTACGGTCAGCAGGATCGCCAGACCGGGGAAGGTCACGACCCACCAGGCGCTTTGCGCATACTGCAGTACGTCGGAGAGCATGGTGCCCCATTCCGGCGTCGGCGGCTGCGCGCCCATTCCCAGAAAACCCAGCGCGGCCATATCGAGGATAGCGTTGGAGAAGCCCAGCGAAGCCTGCACGATTAGCGGCGCAAGGCAGTTAGGCAGGATATTGACAAACATCTGGCGGATTGGGCCGGCGCCCGCCACGTTGGAAGCGGTCACATAGTCGCGGCTCACCTCCACCAGCACTGCCGCGCGCGTCAGGCGGATATAGTGCGGCAGCGCCACGAAGGTCAGCGCGATAGAGGCGTTGACGATCGACGGCCCGAAAATCGCTACCAGCACCAGCGCCAGCAGCAGGCTCGGCAGCGCCAGCATAATATCCACCAGCCGCATAATCACGGCGTCGGTGGTGCCGCCCACATAGCCCGCGATCAGCCCGAAAATTACGCCGAGGATCAGCGACAGCACCACCACCAGGCAGCCGACCAGCAGCGACAGGCGCGCGCCGTACATCAGGCGCGACAGCACGTCGCGACCCACGTCATCGGTGCCGAGGATATAGTGCCAGCTACCGCCTTCCTGCCAGACTGGCGGATGCAGCAGCGCGTCGCGGAACTGCTCGGCCGGCGAGTGCGGCGCGATAAAGTTGGCGAAAATAGCGATAAAGAAAACGATCACCACGTAAGCCAGGCCGATGACCGCGCCTTTGTTACGCTTAAAGTAGTGCCAGAACTCCTGCAAAGGGGTCATCGGCTTGGGTGCGGCAGGCACGCTGCCCGGATCCACTAAAGACATGCAGCCCCCTATTTCTTGTGGCGGATGCGTGGGTTAACCACGCCGTAAAGCACGTCAACCAGCAGGTTGACCAGAATGATCAGGATAGCCACCATCAGCACGCCGCCCTGCACCACAGGGTAGTCGCGCCGCTGCAGCGCATCGATCAGCCAGCGGCCCAGGCCGGGCCAGGAGAAGATGGTTTCGGTCAGGATAGCGCCGGCGAGCATGGTGCCAACCTGGAGCCCGATCACCGTCACTACCGGCAGCATGGCGTTACGCAACGCATGGATCACGATCACGCGCATCCGCGTCAGCCCTTTGGCGCGCGCGGTGCGGATATAGTCCTCTCCCAGCACTTCCAGCATGGCCGAGCGCGTCATACGCACAATCACCGCCAGCGGAATGGTGCCGAGCACGATGGCGGGCAGGATCATATGCATCACGGCGTCTTTAAAGTCGCCCTCTTCGCCCCAGAACAGCGTGTCGATCAGCATAAAGCCGGTGAGCGGCTTAGTGTCATCCAGGAAGACCGTATCGCCAATGCGTCCGGCGACGGGCGTCAGATTGAGCTGCACCGAAACCAGCATGATCAGCATCATGCCCCACCAAAAGATCGGCATGGAGTAGCCGGTCAGCGAGATGCCAACAGCGGTGTGATCGAAGATGGAACCGCGCTTAACCGCGGCCAGCACGCCAACCGGGATACCGACCGCGACGGCGAAAATCATCGCGCAGATGCCCAGTTCCAGCGTCGCCTTAAAGCGCGGCACAAACTCCTGCCAGACAGGAATGCGACTTTTCAGGGAGATGCCGAGATCGCCGTGCAGCACGCCCCAAACATAGGAGAGATACTGCTGCCACAGCGGCTTATCCAGCCCCATTTGCGCCAGCAGCTGGGCGTGACGTTCGGCGGACATGCCGCGCTCGCCCGCCATAATCAGTACCGGGTCGCCTGGGATCATATGGACAAATGCAAAGGTTAACAGGGTGATGCCAATAAACGTCGGGATAACGAGTCCCAGACGTCGGAGTATGAACTGCAGCATAATCCGGATTCTCTGTAGGTTCCCGCAGGCCGTGACCTGGAGGATTATAATTGCTCACATCTCGCGGTCGGGCAGCCCGTCCGCGACGTCTGTCCTGACTCTTTTTACTTAAAGCCTTGCGACGGGCCGCTGAATTCGGCCCACAGGGATGGGTAAAACGGCCGGCGAACCGGCCGCTCTCTTTACTCCTGAATATCGACGTTCTCGAAGTGATGCTTGCCTAACGGATCGACCACGTAGCCGGAGACTTTTTTGCTGACCGGCTCATACACGGTGGAGTGAGCGATAACCAGCGCCGGCGCCTGATCGTGCATCACGACCTGAGCCTGCTTGTAGTATTCGATACGCTTGTTGTGATCCGCTTCGGCGCGCGCCGGCTGAATCTGATCTTCAAACGGCTTATAGCACCAGCGAGAATAGTTAGAGCCATCCTTCGCGGCGGCGCAGCTGAACAGCGTGGCGAAGAAGTTGTCCGGATCGCCATTGTCGCCCGTCCAGCCCATCATCACGGTCTGATGCTCGCCCGCTTTGGCGCGCTTCAGGTATTCGCCCCACTCGTAGGTAACGATTTTGGCTTTCACGCCGATTTTCGCCCAGTCCGCCTGAATCATCTCCGCCATGCGGCGAGCGTTCGGGTTATAGGGACGCTGTACCGGCATCGCCCACAGATCGATGCTGAAACCGTCCGCCATGCCCGCTTCTTTCAGCAGCGCTTTGGCTTTGGCCGGATCGTAGGGGTAATCCTGTATCGTATCGTTGTAGCTCCACATGGTCGGCGGGATCAGGTTTTTCGCCGCCTGGCCCGCGCCCTGGTAGACCGCGTCGATAATCGCTTGCTTGTTTACCGCCATGGTCAGCGCCTGACGCACCTTGACGTTATCCAGCGGCTTTTTCTCAACGTTATAGGAGAGATAGCCGACGTTCAGGCCCGGCATCTGCATCAGGTTGATATTTTTATCTGCCTTCATGCTGGCAATATCGGCCGGATTCGGATACGGCATGACCTGGCACTCGCCTTTCTGCAGCTTGGCGTAGCGCACCGAGGCGTCCGGCGTGATCGAGAAGACCAGGCGATCGATTTTCGGTTTAGTGCCCCAGAACTGGTCGAAGGCTTTATAGAGAATGCGGGAATCTTTCTGGTACTGCAGCAGCTGGAACGGGCCGGTGCCGACCGGATTAAGATCGACTTTCTCCGGCGTGCCCGCTTTCAGCATATTGTCGGCGTATTCTGCGGAGAGGATGGAAGCGAAATCCATGCCCAGGTCGGCGAGGAACGGCGCTTCCGAACGCGTCAGCACGAAGCGTACCGTATTGTCGTCCACCTTCTCGATTTTGCTGATCAGCTTCGGCATATCCATGCCTTCGAAATATTCGTAGCTGCCGCCGGAAACGCCGTGATATTTGTTGTTTTTATCCAGCTGGCGCTCGAAGGAGAACATCACGTCGTCGGCGTTAAAGTCGCGCGTGGGTTTGAAATCTTTGGTGGTCTGCCACTTCACGCCTTTGCGCAGGTGGAAGGTATAGGTTTTGCCATCTTCGCTGACGTCCCATTTTTCCGCCAGGCCGGGCTGAATTTCCGTGGTGCCGATTTTGAACTCGACCAGACGGTTATAAATCGGCACCGAGCTGGCGTCATAAGTGGTGCCAGAAGTAAAAAGCTGTGGGTTAAAACCTTCAGGCGATCCTTCGGAACAATAGACGAGGGTTTTGGCCTGGACGCCAGCGGCCACGGTCATAGCGATCAGGCTCAGGCCAACCTTCAGCATCCTGTTTTTAGCCAGGGAGTTACGCATGCTTCTGCTCCAGTTGTGATGGTGTGTTGTGCAATTCGCCGGGCCTCTGTTTTTTTATGTTGGCCCGGGCGTGCCGTCTGGCGACGGTAACGGAGGAAAAGCGACGGCACTGAGTACTATCAGAATATTCCGCATCCTTTCTCTGCCAGGCGATCAATTTGTCAACAGTTGCAGAAAACGTCAATACGGCTATCTGCTATTTACACAGAGTCTGCGAGGTTACTGGCAAATATAAAAAATAAGCAAAAGCGCTCCTGAGCAGCGCATATAATAGGCCGCCATGCAGTAATACCGCTTAAAATATCGTCTTTATTCCCTCACCCAGCGAAACGCGTCGCAAAAAAACCGCCAAAAAAATTCGCCGCAAGGGTGTTTTTTTAACGATACGCTTTGCTTATACCTGCCATCACAGGCAAAAGTTCTGCAATGGCAGGATAAAAAATGGACAGCTGCGCGTCTTTTACGCGGAGCGAAGCGCGACGCGAATTAACGCAGCGGCGCAGAGCGGCAAAGGCTTTCTTAACGATTCAGCAGGCGAAGCGGCCACGGAATGATTTTGAGGCAACAGCATAAATCACTGCCTGCGGCACGGCGGCCAGAACTCTGACGCAGGCTTGTTAATTTAGTGCGAAACGGCGCGTTTTGAAATTCCGTCGCTCGCCGCCTGGTTGCCATTATAACGAATTCGTTATAACCTTATTATAATGAATTCATTATAAAGAAAGCCATGTGGAAACTTATCACTACGGAACGGTTCGATAAGTGGTTTCGCCAGCAGCAGGATGCGCTTCAGGATGAAATTTTAGCCGCTTTTATCGTTTTACAGCAAAAAGGCCCGGCCACTGGTGAATACGCTTAACGCTTCATGCTATCCCAACATGAAGGATTTGCGTATTGCATACGGTGGCAGGCCGATACGAGCGCTTTTCGCGTTCGATCCTGTTCGTCAGGCTATTTTTTTGTGTGCCGGAGATAAAACGGGCGATAAAAACTTTTATAAAAATATGATTAAAATTGCCGATGCGGAATATAAAGCGCATCTTGCAAAACTGGAGACGCGATCATGACATTAGAAGATCTGCTGAAAGAAGTCGGCCCGGAGCGCCGCGCTAAAATCGAAGCACGCGCCGAGGAGATGATTTGTGAAATCACGCTCGCGCAGATGCGTGAAGAGTTGCAAATGTCGCAAACCGAACTCGCCGTCGCGCTTGGCGTGAAGCAGCCTGCGGTTGCGCGTATGGAAAATGCGGACAACGATCCGCGTCTCTCCACGCTAAAGCGCTATGTGGCGGCATTAGGCGGCGAACTCTCTATTAACATCACTTTGCCAACGGGCAAACGGGTTGCTTATCCGCTGTAGTCTTTCCAGCTGGCCCACGCCGTCAAAAAAATCCCTCACGCTGCGGTTCGAGGGATTTTTTTATCAACAGTATTAACACTATACGGCAACACTTTGTTGTGACTCAGTGCGAAACGGCGCGGGAAAGCGTATTGATGATGATCACGCCTGCAATAATAAAACCCATACCGATCATCGCGGGCAGATCCAGCCGCTGACCATGCCACAGCCAGGCGACCAGCGAGATTAGCACGATGCCCACGCCAGACCAGATGGCGTAAGCGACGCCGGTAGGCATATGCTGCAGCGTCAGTGAAAGGCAGTAAAAAGCGACGCCGTAGCAGAGCGCCGTCCCCAGGCTTGGCCAGAGGCGGGTAAACCCTTCCGAGGTTTTTAAGAAGGTTGTGCCGATAACCTCCGCCACGATGGCGATACCCAGCGTAATATACATATACATGGTGCTCGTCTCCTGTGAGTGCCGGCCTGGCCGGTTTAGGGGTCAGATGTGCTGGCGCCCCGTAGCGCGCCATCTCTGCGACTTATCTTGCTGAAAATTCCCGCTTTCTTATTGATCCCGCGCATAACTCTGCGCGCCAGCCTGAACGCTTCCTTAATAGCAGGCAATAAAAAACCCCGGCCAGAATGCGCCGGGGTTTGGCAAAGCGAATTAGCGCTAAGTTTTATCTGCCGCTTTAGCTTTAGCCTTAGCCGGATCCGCGCACCAGTTGTTTGCCTGGTTGATGCCGCCGTCCGGAGAAGTGTAGCCCAGACAGCCGAGCACAGAATCAAACAGCTCTACGTGGCGGTGTCCGGTGCCTACGCGCTGCTGCGCCTGCAGGCGTTCGAAGCGGCTCTGATTAGCCGGGTCGGCCAGATAGCTATCGGAAGCCCAGACAATCATCGGCACGCGGAACTGCTCCGGCGGCGCCATATGACGCGGCGTGCCGTGCAGATGCATGTTGTCGCTGATTGACTCGCCGTGATCGGCCGCGTAGAACACGATGGCTTTCTTATCGCGCAGCTGATCGAACACGCTCTCCAGCACCGTATCGGTATAAAGCACCGAGTTGTCAAAGGCGTTGATCAGCATCGCCTTGCTGCATTTATCGTCCACGCCCATGCATTCAGGCTGATAGCGGGCGAACTCGCGCGGGTAGCGCTGCGAGTAAAGATAGTGCGAACCTTTGGTATGCAGCACCACCAGATGCTTGCCGACGGGATGCCTGTCCAGCGACTTTTTCAGCTCTGGCACCAGCAGCATATCGTCCACCGATTTACCCTGGTTCTGCTGCTCTGAGCCAATCTGTTCGCGGAACGCGAAGTTGTCCGCGTTGGTGTTGTTATAGAACCAGACCTCGCTCTGCATGGCGAAAAGCTCGGAGCTGAAGCCCAGCTCTTTCAGTACCGCGAAGACATTTTGCTCTTTCAGCGTTCGTCCCGGCCCTTCATCGGTGCCGCCCTCGCGCACGAACATGCAGCGCAGCGACAGCTTGGTGGCGGTATCGCAGGATTCACCACGGAAAGCGACCAGATTTTTTTCGCGGGAAAGTTTTGGCGTGGTGTCGCGATCGTAGCCCAGCAGGCCCATATGATCCCAGCGCGTGGTTTCGCCAATCACAAACACCACATAGGTATCGTCCAGTCCGGCAGGCGCGGCATAGGTGAATTTTTTCGCCGGGTCGAACAGCGCTTTGCTGTCCATGCTTTCGTCATAGCTGGTATAGGCGAACAGCCCCAGCGCCGACAGCCAGTTGGAAGGCAGATAGGAGTGCGCCACTACGCCGCCGTAGCTGGGCAGATCGATATTGGTCAGCTTCTCGTTGATATTTTGCTGCTTGTCGAAGTAGCGGATAGGCAGCCAGACCAGCGCCACGGCCAGCAGCAGCACGCCAAGCGGCTTCAGTCGCTGGCCCGGCGTTTTCAGCTGCTCAATCAGCGTCAGGCGCAGCGAGTTGCGCCAAATCAGCAGCAGCGGCAGCGCGCTGACCAGCACCATCCATAACAGAAAGTGGTAGCCGACCACTTCTTTCGACAGATCGGTATCGGTAGTCATCACCGAAGCGACAATGCCGTAGCCGATCACCACGTTGAAGAAGCTCATATAGTAGCTGGCGGCCACGGAAATCAGCACCAGCGCGGTTGCGGTCACGCGCCAGAAAATTTTGCCGCCCAGCGACAGCAGCCGCATCAGGAAAAAGGTCAGCAGAACGATCGCCACCACTTCCGCTACGGCGGAAAGCCACTCAGCGACGGTGAAATGGGCAAGAAAAGGGTCAAAGCGGCGGTAAAAAACGGGAATATTCAGAAAGATACCGATGTAAAACGCCAGCAAAAACGAGAGCTTTTGCTGCGTCAGTGTTTTTATGTAATTCATGCAACCTTTATCCCGGCGTAGCTTAAATGTAAACGCTAATCAGACCGTGCCGTTTCGCCAGAGTTCGGTAAACCGGTCGATTATCACCCTGAGAAACTTTTCCCGGATGATTCTGAAGGGAAAACATTCACCTTCACGCGTAAGCGGCGTAGTTAACCACATTAACGGGTATTTATCAGCGCAATCGCGGGAATAAGGCAGGATTTTGCGGTAAAGATCGCAACAGAATGGTTGAAGAAGGGTCGGACGGCCGGAGCGCGAGCGCGTTTCCGGCCGCAGCCGTTATCAGTTAATGATATTCAGCGTAACGTCAATATTGTTGCGGGTCGCGTTGGAGTAAGGGCAGACGATATGCGCGGCGTCCACCAGCTTTTTCGCTTCCGCTTCATCCATGCCTTCCAGATGAATATTCAGCTTAGCCTCGATGCCGAAACCGGTCGGCAGCGGCCCAATACCGACTTCACCTTCGATAAAAGCGTCTTTCGGCATGGCGATCTTGTCGCGGTTAGCGACAAATTTCATCGCGCCCAGGAAGCAGGCCGAGTAGCCAGCGGCAAACAGCTGCTCCGGGTTGGTGGCCTCACCGCCCGCGCCGCCCATCTCTTTCGGCACGCCCAGCTTCACATCCAGCACGCCGTCGGAAGAGGTGGCGCGACCGTCACGACCGCCGGTGGCTTTTGCTTTGGCGCGGTAAACGACTTTTTCTAAGGACATCAGGCAACTCCTTTCATTAGGTTTTGTATACACGATTAAATCGCGGGCGATTTAATACAGAGTTCTTAGTCAGTATAGTCTTTCTGCAGCGGACGTAGCGGCCCGCCCTTCGCCGCGCTTAGCCGTTAAGGCTGTCGCGCAGCTGTTCCAGCTCTTCTTTCAGCGTCCGCATTTTTTCCGGGTCGCAGGCGGCGGCGCAGCTTACGGCCTGCGGCAGATCGAGCGCTTTATGGCGCAGCTCGCGGCCTTTTTCGGTCAGCGTCACTACAACCTGACGCTCGTCTTTACGCGAGCGTTGACGATTCAGCAGGCCTGCCGCTTCCAGCCTTTTCAGCAGCGGCGTCAGCGTGGCGGAATCCAGAAACAGCCTTTCGCCGATAGCGGAAACCGTCACGTCGTCGCGCTCCCACAGCACCAGCATCACCAGATATTGCGGATAGGTGATATCAAGCTGCGCCAGCAGCTGCCGGTAAAGCTTGTGCAGCGCCAGATTGGCGGAATAGAGCGCGAAACAGAGCTGCTGATCAAGCAACAGTGGCGAGGTTTCCGCTTTTTTGTCATCTTTATTTGTGGTCATGGCAAAAAATATAAATAGTGCACTATATAATTGCAAGCGAATCTTAATGCTCAGGGGAGAACACCGATGATTTCACTGGAAGAACAGGCCCGACGCTATGCCAGCAAGGCTCATGCTGAAGCGGGCCAGCGGCGCAAATACACCGACGAGCCCTATATCGTTCATCCGGCGGCGGTGGTCGAGCTGGTACGCAGCGTCACCGACAACGAGATTATGCTGGCGGCGGCGTGGCTGCACGATACGGTAGAAGATACGCCCAGCACGCTGGCGGATATTGAAAGCCACTTTGGCCCGCAGGTCAGCGGACTGGTGGCGATGCTTACCGACAGCAAGCAGCCCGACGCAAAGAATCGCGCGGCGCGCAAGGTGGCGCATTTTCGCCATACGGCGCAGGCTTCGGCCGATGCCCAGACCATCAAGCTGGCCGATATTATCGATAATACCCGCTCGATTATTCATTACGACCCGCACTTCGCCCGTGTCTATCTGGTGGAGAAACGCGTGCAGATCGCGCTGTTGAAAGCGGGCGACAACGAGCTGTGGCGGCAGGCTTCTTTGATTATCGAAAGCGGCATCGAGCAGCTGACGCAGGCACCGCATCACGTGCCGCCTGCCTGGTTCACCCGCCAGCAGGAAAAATATCAGCTGCGGGAGTAGCGACGAGCGTGTTTTGGCGCCATTTAACGCAAATTAACCGCTTTTTGACTCAACTTCCCGCCATCGCCCGTCGCTGGCGGCATTATTTGGTAATCCCTTACCAAATCAAAACCTATAATCGCCCCGACAAAAAATAAGGGGTGTTATGCAATCTGATTTACTTTTTATCCGCCGCAAGGCGCTGGCTTTTATTGGCTGTGCACTGTTTCTGGCCGCCATGATGGGAATGGTATTTATCGATGTTCGCTGGATGAACGACGGCGTCCATGAATCTTCTTTTACCGAGGTGGCGCAGGAGCTGATCCTGCTGTTTATCGCGCTGCTCTTCTTTCACGCCGCTTATCGGCGTCCGGACGTGCGGCCTTCGCTGATGTTAATCGGCGGCTTTTTCAGCTGTATGCTGATCCGCGAACTGGACTTTCTGTTTGACGAGCTGTCGCACGGCAGCTGGGTCTGGTTTGCGCTGGCCGCCGCCGCCGTCTGCGTCGCTGTAGCCCTGCTGCAGCCGAAGCGCGCCGTGGCTGGCCTGGCCGATCTGCTGCGCCATCCGGGCTGGGGCATGATGTGTGCGGGACTGCTGACGATTCTGGTGTTCGCCCGCCTGTTCGGCATGCGCGATCTCTGGCAGCATCTGATGCTGGACGGCTATAACCACACGGTGAAAAATATGGCGGAGGAAGGCTGCGAGCTGCTGGGCTACAGCCTCTGCCTGCTCGCTTCGCTAAGCTATCTCTGTAGCGACCGCTCAAGGGTTAATAAATCCTGATCCGCAAAGCCCGGCATCGCGCCGGGCTTTTTTATCTTTACTGCTTATAGAAAATATCGCCCGATTCTATTTTCAGGATACGGCCATCGGCTTTGGCGATCAGCACGTAGTTGCCGCCCATATAGGTCCAGTTGCTGCCTTCTTCCGGCGCGGGCAGATTAAGGATATTGATAGCACCCGCTTACTTATTTCTTACGATTCACACTTCGCCTGCGTCTCTCTGGTAGCAAACACGCGCAGACCACGTTACTGAAAGCCGCATCACACAGGTACCGCATCACATGCCATCTATCTGGTTCAGGCCAGCAGGAAAATATCATTGCGGGAGTGGCGCACGATCTTTTTGAAGTTGAGCCAATAAACGGAAGCAGGTGATTTGAGTTAAGTCATCATTGCTGTAGTATGTCGGGGTTTTTAACCACATAGTTACTGAGGGATTAGTGATGGCGAGAGCGCTGGCCTGTCTGGGCGATAAAACAAGTTATGGGAAAATTATTTCCGCAACCGCGAGCTGGTTTGAGTTAATGGCGATCACCGGCACTCAAACAGTGCCGCTGTTGCGGTAGACGGCTCAGAGATCTGTTGCGGGTAACCTTAAGCCCTCGGCGGTTTGAATCGCTCAGCGATTCAACTTATATTCCTGTAACTGCACCTTTAATATGGATAAATTATGCAATCATCTGATTATTTAAAGATGAAGTTCCAAAGCGACAGGCAGCTGGCCATGTATGGACAGCAAGGCGTTGCAGGAACATGGAAAGCATTAAAGGGGATCGGTTCTGATATTTACTCAGGAATGGAGCGCGTTAGCTGGTATTCATCATGCCTAATCCCCAGCTATCACGACGTATGTGATGAGCTTCTCTCAGAAGAAAAGAGGATGTATCTCTCAGTTGTGTCTGTTTATCGGTATCGCGATGTAATAGCACAGATACTCTACCTTTATTTTGAAACTGTTTTAAACGATTCTGAAAATGGAAATGAACAAAATAGTGTTCGTAAGTCGGATTTGAAAGTAACTGGTTTTATTAAACACATCCCTATAAGCAGGGCTGCGCGTTTAGCGATAGCCTTGGCGCTGGCCAAATCCCTTTCAGCATCTGGCCTGGTCTCAGAAATCGTCGTTGAACGGCTTGCACGACGCGTGCCTGTCGTTGTCATGGCGCTTCAACTGATTGGTACTGACCAAAAATGCGCTCTTGCTGCCCGTCGCCTGAAAATATTGGAGCCAAAGTATTACGCCATCCTGTATGCCGCACAGCTGGAGATGCTTTACTATTTTATTGAGCCGTTCCTGTCTGAACTCATCAAGAAGGTACAAATGGGATACTATAAGGATTTCAATGCGATTTATAACGACTTAAAGGGCATATGATATGTTTAAAAGTCTGTTATCAATTCTATTTACGGATATTTTATTCCCTGTTTATATTTTTGCATGCGCCTCTTTGTTCCTGTGGTTGGTGCCTGGCCACTGGGTATTACTAACATTCATTGCAATCGTAGTATTTATCATCGTTCATCCGATAGTTTTCGGCCGCTTTGATAAGTACGATTGAATTTTATAAAAAGGATTTTCATGTCCAACCCAGCTTATTTATTTCTGACCGATGAAAATGGCTCTCCCATGGTTGGCCCCTCTCTTGTGTCAGGGCGTGAAGGTGCAATTGAACTCAAATCGTTCACTCATAACGTCAACATCCCGGTTGACGGAAATTCCGGAAAAATGACGGGGACACGCATACACATGCCAGTCATGTTTCAGAAAGAATTTGACCGTGTAACCCCGCTTTTATTTCGGGCGTTAAGTACAGGAAGAACGCTCCAGTCAGCCACCATAAAGATGTATCAGATTAATGAGGCTGGTCTGGAAAAAGAGTATTTTAATATCATTCTGCAGGCTGTAAAGATAACCTCAATCACACCAGACTTGTATCCAGGAGCAAACACCGGGACGCACCTTGAAACGGTTCTTGTACGCTATGAGAAAATCACCTGGAAACATTGCGACGGAAACATCATCTATAGCGATTCCTGGAATGAGCGAGCAGTATACTAAAACGGGATTTACCATAACTTCCCTCACCGGCACCGTCCTGGTCGGGCACGATGCGACACGGTGCCAGTAAGATGAATAGTTCAGGTTTTTAAGTACAGACACCTGCTGAAAGCCCCATTTTACCAGGCTTATCACAGCGATGAGCGTCATGCGTTCGCTGTCGCATGCTTTTTTGTGAGGCGCTGCGCATGCTGATATACGGGAAGACTTAAATAGACAATTTAATTATCTTACTACGTTAATATTATTAACATCTGAATGATATTTTCTATTTCGATAACGACAAAAAAACCTGGCAAAGCAAAAAAAAGATACTTGCACTTTTTTATCAATAGATTCTTTGGAGGAATGGCTTCAAACCATTAAAACAAACATGAGGAATTTATTTATAGCTTTCATTTCAATCCTGTTATCAGCTTGCACCTTGCATGCTGATGTAACTCCTGCAGGTAATGTTCTTAACGATGCAACAGTTGGCATACCCTATAACAGTGAAATAAATATAATTGGTGGAGCTGTTTTTTCTTTAAGTTCTGACGGCAAAGAAAAGTTCGTGGGCGAAATAACGCCCTCCGATACGGGATTAAGTTTGCAGTATTGTAATGATTCTCCTGCCCGCAACTGTGTCAGAGTTCAGGGCGTACCGGTTAAGCCCGGGATTGTTAATGTGCGCGTATCGGGTGGCTTGTTCGGTACTAATGTAGCAACAGGTGGCCGGTTTGATAAAACCTACACGATCAAGATTAAAGAGGCAGAAGGTTCTTCTTAACATCGTTTGATATAGTGAATTTCTCCACGGATATAAGATGCTGTTCAGCTATATGCTCTGCCTGCTCGCTTCGCTATCTCTGTAGCGACCGCTTAAAAATAGCCAGAAAACCTGCGAAGCCCGGCATCGCGCCGGGCTTTCTTATCTTTACTGCTTATAGAAAATATCGCCCGATTCTATTTTCAGGATACGGCCATCGGCTTTGGAGATCAGCACGTAGTTGCCGCCCATATAGGTCCAGTTGCTACCTTCTTCTGGCGCGGGCAGATTGCGGGTTTTCCAGTCCACGATCTCATATTTTTTAGTGCGATAGCGATCGGGCACCACGCTGCCGAGGGTAAAGCGCTGGAAATCGGCAAAGAAGTATTGAATCTCATAAGGATGGGCCGGATCGCGCTGCGGCGCGGCGGCTTCGCCTGAAGGCGACTGCGCCTGGGCTGGCGTTTGCGCTTCCGGCGCGACCGGCGCGGCTGGGGCATCCGGCGCGGCTGGCGCGTCCTGCGTCTGCGGCGCCTGGGCATCCTCTGCGAAAGCCGTGGATGCTAACGGCGCGGCAGCAAGTAAAAGGGCAGAAAAAAGAACGGACTTCGACTTACTCATGAGTTTCTCCGCTGAGAAAAGGAATTATCAGGTGGCACCCGTCAGCGAGGAAGCGCCACTGCGTCACGCGCACATTATCTTTTCTTTTCGGGCAAGGGAAGCAGGAAAAAGCGCCTGCCGTCCCTTTTCCCGCCGCGTTATCTTTCGCGCAGCGCCTCTTTCGCGCGGTTCAGCGGCTTCAGCAGATAGGCCATAATGGTTTTGCTGCCCGTATGGATCTCCGCCATCGCGATCATCCCCGGATGTACCGGAAATTTTTTCCCTTTTTTATTAACCAGATAGTCTTTATCGGTGCGGACATAGACGCGGTAGTAGTAGTTATCCCGATGCACCTCGTCCTGAATGGTGTCCGGCGAAATAGAGTCGACTTTGCCTTCCAGCCCGCCGTAGATATTAAAATCATAGGCGGTGAGCTTCACCACGGCGCGCTGGCCTGGCGTGATAAAGGCCACGTCGCGCGGCGATATCTGCGCCTCTATTAACAGCTGCTCGTCCAGCGGCACCAGCTCCATCAGGTTACCACGCTGCGGGATTACGCCGCCCACCGTATTGATTTCAATGGCTTTTACCACGCCTCTGACCGGCGCAACTATGGTGGTTCTTTTTAGCGAATCGGCACGCCCAATAATCACCGATCGCTGGGAAGCCGCCTCGGCGTTGGCTTTCGCCAGATCTTCCCGCGCACGCACGATATACTGGTTTTGCGCGTCATTCAGCTTGCTTTGCAGATCGTTGGCCTGCCGCTTTAACCGCAGCACTTCTACGTCACTCGCCGCGCCCTGCGCGACCAGCGACGAGGTCAGCTTCAGCTCGCGGTTGATCAGATCCAGCGCCTCGCGCAGGCCGCTGAGCGTTTTTTGCAGGTTTTCCCGGCGGGAGTGGTAAAGCGCCGTCTCCGCCGCCACCAGCTGCGGGTCTTCCTGTACCTCGGGGGGAAAACTCAGCTCGCTGCCCGCCGTTTCCGCCTGCAAACGCGCCGCCGTCGCCAGCGCCGCCCGCATCCGCGACGTGCTCTCCTGTAGCCCGGAATCCAGCTGCGTGGGATCGAGCAGCGCCAGCACCTGGCCCGCTTCCACCACGTCGCCTTCACGTACCTTCAGCTCTTTCAGAATGCCGCCTTCCAGCGACTGCACAATCTGCTCGTGGCTGCTGGGGATCACCTTACCGACGCCAACCGTCACCTCGTCCAGCTCAAACAGGCTGGCCCAGAGAAAAAACAGCAGCAGCATCGCCATCACCGACCAGACGATTAGCGCGCCGCCGCGCCCTGGCCGCCGTCGCAAAGGCCGCTTCCGCTCGCCGAAAAACCCGCTCATGATAACGCTCCCTCTGTTTTCGTCCGCCGCGCGGCCGGTTTCACCAGCAGCTGCTCCTTCGTTCCGTCGCGCACGATCTTGCCGTTTTCCAGCAGCAGAATACGATCCACCAGCTGCATCACCGCCGGACGGTGCGTGGCGATAATCAGCGTTTTTTCGCCTGACCAGGCTTTGAGTTTTTCAATCAGACGGCTTTCGGCGGCGTCATCCAGCCAGGCGGTCGGCTCGTCCAGCAGCAGCACGCCAGGTCGACGTAGCAGCGCGCGGGCCAACAGCAGCAGCTGCCGCTGGCCGCCGGAGAGGCCTTTACCGCCCTCCTGCAGTGGATAATCCATACCGGCGGGCAGCTGACGGATAAAGCTCAGGGCGCCGCTAAGCTCCAGCGCCGCCAGCATCTCCTCTTCTGTCGCCAGCGGCATGCCCAGCCGTAAATTCTCCCGAATGGTGCCGAAAAACAGCGAGGAAGACTGGCCGACCAGGCTGACGTCGCGCCGCACGTCCAGCGGATCGAGCGAAGAGAGCCGGACGCCGTCCAGCAGCAGCACGCCCTCCTCGGGCGTCAGCAAGCCGGCCAGCATTTGCAGCAGCGTGGATTTCCCGGAGCCGTTACGGCCCAGCAGCGCGATTTTTTCACCCGGCTGAATCTTCAGTTTGTCGATAGCCAGCACCGCCTGCGCGGCGTCAGGATCGTAACGGTAGCGAATGTTTTCCAGACTGTATTCGCCATAAAGCCGCGGACGATGGATCTGCGCGCCGCGTTCCGGCTGGTCGACCTCGCTGTTCAGCAGGCTTTCCAGCCCTTCTCTGGCGACCTTCGCCTGCTGCCAGCGGCCAAAAATCATCGCCAGCTGGCCCAGCGGCGCCATCATGCGCGAGGCCAGCATCGAACAGCCGATCAGCACGCCGGTGGAGATATCGCCGTTCATCGCCAGAAAGGCGCCCACCAGCACCACGCTGATATAGGCCAGCGTCTGCACCTCGCTGGTCCAGCTGGCGAGCAGCCCGCTGATAAAACGCTGGCGGGTCGCGGCCTTGCCGATGGTGTCGTTGAGATGGTTCCACTGATTCTGGAAATAGGGCTCAGCCCGCAGCAGCTTGATGTCATCCACGCCCTGTACCGACTCCACCAGCATCGCGTTGCGCAGCGCGGACTCGCGCATGGTCGATTTCGACAGCTTCGCCAGCGGCCGCTGCGCCAGCAGTCCCGGCAGCACGATCAGCGGGATCGCCGTCAGCGGCACCAGCACCAGCCAGCCGCCCAGCAGCCAGAGCACGAACAGAAACAGGATCAGGAAAGGCAGATCCGCCACCGCGGAGATCGTAGTGGAAGTGATCAACTCACGCAGCTGCTCCAGTTCGCGGATCTGCGCGATAAAAGATCCGGTGGATTTAGGCCGCACGTCGTTGCGAATACGCAAAGCGTGGCCGAATACCTTGTCGGAGATGCGCAGATCGGCGCGCTTGCCCGCCTGATCGGAGATATGCGTGCGGGTTACGCGCAGGATAAAAATAAAGGTCAGCGCAATCATTACGCCACCGAACAGCACCCACAGCGACGGCACGGACTGCGAAGGAATGATGCGATCATAAACCTGCATGGTGAACAGCATTGCCGCCAGGCCCAGCACGTTGGTGATCAGCGAGGCGAACATCACGTTAGTCCAGCTCGGCCACTCCTGCAGCAGCGTGCGCCACAGCCAGCTGGCGCGATAGGGCTGGATATAGTCGTCAACCCGGCTGTCGGGCACGGCGGTTTCAGGCCGGGCAAGCAGCACGCGCCGCGCATGAAGGCTCAGCTCCTCTACGCTAAGCACGCTTTGCAGCTGCCGTTCGCCGGTCAGCATTACGCTCGCCTGGCCCTCCGCGCTTATCGCGGTCACCACGCCGACGCCGCGCGCGCCGAAATCCACGATCAGCGGCAGCCGCCAGGCGTCCAGCCAGTCGGGATGAAAGTCGTCGAACAGCACCAGCAGGCCGAGCTGGCGCGCCATATTTTCCACCAGCTGCTCCTGCGGTAGCTGATTGAGCTGCCATTCCGCTTCGCCTCTCACCCGCTCCGGCGAGCCGTCGAGGCGATAGTGTCTGGCGATCAGCAGCAGCGCTTCCAGCCACGGAAGATAGCGGCTCTGCTCCTGGCCCGCGTCGTTTTCGGTCAAGGCGTTTTCCATAAGGCTCATAGTTCGTCCGCTGTCTGTCGTGATCCCTGAACGCTCAGAGGATCGATACTGAAGGCTTCTCTGGCCCAGCCGGCCAGCACGATATACTCCACGGCGGCGGCCCACAGGTCGCTGCGGGCGTTGATCAGATCCAGCTCTGCGCGGCTGATCTCCTGCTCGGCGTTAAGTAAATCGAGCACGTTGCGGTTGCCCAGCGCCAGGTACTGCTCGCGGTAGAGCGCCCGCGTTTCGGTGATGGTACGCAGCCGTCGCGAGAGAATGTTGATGTTGCTTTGCAGCCCTTTCATGCTCTGAAAGGCGTTGCGCTGCCGATCGGTCAGCTCCAGCTTCTGGCTGTTGACCGCCTCGCGCGCGGCAGCCAGCGCGCGGGCGCTGGCGTTTTCCTGCGCCGCCAGCGCGCCGCCCTGATAAAGCGTGCTGTTCAGCGACAGGTAGACGTTTTGATACTGGCTGCGGCTCTGGTAGCGCGAGATATCGCCGATATATTTGTTGCTGCTGGCTTCCAGCGACAGCGTGGGATAGCGCTGCGCTTTGCTGCTGCGCAGCTCGGCGCTGGCGATGGCGGCGTCGGCCTGCGCCATCAGCACGGCGGGATTTCTGTTCAGATCGAGCTTTGCGCCGATCTGGCGGATCAGCGGCTGTAGATCGGGCGGCGCGGAAAGCGGTCGATCCGCTACCGGCTGGCCCAACAGCGCCTGCAGGTGGTATCTCGCCTGGCGCAGTTTGATTTCGCTCTCCTGCTGCTGCGCCTCGGCCGCCTCGACGCGCGCCTGCGCCTGTACGGGATCGACCCGCGTGCTGGCGCCCGCTGCGGCGCGCAGCTCCGTGAGCCGCAAAATATCCTGCAGCGCCCTGACCTGCTTACGGGCGTTTTCCAGCTGTCGCGTATAGCGAAACACCTCGTTCAGCGCCAGCGCCGTCTGTTCAATCACGCTATCGATCTGCGCCAGCAGCGAGGCCTGCTGCCGCAGGTAGCTCGCCGTAGCCCGATCGACGGCGCTGCCGGTTTTACCGAAGTCATAGAGCATCTGCGACAGGCCCAGCGTGGCGATCTGTCCGCTGCCTTCGTCCTGCTGGCGGCCTGAAGTGATGCCCGCTTTGATCGCGGGAAGATAGCCCGCGCTGGCGTTATCGACGCCAAAGCCCGCCGACTCCAGCGTGGCGACGCTGCTGCTGATGGCGGGATGATGATTTACCGCCAGCAAAACGGCGGCCCGCCACTCCACGGGAACCCGGCCGCCGCCGTCTGGCGGCTGCATTTCCGCTTCGTCCGCGGCGGCGCTGAGTCGCGCAACCTCCGCAGGATCGCTATCGGGCGTGCCGGAGAAAATGCCCCAGAAACCGTCCGGCGCTGGTTTAACAGGGGAAGAGAGCTGCGCCAGGCTGGCATAAGGCAGCACCAGCAGGCAGCAAAAGGCGATAAAGCGCTTTTCCATAATAGATTGCGTCCCTGACTTGCATCATGAAACAGAGGCGACAGGCACGCGGCCCGTCGCCTGAGGCTTAGCTAATCGGTGGCGGAGAACGATGCCGCCAGGCCGTTAGCCGATGGTGACATCATCCTCCACATAGAGCTGCACCACCGAGCCATCAGCGGTAACGCTGGTGTAGTGCTCGTAGTGGACGCCATCCACCAGCTGAGCCGTCGACTGCTCCCAACTGCCGTTCAGCGTCACCGTGTCGCCGTCCGCGCCTCTGACATAGAGCGTATTGCTGTCGTCGGTGACTTTAAGCAGGCTCTCCGCGCTGACTATCAGATTGTCGCTTGCGCTGTCATCCAGCAGATCCACGGTTTCGATATTGCTGACTCTGGCCGAAATCAGGCTCAGATTCAGCGCGCCGCTGCCGTACCAGGCCAGGGTATCGCTGCCTTCTGCGCCGTTCACCGAGGTGAAGTCGGTATCGTAAAGCTGGAAGACATCACTGCCGCCGGAGCCGCTGAAAGTGATATCGCCGCCCGCGCTGCCGTCTACCGTCAGGCCCAGGCTGAGGCTCAGCGAGGCGCTGCTGCCGTCCGACAGGGTCCAGGTGAAGGTGTCGGTGTTGCCGCTGTGCGCCGCGCCATCGTCCGGCACGTAGCTGTAGTGGCCGGCGCTGTCGAGCGTGAGCGTGCCCCAGGCGCCTTTCAGGCTGGCGGCCTCATCGCCGACGGCGACGGTTTCGCCATTCTGGCTGATGGAGACCACCGTGCCGCCGTGCAGCGCTTCCGCGCTCAGCGATCCGGAAAGCGTTTCGGCCACTTCGTTAAAGCCCAACCCTTCCTGCACGTAGAGTTTCACCGCCGTACCGTCCAGCGTGGTGCCGGTGTAAAGCTGGTAGACGATATTATTCAGCGTCTCCACGCTGCCAGCGCTCCATGCGCCCAACAGCGAAAGCGAATCTTCGCTGCCGCCGCGCACATAAAGCGCGTTGCCGTCGTCGGTCACGCTGGCGATATCGTCCGCGTTCAACGCCAGCACGGCGGCCGTGCCGTTATCCTGCAGGTCGATCGCTTCGATGTTGCTGACCTTGTCGGCGATCTCGCTAAGCTGCAGCTCGCCCGTGCCGCGCCAGACCAGCGTATCGTGGCCCGCTTTGCCGTCCAGCGTGGTGAAGGCCGTATCGTAGATGGCAAAGCTGTCGTCGCCGACGGTGCCCGCAAAGGTCAGCGCGCCGCCGTCGGAGCCGTCTACCGCCACGCCCAGCGTCATCGTCAGGTTTTGCGTGGTGCCGTCGCTCAGCACATAGGTAAAGGCATCCTCGCTGCCGGCAAGCTTAATCACCGAATCGCTGTTCAGCGTATAGGTGTAGCTGCCGTCGCTGTGAATGGTCAGCGAGCCGTAAGTGCCGGCGATAGTGGTTCCCGCCTCGGTGACCAGCGTATAGCTGGCCGCGCCGCTGACGATGCCCGCCGCGATCGATTTCACCAGTGGAGTGCTATCGCTGGCCGCGTCGCTGCTGAATACCGACCCCGTAGTGCTGCTGCTTGCGGTTACCCGGTAGTCCGAGGTGCTGACGATTTTCGCCGAGACTTTCACCGTCACTTCATCGTACTGAGTGGTCCACAGCGCGCCGGTATAGCCGGACTGGGTATCTTCAACCACCACCCGATAGGTTCCAGCCTCCTGACCTGACAGCGTAACGTCGATAGAAGAGTCTGCGCGCGTATAGGCTTTCGATCCTTCCCTTACCGTATCCCAGCCATAGGTCTGCTCGTTGTAGACCTGCAACGCCCAGTTTACCGTCAGGTTGTTATTGGCATTCATCAGCACTGTCGTATAGACATTGATATGGATGGTTTGCAAATCCGTGGCGCTGTTGATAGTGAACTCGTCGCTGGTAAAGCTGCCGGTGGCGCCCTTCATCGTAGCGGTTTGATCGATACTGTCGCTGAGCAGCTCGACCTGGCCCGTGACCTGCGCCGCATTGGTTTCAGAAGCGGTTTCCACGCCGCTGGATTTGATATCGCCATCGATGTAGAGATGCACCGTTTGACCCTCTGCGGTTTCGCTGGTGTAGTGCAGATAATTGACGTTATTAAGAACCTGCTCATCGGCCAGCGTCCAGTTGCCGGAGAGCGTCAGCGTATCGGTAATCGATCCTTTCACATACAGCGTATTGCTCTCGTCGGTGATATCCGCCACGTTTTGCGCGGTGACCGCCAGCGTATTCACGCCGCTGTCGTTTACCAGCTCTATCTCTTCTATATTGCTGATTTTGGCAGCTATATCGCTAAGGGTCAGCGTGCCCGTGCCGCTCCACGCCAGCGTGTCAAACCCGTCGCCGCCGTCGATGCTGGTGAAATCGGCGCTGCTGACGTTAAAGAGATCGTCGCTGTCCGTTCCCGCCACTTCTGCTGCAGCGGCCACATCATATTCCGTACCTGCAACGCTTTCTTCGTAAGCGGCCGTGGATAGCGCAACAGCCTGCTGCACATAGAGTTCCACCGCTTCGCCTGCTGCGGTCGCGCCCGTGTAGTGGGTATAGAACACGCTGTCCACCACCACAGTGCCGCTGTCGCTCCAGCTTCCTTCCAGCGTGACCGTATCGCCCGCCGCGCCGGTGATATAGAGCGTGTTGGCGTCATTGGTGATATCCGCCACGTCCTGAGCGGTTATCACGACATTGTCGTCATAGTTTTCGGAGGCCAGCGCCAGAGTCTCGATATTACTAACTTTCGCAGCGATATCGCCCAGCGTCAGCGCGGTTTTACCGTGCCACGCCAGCGTGTCGCTGCCGTTCGCGCAGTCCACCTGCGCGAAATCCGTGTCGTAAATGGCGAAGACATCGTTCGCCTCTGTGCCCTGGAATATCAGCGAACCGCCGCTGCTACCGTCCACCTCCACGCCCAGATTGATGGTCAGCGTGGCGTTGACTACGGCGCCGTTGGCCCCTTTCAGCGCGTAGGTAAAGATATCCTGCGAGCCTGTCGGCAATGTCGTGCTGTCCGGCGTATAGACATAGGTGCCGTCGCTGTAGAGCAGCAGCGTGCCGTACTCGCCAACCAGAGTCACGCCGCTTTCGGTGACAAAGGTATAGCTGTCGTCAATCCCGCTATCGGCGCTGGCGTCGCCCGCTTTGGCATAGAGACGGGTATAAATGGAACTGAGTTTGTCCACGCCGCCATCGGCGCCTTCGTCCGTCAGCAGATTGCCCGTAGCCGCCTGACTGGCGGTGATGTCGTAATCCGTGGTGCTGGCCACGGTGACATCCATATCAAGGATAACTTTGTTTTCCGCGCCGGTGGTGACGATAGCCAGGCGATAGGTTCCCGCTTCTTCAACCAGCGTCGACATATCCAGCGTCAGCAGCACCTCGCCATTGTGCTGACCCGCCGGCACGACCAGCGTCGAGGTATTCAGCGTCGACCAGCTGCCGTCGCTGTTCTGCTGCTGGACTTCGTAGATGATGGTCTTCGCGGTCGTGAAGTTGTTGCCGAAAATGCCGGATTCGGTTTTCAGCGTCAGCGTACCTGCGACCAGATCGTCCGCGGCGTTCAGCGTAAAGGCGTTGGTATAGTTCGCTGTCCCGCCGGTAGTCAGAGTCACGTTGCTGTTGCTGACGGCGGTGCTGTGATAGACCACGCTGACGCTGGCGTCGGCGACGTCGTTGGAGGCGATATCCGTCACCGCGTCCGCGCCTGGATCGGTGGCGTCCCAGCTCAGCGTCAGCGCGTCGTTGGTGGTGCCTATCTGAATATAGAGCTGGGCCGAAGAGGTGGCGCCCGTGGCGGAATCGGTCAGGGTATAGGTAAAGGTTTCCACCTTGCCGATGTTGTCTATTGAGGTATCAGGAATATATTCATAGCTGCCGTCGGCGCCGATCATCAGCATGCCGTATTTGCCCGCCAGCGCGGTTTTGGACGAGGCGTTGAGCGTGGTAGTCCTCAGTGAGCCATCGCTTTTCTCTACGCTGATGGACGTTACCAGCGTTGTGTCGCCGTGCGGAATGCTGTCGGCACCATAGACGCTGTCCGCATCGGACATGACATTGCCCGTCGCGGTAGTGTAGGTCGTCGTGGTCGCCTCTTCGGCCAGGGTATAAACGGTTTTCGACGCTTCCAGGTCAAAGCTGGCGCCAAGATTAAGACCTGTAGTGGTGTAGACCAGCTGATAGGTACCGGCGCTCAGGCCGGTGAGCGTCAGCGTCGATGAAGTGGCGCCCGAGCCGAACAGGCCGAACAGGTTGCTGCTGTCGTCCTGCGAAATATCCACCCACTGGCCGGCGGAAGAGCTGTATTTTTGCAGCACCAGCGAAGCATTACTGGCGACATTAAGGAAAGAGGAGGTAGTCGCGATAACCTCAAGATCCATCACCGTGCCGTCGGCAACCACGATAGGATCGCTGACAATGCTCTTATTCAGGGCGAGGAAGCCGCTGTCGCTGATTAACGTGCCCAGATCGGCCTCTACGTCCACCGGATAGGTAAAGCCTATCGCCGCGCCAGAGCTGATATTATCCATCGCCGTCAGGATCACGGCCTGCACGTCCAGGCTGAGCGCATCGGAAGGCTCGCTGCTGTTGCCCGCCTCATCGGTGACCGTAAAGGTCAGTTCGTGACTGCCGTTGTACAATCCGTCTTCGTCGGTAAAGCTCCAGCTGCCGTCGTCGGCTACCGTGGTTTCGCCCAGGATTTCACCTTTGTCATAGATGGTTACCGTGGCGCCCGGCTCCAGATCGCCGCCGCTGAAGGTGGGTTTGCTGTCGATCAGCGTTTCCGCGCTGTCCACTACGTTACCGACTTCGTCGGTGATGGTGATAGCCGAGATATCAATGCCTGCCGGCGCGGTGATGTCAACGGTGTAGTCGATCGGATCGGACGTACCGCTGCTGTTGCCCGCTTCGTCCACCACTTCGAAAGCGATATTGTGATCGCCGTCCGCCAGCGGCTCGTCCGGCGTGAACGACCAGCTGCCGTCTTCGGCAACCGTGGCTTCGCCCAGCACGGTGTCGCCATCGCTCACCACCACGGTGCTGCCTGGTTCAGCGCTGCCGCTGAAGGTCGGCGTGGTCACTGAGGAAGGCGCGCCCGGCTCAATGGCGTTGCCCTCGGCGTCGGTGATGGCCACAGCCGCGGCGTCAATGCCTTCCGGCGCCGTGGTGTCGACGGGGTAATCGATCGGTTCGGAAGGCGCGCTGCTGTTACCCGCTTCATCCACCACTTCAAAAGAGATATCGTGATCGCCTTCCGCCAGCGGCTCGTCCGGCGTGAACGACCAGCTGCCGTCTTCGGCAACCGTGGCTTCGCCCAGCACGGTGTCGCCATCGCTCACCACCACCGTTGCGCCCGGCTCTGCGCCGCTGCCGCTAAAGGTCGGCGTGGTATTTGCTGAAGGCGCGCCCGGTTCGATGGCGTTACCTTCCGCATCGGTGACAATCACGCCTGCCGCATCAATGCCTTCCGGTGCGGTGGTATCGACTGTGTAATCAATCGGATCGGAAGGCGCGCTGCTGTTACCCGCTTCGTCCACCACTTCGAAAGCGATATTGTGATCGCCGTCCGCCAGCGGCTCGTCCGGCGTGAAGCTCCAGCTGCCATCTTCGGCAACCGTGGCTTCGCCCAACACGGTGTCGCCGTCGCTGACCACCACCGTTGCGCCCGGCTCTGCACCGCTGCCGCTGAAGGTCGGCGTGGTATTTGCTGAAGGCGCGCCCGGTTCGATAGCGTTACCTTCCGCATCGGCGACGATCACGCCTGCCACGTCAACGCCTTCCGGCGCCGTGGAGTCGACGGTGTAGTCGATCGGATCGGAAGGCGCGCTGCTGTTGCCCGCTTCATCCACCACTTCAAAGGAGATATCGTGATCGCCGTCCGCCAGCGGCTCGTCCGGCGTAAAGCTCCAGCTGCCGTCGTCGCCCACCACAACTTCGCCAATAACCTCGGCGCCATCGCTCACCACCACGGTGCTGCCCGGCTCCGCGTCGCCGCTGAAGGTCGGCGTTGTATTGGAAGACGGGCTGCCGGGTTCGATGGCGTTGCCGTTTTCATCGGTAATCGTCACGCCGGAACTGTCCACCGCTTCCGGCGCCGTGGTGTCGACAGGATAGTCGATCGGGTCGGACGGGCCGCTGCTGTTGCCCGCTTCATCCACCACTTCAAAGGAGATATCGTGATCGCCGTCCGCCAGCGGCTCGTC
>Ga0157363_1000218_pt1 | contig 44172 bp, 36 predicted proteins | sample AttsexASBM1_FD_111477 | JGI IMG/M metagenome (GOLD analysis project Ga0157363, IMG submission 111477) | Fungus gardens microbial communities from leaf cutter ant in Ribeirão Preto, State of São Paulo, Brazil - Atta sexdens ASBM1 | ecosystem: Host-associated > Fungi > Mycelium > Unclassified ... | reverse complement strand
GTGTGTGTGTGTGTGTGTGTGTGTGTGTGTGTGTGTGTGTGTGTGTGTGTGTGTGTGTGTGTGTGTGTGTGTGTGTAAATATAGATATATAATAATCTATTATAAAACAAGATGAAACAAAACGAGTGAAGATAAAAACTAGCATATCGAAATATAAAGAAATTTACTTCTATTAATGCAAAATAAGATTTTTAATGATAAACCATACATAAAATTAATATTTATATATGCCGTCATGAGAATATTAATATACAGAAATATTTTCATAGTTTGACTCCGGAGTAATTCAGCTTTATAAATATTTAAAATACAATTAAAATGTTAATAATAGATGGGCTGTGGCTGAAATATTAATTGAAAGCTATTTTTATAGCTTTTTGACTTTAAAAATTATAAAAAATAAATATATTTTGCTATATTTTAGCATTGGTATAGAAAGCTAATGTGTACAAAAAACTACATCAGATAACATTGTACTTGATAATATTAGTCATTAAATTTAGACTATTTCAATTAAAAGTCTCATTAAATTATATTTATTTATATATATTTCATGGAAAATGTATTTAATTGCATTATTATTTAAATGGTGTCAAGTTTATGTATTGAAATATACATTATTCTATTCTGAAGAAAAAAATAGCATTTTTAATTGTGTAATATTCAAATTAATAATTTTATGAGAACATTTTGAACAACAGATTATAAATAATTGTAACACCTATTTCATATAACAAATTACAAATTCAAAATGTCACAAAAAATTTTGTGCAAGGAACGTTATTCATTTTATGTTACTATATATATCAAGTAAGTTTTAGAAAATTAATTTGCAAAAGTTCACCTGTCAATAAATTATTATATTCTTTATAGTAGATATACAAATAACTCTGATAGTTTACATTTAAAACTAAGATAATTTACACATATGCTATATATATATGTATAAATCTTTTGTCAAGATATTTTTCGTATATCAATCTTATATTCAAGGATAATATGTACTAAGATATATTTCACTTAATTTAATGTATTTCATTACAATATTGCTGACAAAACAAGAGTTTGCTATGCTACTAGCTCTAGTAAAATAATTGTATCAAAATGTTACGTTTAACATTTTCTGCTAAGAAGCGAGTAGGTAGTACTCATGTAAATAATATTCGAGCAAACTATCTAAATAGCAATATAAATGTGATGTAAATAAAAAAATGTTCAATATTAAATATTGCAAGTGTTACAAGAAATTATATCTTATTGTCTTTATATATAGACATCTGTGCAATAAAGTACATGTAATCGAATTATACATACGACAATCTAATTTAAATAATTTACTTATACAGGATATTCCAGAAATAGATAGCCAAACTTTAGTATCATTCTTTTGTTCCTAAAGATGAAAAAAGGTCATATAAACGTAAGTCCGGAAATTCTTCCTTTTTGAGATATAAACATTTTATTGGCGAGAAAATATATTAAAGATTTAAAACTTGAATATCTGCTCACTCGATATTGAAATAAATCTTGGTAATATTATTTTAATTATGCAATGTTTAGATAGAAACTAATTTACTATGATAAGCTGCCTTCGATGACAGTATCACTTGCTGTACCGTAATATTTACTTCATGTAATATCTATTCAACTTTTGAGATGAACAAAAGTATTTATATCGCATAATCAAAAAGGAAGAATTTCCAGACCTATATTTATAACTTTTTTTTTTATCTTTAGAGACGATAGAAAACGATATCAAAATTTGGCCATCTATTTTTTAGGAACCCTATATAATAAAAATTATCAATTTATAAATTATGTATATTAGGCTGATTAAATTTTAATATAATAAGACATTTTTTTTTCTCTGATGTAACAAATTATAAAAGAAATTCTATACGTTTTCTATTTGGAACTTTAAAATGCATAAAGTGTTACAACACAAACACAAACACATTATTGTGCGAACATAATTTTTGTTTATTTTATAAATAAACTTACTTTTTTCTTTGTAATTATAACATTATTTTAGATAATTTTTTCCTGTATAAAGTTTATTTTGTATTTGTTTTATAAATAATATCTGTTAAACTTTAATAATATACACGTACATAAAATAAGAAACAAATTTTATTAATCTATACTTATGACAATAAAATATAAACTATAATTTTTTTATTATAAAAAAATATACTTTATATGCTTCATTTATAATTAACACATTTTTTTTAATTATTTAAGATGGAAGCATATCAAAATTTTGACATATACCTATACACGCGTGCAAGCACAATGTGCTTTAGAATATATTAAATATAAATTGCTTTTTTACATTTTTATTAAAATAGTAACTGTATCAATATAAAAAAATAAAACTAATGATAAGATCTATGATACAGAAGCGTGTGTGTGTGAATGTGTGTATAATATTAAGTAATTAAAGGAACAATGATATAGGATAACTAGAGATACAATGGTAATAATAATATTCTTAAAATATTTGGTTCTGTTATTTAAATTTCATCTTCGTTTAAAAGCATATTTGGAATGCCATCGTTGATAGGAAATTTTCTGCCGGATTCGGGACACAATAAATCTCCGTTTATAACTTCGACTTCTAATAGAATATGATGAGCCTTCTTCAGAAAATCTTCATTTGTCTCGAAGTCCTCTATTAGAATCTGAGGTAATTCACCGACATGTCCTATCTGTAATAAAATACTCGTTAATATACTATAAAACTTTTTATAATATTTCAGTAGATTATATTATAAAATAATAATATTGTATAATAATATTAAGAATGGTGTTTCATAATATAATTTCAGAAATGAATGCAGAACACATAAAAAATTTGTACATTTGTTCTATCTGACTTTCTTGCAAATTGCAAAAGAATTAAGCTTGTGGTATATGATTGCTTGTATATTACTGTGCTGGCAATTTTGTTGATTGTTATGCTGGAAATTATGTAGCTGCTGGCTACACTGCTGGCTGAATTTGCTGAATTTTTGTGACAGGTCAGGTACTATTTTTCTTGTATGATTTTGTGCTGGCTCATTGTGAAAGCCAATAATTAAAAATAATGCAATTATATATATATATTTACAATAATGTGCCACAATAGCAACAATCTACTTCGTATTTACTTATTCGGACTTACTTTTGTCAAGAGTCTTTTGTCAAATAAATTACTGCTGCTCAGCTAGCCCTGCCAGCATCGCTGCCAACATGACAACAAATTCAGCTATCTTGTAGAAAAAAAATCGTATGTTGCAAGCTTTACTCAGAAACAAGATCAAATAGAATAAATGTTTATATGAACCTTTTATGTTACTTTTATATCTTAAATTAATTTCTGACGTTATGTCTACATGTTATGTATAAACACTGCGTGCGAGTACATGTACACAGGGTTAAAAGTCACTTTGTAGAAGTAATTAGTTACAGTCATAGTTTCTTTCTCTCAAAAAATAATTATATTGACTCTGAAAAATAACTCGTTACAGTTACAGTTACTAAAAAAATTAATTTATTACTTTTCTGTTTTCATAATGGAACAGTACAGATAACATCAAGGAAAGCGCCAATTGCGCATATCTTGCGCACATCGCTAATTGACAAATTTAATATAAAATATTTTCATTGATAAAAAGCAGTGAAAAATTCTAGGTCAATACGATTGTTATGTACAAACAGGAATGTAGGCTAATTCAGGTCCTTTCTTAACATTAATACTATTAGGATTATCAAGAAAAAAATTGATTTATGTTTACATGTTATATAATTTTATTTAAAAAAAATAAGAAACAATTCTATGGCAAAGAATAGGAAAAGTAATTATTGAGTATACAAATAAATTTCCATCATTTTCTGATTAAATAAATTGCAATCATTTTTATAGAAAAATAAGACTATTTTATTCAAAATATTTGCCATCAAAACCTTCCTTTACTTTTCAGCTAATGAAGTAGTCCAGTCATCAAGCCAATTCACATAGGACTCAATTTTCTTACTTTTGAACCATTCCGATTGCATGTAGACGTTGGGAAATACATTGTTGGATAATATTTAATGTCATTGCTAAATCTGTTTCTGTTTGGCACGGATCTTTATCCAGTAATGCTTTCAATTCTGCATCTTCAAATTTTTTGATGCATCTTTACATTCTTTGTTTTCCATCAAAATCGTTACTTTTAAATTTTCTGAACCACTTTCTACAAGTACTTTCAGCTAGAGCATGTTCACCATAAGCTTCTACAAGTAAACAGTGACTTTCAGCAGCAGTTTTTTTTTAAATAAAATAATGCAACAAAACTTGCAAATGCTGTTTTGTTGGCACAAAATTTAACATTTTCAACGCAATGAGAAAATTTGTTGTTTACACTATACTCTAAAGTTACATATTAAATCTTAAAGTTTACTTAGATATCTAATATGTTATATTAGATGTTACATTTTAAATTACATGCACGCAATACTGGTGACGGCATCTATTAGAAAACGATGGAAATTTATTTGTACATCCAATATATAGCAAAAATGTTTCTCTTGAAATTACATAATATATATGTATATGAAATTACATTGGCAATTTTAATTAAAACAGATTATCTTGATAAAAGGTACGTTGATACCTTGTAATGTACATAAAATGTTTTCATTATCTTATTTTTTATTTATACTAATATATTTTGTATTATATACAAGTATATACAAGTATATACAAACAAGTAAGATTTCATAGAATCTTGTTTTCTTGAATTGTACTGACAAAATTTCATAGAACGCTTAAAAATATTTTGTTATATGTTATTTTATATTTATATTTTATTATTTATAGGAACATATTTATAGGAACATATTGGGGACAAGTTGGAGCATATGATATGAATCTTTTACTATCCAAGGTAACTATTAAATTGCTAGTTATTAAAAAAATGTAACTAACTTAAGTTACAGTTACTGAAACAAAAACTTTAACTGTAACTTCTTTACAAGCAATGATTTACTTCTCTGATTACTTTATGTATACATGTTTATATGAGAAGGTGACCTTACACTCTCGGCAGCTTTCCATAGCACTGTCCAATCCAATTTTGGAATTATTCTAGCGATATATTCTGGATTAAAATCTACTTCGGATACTCTGATGTCTCGAGCCTGTAAAATTTTACGAATAGTTTTAATAAGTATTAATATGATAAGTATTAATATATTAATATGATAATGAAATGAGGAATCTTCAGAACAAAATTGTATATTTTTGGATTTTTTTAGACAAGAATAATTTTGAAAATAATAATATAAATAAATTTTAAGAAAAAAATTTAAGAAAAAAATATAGTTTAATCTCAACATTCTTAAAGAATGGCTAAAATTTTAAACGACTATATTTCAAAACAAAAATATTATTATTAATTATTTTCAAGTATCTGTCTATTACCCCCTAAAGTACATTGCTGCACACACATACACATACATAACACTTAACATAGTAAAACAATTAACATAGCTTTAGAATATTTTAAATCTTTTTTCTTGATTTTTTCAACTCAAAATATATAATATTTTAAAAATAAACATTTTTATTATTACAAAATTAGATTCAAGTTTATTAAGTAAAATTGAAAACGTTCAATTAAGTTTTGATATTTTTATATTTTTGCACAGTATTGTCTAATTGGTTATTATTTTATTCGTTTCTGTATGCAATAAGCAATTTAACAATGAGAATTAAATAATGTTATTTTGACAACATCAAAATATTGTTTAATATATCAAATAATTTTCATAATGTATGATTGGATATTTCAATTATTCAAAGTTTTTACATTTTAAACATGTATTGTAATTTGTATTTTAATGAAAAGGAGAAAATAGCTTACGATTATTTTCAGAGGATAACCGACTGTCACTCCTTTCATAGCTCTAGATGTTAACATATTGTGCGTAAGAAGCTTCATATTTTTCTGCAATAAGAAATTGACACAGCGCGAATTATTTGCTCCAATATAATACAGAGAAACAAAACGTGCACAACCATTACCATAATACACCATAATAGATAACCATAGACACAATATAAACAGAGGGAAACTCTTTGACTATATAAGTACGGACCACCAGTAAACGCAAACTTCACACTGATTGTCAAACCGTAGCGACATCATTAACCAAGAACACCGACGAGATACTATTAAAGACGGTCGGCGCTCATGGAAATTCATGTGCCTATTAAAATTTAAGGCCTGTATTTAGAACGTGCTTACAACGATGTAGCGCGCTACATGTTATAATTGATGTCACGCATATTATAAAATTTCAGAGATAAAAGCGCATTCTGAATAAATCTAAGTGATTAAGACCCGGTTGTTTTATCTTATGGTAAATTTTATCTGTTGGATAAGTAGCAAGATTATCCAATCACATGCGTGGATTGCCAGATTTACCTAACAGGTAAAATTTATCAAAAAGTGGAACAACCGACTCTAAGAGTGAAAAACTATATAGTAATATGGTACTAATTTCATGATTTATTAGTAATTTCGTAGACATGTACATTTATTTAAAACTAAATAATACTCGATTTTTATTTAAATCTGTGATTTTAATGTTATCATCCGAGTTTGATTATCAATAGATAATAACTACAGAGAAAACATAGTAATTTTTTGGCAATATATTGGATTGTCCGGAAAGTTCGTGCCGATTTTGAAGGAAAATTGAAATGCAAAAGATTTAAATTTTAGTATATTAATTCAACATTTATTAAATTATGTAGGTGCTATTCTGTTCTACAACCTTTCTCCATCTTTCAAACAACTTGAAAATTTCATCCTTCCAGAATCTCTTAGGTTTTTCAGCGAAAAACTTTCTAAGTGATTTTTTACCTCGACCAAAGAGCTTTTTCCATTAAGGGAATTTTGTAATGATCGAAATACGTGAAAGTCAGAGGGCGCGAGATCTGGTGAATATGATAGATGGGATAGATGAGGTAGAACATCCCAATCAAACTCCAACAACTTTTGTCGAGTTATCAAAGACACATGAGGCGCGCATTGTCCTGATGCTCAACATTATTGTTATAATAATATCTTATATTGGATTGTCTGGAAAGTTCGCGCCGTGATTTTTGGTAGGTGGCGTAAGGACAGGTCTGAATATATCAGAACGATTGAAAACAAATGACATGCGTACATATCGTAAAAGACGATACTTCAGGCATACTTGGAAAAAAATTTGATTGCGATACGTTAATTTTTGTCAGTTTTATACGCCTTTGAATATGGAAGAAAACAAAATGCATTTTAGGCATTTATTGCTTTTCTTCCATATTTATCGGAAAGGCAAAAATGCCACACAGCGGCAAACAAGATATGCGCTGTTTATGGCGAAAGTGCTGTATCTGAAAGAACTGTGCGAAAATGATTTGCTAGGTTTAAAGCTGATGATTTTAACCTTGAAGATCAAGAACGCCCGGATAAGCCCTCCATCACAGATAAAGATAAGATTAAAACACTGATCGAGAATAACCCATGCTATACGACACGTAAATTAGCAGAAATATTGAATATATCAAAATCCACCATCCACAAGCATTTTGAAGCTTGGCTACATAAACCGTTTTGATGTATGGGTTCCTCACGATTTACGGAGAAAAATCTGATGGATCGCATTTCCATTTGCGACTCGCTCTATAAACGCAATAAGGAGACACCATTTTTGAAGCAAGTAGTAACGGGGAATGAAAAATGGATCATTTACAATAATGTTGAACGAAAAAGATCTTGGGGAAAGCCGAATGAATCACCTTTAGCCACCCCAAAAGTCGGTCTTCTTCCAAAGAAGGTCATGCTCTGCGTAACATCTGGTGATTGGAAAGGGATCCTGTATTATGAGCTTTTACCAAACAATGAGACAAATTCAGAGAAGTATTGTTCCTAATTAGATGAATTGAAGACAGCAATTGAACAAAAACGTCTAGAAATAGCGAATCAAAAGTATTAAAAGTTTGCATACTTATTTATACAATATTTACTTACTTATTTATACAATATTTATACTTATTTATACAATATTTATATAATAAAAAATTACAAATTTAGTAGTATATTATTAAATATTTATGTTAATATTTATAAATTTTTGTTAATTGTCGGTAATGTCATCATTCTTCAATTATCCCTGGGTTTCCTGGGCTTCATTGATATGTAGTCATAAAAATTTGCCTAGGGCTGAGTCAGTCTTTAATAATATATAATATAATATCTTGCCAAGAACTATAAATAAGATATATATATATATAATCTGTACATCGGAAAGCAAGCTTTTATTAAAGTATACGAAAGAATCAACATTCTATTTCAAATTTTCACTCTTTTAAGATACAGTTACAACAGAAGGAATAAGGAATGAGAAATAAGGAATAATGACTTCAATCTATCAGATATCGGATATCAAAGTTCTGGAGATTGATTCTGTATCTTCAAACAAGGTAAAAAAAGTGAGTAAATTTATTAGATGTTGACCAATGAAATTATTAGTATTCTAGTAAATTCGCTCACTTGTAATTTTCATCTCGTTTCGAGATACATAATCGATCCTCTGATGGATAGCTTGTTATTCCCTGTTCCTATTGTATTTAAGTCTTTACAATGGCCTAGTTTCTATCAAGGGTTTAAACCGGATCAGAAGGTTTGTTCGCGTCGCAAGCTCCAACATGCTTCAACATGCTTCTACTACAGCTCCTATTCACTCTATCAAACGCATTGGAAAGAGTAAGAGCTATGGTAGGAGCATATTATCCAACATGTTGGAGCATGCGACGCGAATAAACTTAGAAGAATCAACCAACTATAGTCGAATATTTTTCTATTACAGTCGAATGACAGGAGGATACTCGATTGTTGATTGGTTCTTACATTTTGATCCAGATTAAACTCTCGGTAGGCCTCTGTTGTAGAACAGGATTTATACTTGCATCATGGAACTTGCATCTTGTGTCGATTTGTATCATCAAATGGAAAGCACTGATTATCGAACAAGGATAAGATCATAGTATAAGTATAGTAAGGTGAACCATTCTCACGGATGCGCAGTTGAAAATAATGGGGAGATCTGACAACCAATCAATTTTTGATTGACAACCAATCAATTCATTTGCAGAAATTCATATGATTCGTTCTGCAAGTAAGTACATTGCAAAGTAGTACAATTTTGATTGGTCAAACTCTGCCATTATGCGCAATGGTTCACCTTATATAATTCCACTATGGATAAGATGACTTTTGTGTCAAGAAGCTTATTAAAGTTGACAAAGCGGTTAGCCTGCTTGTCGAGCAAATGAGCATAATTGATTGTTGCTTATAGATTAAATCAATCATACTTAATCATTCGGTAAGCATGTCTAACCGCTTTGCCGTCTTGAACTCGTCCAATTTGTATATCATACTCTTGCTGGAAAGCTCCTAGAATTACTAAAGTTAACAACATTATCTGTTTACTAGAATTGACCAATCAATTCTACTAAACAGCAAATGCGATTGGTTAATTAAACGTCGATTAAATTGGCGAAATCGGCCCTAGACTAAAAAAAGGAAGAAGAAGAAGATATGTAAGCGATGCGTTTATGAACGCGGAGAACACCACGCCATGTTTGCCTGAGGTATATAACTGGATGTTCCACTAAAAACATGGCTGAATTATTGTTTCGTCGTTCAGTAAAATTTTGTGTACAGTGAAAGAACGATCTGACGTCGAACACATGTGAGTTTGAAGTCATTATGACTTCGATTCATCTTGTCGTGCATCCTTTGCCAGGAACTGATGACCAACTCAATGATAGGTGAGAAATTTCATCTGCTATCAGTTTCTCACACATTACTGCATTCTAATTTGTATATCATATCCGAGAAAAAATACTATTTTTTTCTTATTTCAAAGTGGTTCATTACTGTTGCAACATGTCATGACATGTTGTGACTTGTTACGTATGCGTTATTCCCATTTCTCTTCTTATTTCGCGTGTATTAACGTAACAAATGTACGTCTTCGTTGACATTATCCTCGCCATATTTTAATGGCAATTTATAAAAATGTGGTATCCAATAATTAATCCTGTTTTTACATGTACGCTTCAAGTCTTATAATTGCAGAAAAATGCAAGATATATTTGTTAAGAGATAATGAATAAATAATGCATTGTTGAAACTTGTTATCAAACTTGTAATATATTTAAATACGTTACCACTATATAATGAAAAAATTATCTTGCAGTAGCAATGGAAAAAAACATTTTTATTTTATATTCTTTAATTTCAAAAAGATAATTGTCTATTTTATATATTTAATCTATTTTATGCTCTAAAATATAATAATATTGTACTTTATGCTTTTATATTGTTTTAGATTGAGGGAAATAGCGGATAAAATAAATAGATATGGATTCGTAACACCATTAGCTTTTAATTCTTTAAAAGCATCAATAAAGCGTATTGTAGTTGGACCAAGCCATATTGCTTTTCTCACGGATGACAATAGAATAGCTAGAGTTGCATTTACAGTGCTACCAGATAGATTGGATTTGAGTAAAAATGAACCTAATAGAAAGTGAGTGAGAAAATAGAGCAAATGTATACGTGACTCTAGTCAATAATACTGATCGGTAATATTGAATCAGTAATAGGATGAGTTTTCTAATTCATTGATTGATCAATCATATTGTGTGCAAATACAATTTTTGTTCTATAAAGCTGCTTCAATATAATCAATAAGCGATTAATCAATCAATAAATTTAAAAATTTCACCCATACTGACAGTATGCATCAATATTTTTAATATGTTTATACGATAACTTTACACGATCAATATTATTAACAATATATTTCACTTTTATATACATTATATTTTTATTACATTATATTTTTTATGATATTGTGATATTATGATGCGATTCTTAATAAAGCGATATTGATGTTTGAGAATCAAAATTCAGATTATTGTCAATATTCTATGTCAATCCATCAATATTAACCATACACTATCAATATTGATAATATTTGTTAATACTGATCAGTATTATTGACCATGTTAGGGTCACCTTATGAAAGGACAGTTTATGCAATAATCAGAAAATGTCTATTTTATTATTTTAGTACAAATAAAAATCATATTGGAAACTCTAATTCTGCACCAAATGGAAATGGAAATAGCAGTAGTGGTAATAGAACAGGGATGTCACGTTCACGTGCGCGAATCATGCGTAACAGTTCCGCGATACGTGGAGGTAACAACAGTGGAGGGAGTGGAAGTGGTCGTATAGGACCACCTGGAGTTATTATGGGTGGAGGAAGTGGTAGCAATTCTCGTCCTATCGCCTCTGTACCAGCACCATTTGTACCGGAAGATCTAATATCTCAGGCACAAGTTGTATTGCAAGGAAAAAGTCGCAATCTTATTATCAGAGAATTACAGGTTTAATATTAATGTTGTAAATAAAAAGAATGTAAAATAACAAAAAATTACATAATTTAATAAAATAATTCTATTAATATTGCAGCGTACAAATCTAGATGTAAATTTAGCAGTAAACAATCTTTTGTCACGAGAAGACGAAGAAGGTGATGATGCAGAAGATGCAGCAGATAGTTACGTTCCAGAAGATCTTATTTCTTTATTAGATGGTGGCTTTAGTAATGAGCATTCAGTTATAATTGATGCTGATTCTATGTTTTCTGAAGATGTATTTGGATACACTGGAATAAGACAGTAATTAATTTTTTACAATTGTCAATTTTACAATTTTTTACACGTTACAATTGTCAAAGTGTTAACTCAATAAATATATATATTTACTGTAGTTAACACTTTGTGACATATATACATGTAATGATTATACACAGAAAAAGAGAAAGAGAGATAGACAAGCAGATATATTTTAAAGAGATAGTTTTAAACTTTGCTTGAGTAGTTATATAAAAGTTGTATGTAAAAGATACTTAATCAATGTTGATTTGAACAAACGTAGAATAATAATTGAGAACATTCTCTAGATTTTTGAATAAAGATATTTTAAAAGTTTATCCAGTTTCGATAAATCATTTAGCAAATTTCTAAACGAAATTAGAGAGTCTAAGTCAAGTAGTTTAAAATAATTAGAAATTTTTGAAATGCCAAATTTGGTGATGTAAAGATGTCAAATACAATGAAATGATATGGATAGATAATCTCAAAATTATCAAAATAAAAAATTGTTTACTCTAAAAATTGTTTACTTTTAAAAAATTGATGTGTTTAAGTAAATTTATTGAATTTAGTGACTTAAAAGTCTGCAAAGTTTTAAAAATGTATATATGTTACTCTTTAATAAAATATATGTAATAAATATGTGTGTGTATTTTTAAGAAGATATTTTATTTTTAGTCGTGGAAGTTCTTCGCGTCGTTTAGGTAACGATAGAGAAAACGAGCGTTCATCTCATGAAAGAGATCGAGATCGTGATAGTTTTAGCAGATGGCGAGATCGTCAATATTATGGACCGCGACGTTGGCTGGAAACTGCTCTTAAAGATTCATGGGAAAAAGATTCAGGTATTTTATAAAAGAAATTAAATACATTTATTGAATAGAAGATTGCAGTTTTTAATCTTTTTTCATTTTAATATTCCAGATAACAAAAAAAAGGAATTGGCTTCGCAGAGTCCACTATGGATAGCCGAAGAATTAGAATGGTGGCACGATCGAAGTTGCGATCCAGTACCCCGCTTTGTACAAATCGCATCGCTTTACAGTGAACTAATTGCAGTTTCCGTATCAGGACAGTTATATCAATGGAAATGGACAGAATCGGAACCATATAAAAATACAGAAGTACTGACGCAAATGTAGCATTGTAATTATATATATTATATATATATATTTTTATTATATGCTTCACTTTTTGAAATTTTTACAGAATCCGAATGTACATCATCCAAAAACTATTCCTTTGGCATTGATAACAGAAAAGATAATTAATATATCTGCTACGGCAATTCGATGTTCTGTTAGCACAGAAAGTGGAAAGGTAGCGACTTGGCTCGATGAACTTTTAGGACATGTTGCTTCCCGCCTTGAACATCCAGCGCAAGCTTTTACTGAATTTACATTAGACAGAATTGTATCACTTCACACTTGTGCTTTATACACTGTTGCAAGACTCGAAAGTGGAACGTTATATTGGTGGTATGAACTGTTTTAAGTTTAATTTATATATATTATATATATGTAAAACAGACAAGATTTTTCAATATCTACATCTTTTAGGGGTGTTTTACCGTTTGCACAACGTAAGAAATTGTGGGAAAAATATAAAGCTAAATCACGTAAGCATAGACCATCTACAGTCTTATCAAGTGATATCAGTTATGGAACGCACGTGTGCATGAAAAATAGTCCAGTTTATCAGCCGGGAGCTATTGGTAAGACATTAGGATCTTGTATAACTTATAAGCTGACTTAAACACATAATCTGAAATAATTGTTCAACTTTGAATGTATATAATTTATTTTTAAGGATTTACGATAGCTAACGGTGTACCAAAAGTGGGACAATTGCTATCAGCAGCATGGAATGTGGATGCTACTTGTAGATTTAAAATATTGCCTGCTGGTACACACGTGTCTAACGCAAACACTGATAAACGCGAGTCTAACGGAAATGGAAGTACAGGAGTTGTAAACAAACCGAATCACAAAGAAACGGCTGATAGGCTTGATATGCCTCCTCCACCATCTCCAGCTTCGAGTACTTGTAGTGATACTGGCAGCATTACAACAAGTCATAGTAATATATATATATATATATATATATTGGTTATTTAAATGTTACAAGAAAAAGCTACATTAAAGTATTTAGCTTGATGTATTATAGTAATAAAAATCTTTACGAAATATAATTTTAGAACGACAAAAACGTATGGCACCTCGAAGTGAAGGAGAACCCGATAGAAAGGACGAAGAGGATTGGCAATTAAAAGATGTTGTTTTTGTTGAAGATGTCAAAACTGTACCTATTGGTACGATCTCATTTATTTGTGATTAATAAAATATATTAGAATAAACTGAGGAGAATAGGAATATATATTATGTAAGACTAAAATTTTATTGTCTCTTATTAATAGGGAAAGTTATAAAAGTTGATGGTTGCTACGTCGCAGTGAAATTCTTCTCAAAAGATTCAAAAGAAAAAGAAAAAGAAATTAAAGAGAAAGATGTTAGTACTTCAGATTTTAAAGATCTTACAACAGAAGAACCAATGAAATTATTGGCGGATTGTAGACTTTTACGTAAAGATGAACTGCAGGTAATGATCATTGCATATTTATTACGTATAACATATCACTAAATATTGGGTTGTCCGGAAAGTTCATGCTGACTAACCTATATAATTTAATAAATGTATACTAAAATTTAAATCTGCGTTTCAATTTTTTTTCAACATCGGCACGAACTTTCCGGACAATCAATATTTGAAGTATAATTTACATATTTATAGGTAATTAAATCATCATTGAATCCACGAGCTCCGGACTGTTTTCAAAGAACGCCTAGAAGAGTCAATATAGTGGAGGGTTCAAATGATAGTTTATTAACTATATCTACAGACGGACAAGGTCGTATTTTTTTTTTTTTTTGAAGAATGTGATAGTCTTCACATTTCAGTATTGTTATTTAAGATAAAAGTAAATTCTTAATTAATGAAAAATATGTATTATTAATCAATAAAGGATATTTATTTACAGGTGTTCATGCTATATTAAAAAGTGGAAATAAATTAAGTTATGTCGTATATAATCTAAGTACAGGAAGATATGTTCAAGATTGTTATATTCCATCTGATATTTCATCATTTTTGGGATTGCAACCTCAAAATATCAATCTTACAAGCGCAGGAGAGGTATGTTTTAATCGCATCTACAAATAAAATATATATAAGTTTTTGAAGACGATGTTTTTTTTTATATTTTTAGAATATTGAATGTTCTATGATTTTACGAGACGGTAATAATACCATTTATCCAATCGCGAAAGATTGCGCTGACGCTATACGCGATCCAAATTGGTTGGATTTAACTCCCATAAATTGTATTGGTGCAGCAACTATTCCCATTCCCAGTTGTTCCAATTCGACCAATTTAAAGAATCAGGTTGCAGTTATTGCATTAGCATTCGACAATCTTTTGCTTATGCCGCGTATATTGCGATGTGATTATGAGAGTGTGAAGCAGGTATTTTGTAATTTGGAACAAGATCTAAGTAAGTATAACAAACATATAAATGTAAGTTTTTTTTACACATTGTGTATAGGAAATTTCACAAAAATACATATGCGTATTATATTTTTCTATTTTGTAGAGAACAACTTGACACATTCAAGTGCAAATTTACAAATTCAAATGATATTGAAGGAACGTTGCGATGGAAATCGAAATATACTTCACGCTTGTGTCAACATGTGCTCACCAACTTCTAATAAAGAAACTGAACAAGGTAACGTATTCAGTACAGTATTCATTATTTTATAATATGAGTGTAGATATTTTAAAAAAGATAATATTTTATTTTAATGTAGAGAATTCAAACGAGAATTCAAATATGAATGAAATTCTTTTTATGTAAATACAATTAGCATTGGTAGACATTTTATACCGAGTGATGTATTTACACTGAAATGGAAGCACAGAGTTTTATATATATTACACTAAACTGCTAGAAACAACTAAAATGTTAGGCAATAGCAATAGGAATAGTATAGAAATAAGTAATATATAATTGTCGCCTCCCATTGCACAATGCCGCAAAAGAAAGGTCAATCTGATCATATAGACTGTAGTATATACTCTTCCATCTATTTCAAAGTTATAGCATAAACAAAATGAAAAATCTGAACGCTGATTGATAAGCTATAAGGTGATAAATTCAGAATTTCAACTCATTGAAAATTTACCGCGACTGATGGAAAATTTACCGGGACTGATATATTTGATGGTAGTCTGCGTGGATAGACTTATTCAGTGATATTTAAAAATTAATATCTCCTAAAGTATTGCGAAAATTGCAAAATGTAAAGGACTCAGTTCAGTCTGCTCTATCTACTCACGAGAGATAAAAATCTCATAATCCTTTATATTCTTTTATTACTTACACAATTTGATTAATTGTTTCTAATGTCTATTAGATCTACTATCGCCATTATGCATAATATTTTACCTTATCTTATTACACCATAGTGTAATGTATAGAAGTCTATGAGAAGATCACCTCCATCTATTACTTGATATAAGATTTGCACTTACACGAAATATGTTTTATTCATATTTGAACCACTCTCATGTGTATTTCATTGATTTTTATATTTAATTTGTTTTTTTTTTTATTATAGTTATTGAACGTGAGTTAGTATCAAATACAGTAGATGGAACTTCCGCACCTATTGAAGAGCCAATTCCGACATTAAGTTGGCCACCAGAAGCATTTGATAATACATCAGGAGAAGAGGATAGTTTATTAAGCATAGGTGCTGCTAGTATATCTATGATGAAGTCTGGTAAGTAATACCTCTTTATGTTTGCTCTATTTTTTAAAGTAGCAATTTGATTTCAATCAATGTAGTTATACAGGGTGCGTCACCAAAATCCGGACAAATTTCAATTTAAATTTTCCGCTATATTGTGCCTCCGCCAGAAGTTGTTGTTGGCGTCCGAGAAAGCCTGATGCTTCTAGTAAACAGTCATATTCCCAAAATGGCCATGATGTTAAAACTAAGGATCTATAAGGAACTATAATCTGCGGAGTATAATCGAAGATTATCGAAGGCCGCGATCATCGAAGGTCTTCGCGCACTCAGTAACGGAAATAATTCGGATTTCTTTGGATACCCAAGATCGACCGTTTATGCCAATGTTGTAGCAAAATATACGGCTTTAGAACAGTCCAACGAAGGTTCCAGTATGCCAGCGAGGAAGAGTCACTCGAAAGAACGCATCACGAGGACCCCCCCGTAGTTGTTGAAAGGGCTCAAGCTGATTTCGGATGACCCAGGGCAATCGTTGCGCGTTCTGATAAATGTGGTGAAACTGTGGATGAAAATTGTGGCGTCCGGAAGGTCATACGTTTTTCAGTAGGACGGTGCACCGGCTCATACGAGTCATGATTCAAAATTGGATTTCAGACAACATCGATATGTTTTGGTCTAAAGAATTCTGGCTTCTCAACAACCCAGATTTAAATCCCTTGGACTACTACATATGGAGCGTAGTTGAAAGAGTCACAAACAAGACATTTCAATGTGACGTCATTAAGGACCGCTATTGAGGCAGCATTCATCGGCATGGATAGTACTACATTATAGCGTGCGTGCGAACGCTTTAGACCGAGAATAGATCATTCAAGCTAATGGGGGATATATTGAATAATTGTGCTCTACAGGGATTCTCCAAGTGTCATGTAAAAGGATTTTTTGTAATATTTAATTAAACAAAATGTTTTTCATTAAAAACATTTTGTTTAAAGAAAGTGTTCAATTTGTCCGGATTTTGACGCACTATGTATATTTGAGATTTGATTTAAAAAATATATAGATGTATTATATATATATTCTAATTTTATTATAAGTGCTTCTCTTTTATTTATTAGTTATGTATTCATATAAGCGTCCTGTTTCTAAACTTAGATTTCATTTTTATGCGTGCGTGTAATACAAATAATTGTTCTTTTTATTATTATTTCAGGCGTTGGAGCTACATCTAATAATACATACATTATAGATTCCGTTGAAAGGCGACATAATGCACTGTATATATTGAAATACATGTGCGAAAATAATATTTTGATATCGCACCTAAGGGAATTACTAACGGCAAAGTATGATCAAATTCGGATATAATTCTAAAAAGCAAGAACAAATATATTTATGCATTAATCTTCTTTAACATTTTCTTTTATGTTAATTTTTGTATTTTTTTACATGTAAAAAGGGATGGTCAAGGACAAACACCACTCATGCTCGCTGTATCAGTTCGTGCGTATCATGCAGCTCTTATTTTATTGGATACTATACAAAGAGTTGGCAAAGATGTTAAAGATACTTCAGTTATGATACTGCCAGCTGATGCCAGTCCAGATCTATCTCCATTGTTTGTTACTTGTTGCAATGACACATGTAGTTTCACGTGGACTGGAGCAGAGCATATTAATCAAGTATTGAATATATATTTATGTGTGTAAGAATGTAGATTTATATGTAGAAATCTTTTTATTAAATTAATTATTTTTATTTTAAGGATATTTTCGAATGTAGAACATGCGGTTTAACGGGATCTTTGTGTTGCTGCACTGAATGCGCTCGTGTTTGTCATAGAGGTCATGATTGTAAGCTCAAAAGAACCTCACCTACAGCATACTGTGATTGTTGGGAAAAATGTAAATGTCGTGCTCTTATTGCTGGTCATCAAGGTGCGAGATATGATTTGCTATGTCGTCTTGTAAATAGCACCGATCTCGCCACGAAAATTAATTCACGGTAAATTATACAATTATGCATAAATATTCATAAGTATGTAAGAAGAAGACTTATTTTTGTTCCAATAATATGTATCTTATATATGTCTTGTTCAGAGGTGAAAGTATCTTATTATTCCTGGTACAAACAGTTGGAAGACAATTAGTCGAACAACGTCAATTTAGATCAGCACCTAGACAACGATCAACTTCAGCTAGTCGTAAAGCACCTACTTCAGACGGTATGCACTCTACAGTCTTTATATTTTAATTATACAAGTTTAAAACTTTACTTTAGAGAATTTTTATTTTGTTATATATCTTTGTTTTATAATATAAATAATAAATTTTGTTTTACCAGAGTTAGGAAATAACGCGTTATTTGTAATTCATTATAATTATCTCTTCAATAGACTTCACATTTTTTTTTTTGTAAAGTTCACGCAGTTAATTTTTTGAATAACAAATATAATTGTTATTTTTATTATTACTTATACGACATATGTATAACGTGCGAGTTTAAAAAAAAAAGTGTTATGTTTGATCATATTAATTATAACTATTATAGATTTTGTGCTGAACTGATCAATTAGCATTTTATCACATACACTGGATCCACATAGATTGGATTATCAGTCTAAAAAAAAAAAAGATTATCAAAATTTGGTGAAAAAGTAACAGAAATTGTAATAACTCATTAGTTTTTAAGTAACAGTAATAACTTACTTTTTTAATTAGAAACAAATAATAGTAACGAGTTATTTTTATAAAGTAATTTTTCTAACTCTATTTTTTAGATTGTTATATTTATGTATTCAAATAACAATAATAATCGATTTAAGGCTAATTTATATTCATATAAATTGACATAATTATGAAACTAAAATTGCATAATAATTTTTGTTATAGGTTTAGGCGCAGAATCGGACATGCCAGATCATGATTTGGAACCTCCTCGATTTAGTCGAAAAGCACTCGAAAGATTATTAAATGATTGGCCAGCTGTTCAATGTATGATCATGTCAGGCGTTTCTGAGAATGGTACCGATCAATTATTTGGTGATCAAGGGCAGTTATGTCGGCAGAGTGGTACCGCGTTACTAGATAAATTTACGCATTCCTTACTTGTTAAATGTAGTGCCGAAGTAAGTGAAATATGGTAGATGCAAGTAATGCATACACAATTTTTTCTTTATGTAGATTATACACTAACAAATTTTGTACAATATTTATAGATGCTCGATACATTACTTACCACTTTGATCAGAGAATTACAAGATGAGACTGTGCCTGGACGACAAGAGGAAGCGAATAATGTAGCACGTCGATTCGTAAGATCCGTTGCGCGCATATTTGTCATCTTTACTATAGAAATGGCACCGAATACGACAAAAAGGCGAAGGTAAAAAAAATTACATGTATTCATGTGTTTAGCTATATACGAGGTGCTTCATTATCTCTTGATTATATTTTGGGATTATTTTGCTTCCGTTTTTTAGTTGATTGTACAACATTATTCCTTAATGAAAAAAACTCGAAAATCCGAAAAATTTTATTTCCTTGATGATTAACAAGAAAAATATTGTAAAATAAAGCCTACGTGATTAGCGTTGTTCTTTGAACAATATATTCGTGAATTAATTGAATGAATCATGATAATATCTTTATTAAGATTGAGAAAGAGATTTTTATTTTTTGCATTTTTCCAGCACAAGTCAGGCCTCGCAACCTTTAATGAAGTGTCGAAAAGTTTTCCAAGCGCTAATCAAATTAGCTGTAGAAGAATTATGTGAGACAGCAGATTCATTGATAGCACCAGTCAGATTGGGCGTAGCACGTCCAACCGCACCCTTTACGTTAACGAGTTCTGCCATCGAAGTGATTAATGGATCAGAGGAACTATTTTCTATAGAGCCACTGATACCTCACAGTGGCGTCAGTTCACAGACATTGGATGCAGCGCTACAAACGCAACAAGGAAACAATAATATTACTATTTCAAGAGGAGATGTTTCTGCTGTAGATGAAGCAGAAGGTGGAGAAGGTATGAAGAAGTTTTTCTAATTTGTACGTAACAATACATGTTTTTAATCGCAAAAAATAAAATACATGACAAATAGAAGTCCCTATGGATATGGATGGTGATATGAGCGAACACGAGGAATCTGGGGTTTCTGGAACTGCTACCAATCAGCCACTCGGTGAGGTTGATTCGAACGCCGGTGGTGTTGGTGAAGAACAAGCGGGAGACGGTGAATCAGACACGGAATTGGATCTTTTAGCCGAAGCGGAAACTGAATCCGATTCGGATGATAATCATAGTAATCAAGATGCAGCGTCGGCGCAACGTAGTGTGCAAACGGGTGCGACTGCGGGATCCGATGGTGGAATGGGATCGATATTATTGTTTCCCGAGGACGAATCAGGAGAATCGAGCCAACAGGAGGACGATGAGAGTGAAGCGGGGGAAACGGATGAGCAAGATAATGAGGAATTTCAAATTGGTGATGAACAATTAGAACGCAGGAGGTAAACTTCTCAATCTTTTCTTAATTATATAATTATGTCATTATCTTAGTTCTATTTATATTTTTCTTTTCTCCATTATATCATCGATGTAAACAAAAACTGATAAAAAATCGAAAGAAATATTCGCTTCTTATTTTTTAGATATAGGATTTAATTGGAAAAAAGTTTTTTTATTAGAAAAATCTAAAAAATTAGGAATTTCCATGGAATTTATTAGTAGGCAGGATAATTAAAAAAATTTTTTAAATTTAAAATCTGCTTTTTAAAAAAAATTATATTTTTGATTTTTTTTTATAATGCGAAATGTCAAACAATGGTTAACAACAATAAATATATCATACACATCCACGTACATTTACATATACTCTCGTGTGACTTATGAGTTTTTATTTTATTTAAAAAAATTAGGATGACAGAAAAAAATAGACTAATAGCAGAAGAGTATAGTACTCGTTACTCTTCTGCTATTAGTCTATTACTATACTATAGTCAGCTTTCATTATATTATCTTAAGTTTTTCTTTTACACACATACACACGCACGCATGCACGCACGCACGCACGCACGCACGCACGCACGCACGCACGCACGCACGCACGCACACACACTTTCAATTATGAAAAAAAAAATATAGTTTTTGGAATCCCTTTCTTTTATTTAATTTAATTATCTATAATACAGATTATATTGTTTGCGTTGCTCTATTTATTTCAAAATTGCATTAAAATATATAAAATATTCGGAGACTATAACATCGTTTCTTTGTTTCAGTGGAACTTCCGGTCATTTGCATCGTAACAATCTCGCGCCCGTGTACATGCAGTGGGCAATACGTAATCGCGAATCGAATACACGTACAGCGGGATTGCGAGTGACGGGCGGAAGCAATCTAGTATTTATTGACCCCGCATCTTTGAGACGCACTACTGCCACGTCAGCTGTCGCAACCGCGCAAGAACCCATAACTATGGGGACTACCGCCAGTTGCCTGGCACGAGCCTTCGGAATTGTCATTCGACAGATTGCCGATTTATTGGTCATGATGCAAGATTATAAGAATTTAGCGCCTGCCTTACCACGTTTGATGGAAATTACTTTTCAGGACGCTCTAAATTTGCAAGTATGCAAATGCCTATATATGCCCTGTCTTAATTTTTTTTGGTTTGAATTATTGTTATTCGTAAAATGAATTGTGTTCTGTCGCAGTCATATTTAGAAGCGCATTTAAAGCCTACGTGGGACTGGTTGCTTACGGTGATGGACGCTACGGAAGCGCAACTAAGATTCGGAGTATCTCTGACGCGTAGCGCAGACCCGACTCACCCAGAACACCCTCTTAATAACACTCCATCTTTGTCAGGAGGTAATTTCAGTGGTCTACTAAATACAGCCGCTCTTTCACTGACTCTACAAGGAAATACAAGTCGAAATCCTCGCGGTGGTATTGCTACGACGAGCTCAAATATCTCCACTCCTCAAGCTTCAACACGACTCACCGTTGGTTTTGCAGGCGTTGGCGAACCTCCAAGGAGCAACAGAGAACGCGAAGGTTTATATTCAAGTTTTTATTATACTTTAAAAAATTTTATTTTTATTTTTTTATTGAATATCACATCATGCTTTTGATGTATTCTAGAATATGTAATTCTATTATTAATAGAACAAGAGATTTATATAGTCAAACTAAAGATGAAAATTGCAAATTTATTTCAGGAAATACATTCTTTGTTTAAATATTAGTTATTACTATGTTTGAGATGTAGAAAAAATTAATTTATAATAAGAAATTTACTTAAAAAGTGTGAAAATATCCTGTGTCTTTAAAGACAGACTCGAAAATTTCAAATTTTGTCTTGATTCAGTTCTTCGAAGAAACAGTTTATTTTCTGCTCTAATTTTTTCTCAAGACACGTTGTATTATAGATTTAGCCTAAAACGAGCTCAAATATCACTCCAATTTAATTTAAAAAAATTATTAGAAAAATGTTATTCACAAAATTATAACAACAATAAATAACGTCAATTTTTATGCGAAAATTGGAATTTAATTTTTGTTGTCATTTTGTAATCACTCTTTTTTTAATGGTCTATTTTAGATTTTTGTGTAAAATAATGTCCTGATGAAAACTAGATAAAAAAATAACAGATTGTTTCCTTCAAAAAAAAAAAGTCTTGAAATCGTGGCAAAACACACTTGAAATTTTCGAATCTATTTTTAATGACACCCATTTATAGAAAACTTTTATATTTTTAATAAGTTTTGTATTATAAATTAATGTTCTATATCTCAAATATAATAATAATTAACGTGTAAATGGAGAAATACATCTATATCTAATACATTTATTTCTTTCCCTGAAATAAATCCGCAAATTTCTCTTTTGATTTGATCATGTAAACCTGTCTTTTTCTAAGCTTCATCCAGATTAAAACTTTGTCAAAAACATATATCGTCGAATGTATCAAAATTAAATTCAAGAAATTGCAGAGTACATTTAATGATATATATTTGATGACATTCCGTCGAATAATATTGTAAACATTATCATTTATATAAATTAAAAATAACTTGTAGGTAACATATCAATGACAATATTACTTATAAATTTATATTTTTAATCCCTGTCATCAACATACGAGTGCTCAAGAAATTTTTGTTGACATGTTCTATACTATATCGCCACATTATATTAAGTGCTGGTTCATACACTGGATTTTAGACAAATAAATAATACTAAGACTTTAAACAAATCAAATTTTATCAATTATTCGGCATCATCATATTCAGCGACTCAAAACCTATAAGATTACATATATAGTTTACGTTATATACTTTTTAAGGTGAATTGGTCTATTTTACATCATTTTTTAGTTCTATTATATAGTTCTTTCAAAGTCCTATCAAAGAATTATAAAAAGGAATTTCGTAATCTGTTTTCAGGTGGCGATGCGCACTCAGCGAGACGTGAATTCTTATCATATTGTCTGTCTTTAATGCGTGCCCACAATAGCGAGCATAGAGATAGCTTGCCAGTGTTGGATGTTTCTGCTTTAAGACATGTCGCTTATGTGTTCGATGCACTCGTATATTATATGCGTTCTCTTTCAGAACCACTCGCCTCCAGAAGCGAGACTCAGAAGGAATCGTCCAGTTATTCCAGTTGGAATGACCAGGTTTGTGAAATTTGATCAGTTTCGAATATGCGCTTTACTTTTTTGTAAACACGACATTTAAGTAGAAATTGAAATCGGTATATGTAAATATTTAATATGAATTTCTATTTTGATGCTATAAACATTTTTTTTATAATGCGACATTCAATGATTAGCAACAAAGTTCTTTTTCGAGTACTGAAAATAACGAAAATTATACTCTACGTAATTCCATTGAATTTTATTAGGATGAGAACGACAATGATGAAGGTGAGGAATATAATTCGCCAGCACCAACTGCCATGGAAACTGATTCTGTAGATTATCCGGATTTACTTCAAGTACCTATATGTGGATCTGGAAATCACAGCAATTCGGCCCCTAAAGGGAGAAAACATCCTTTTCTGCAGAGATCAGATTCTACCTTATGCCTTGGTTGCCCGCCTCTAGATCCGTTTGATACCGTAATGAGTGAAGCGTTGCCGTTAGCTGATCAGCCACATTTATTGCAGCCACACTCAAGACGTGAAGATCTATTTGGTATTCCAAGACAACCAACTTGTTCTAATGTAGGTGGATCTAGTCAGAATCCTTTGGAAGGTTTACCAACGAGATTAGGTCTCTCTGCGCGTGGTATGGACAGTCAAAATAGCACGGTAACTCCAACGTTCAGTCAAGTTGTGCAAGGACCGAATTCTAACATAGACTCGAGAAGAAATTCTATTTCTGTAGGAGACTTAAATTCGAGTTCCATCAAATACGCGGTAATATATTTTTTAATAATATTAAAGCATTCTTACATGAGCTGTTGCAATTTTTCACCAGCGATATGTTAAGAAATTACATGAATTATTAATTCGTGTTTTAGGAGAAATTAAAATTATCTACTCATGCTAACGAAGGTCACTCATCTCTTGTAACGGAACAAATCATTGATAGAGCACCAATTATAGTATCTACAAATAATCAAGGTGATACAGCAATTAGCACCAAAGGCAAAGATATATGCAAAAATAATAGAAGCGTTATAGTTAGAGCTGGAACAATGTCGGTAAGCGTCACGATACTATACTATGTATGTTGAACAAATGAGTATCAATATTTAATATTTATCGCTCCGCGATTTATTCTTTGAAGGAATCAAACACGAATAAAGTTGGGGCGCCAGAGATATTAGTTGTTCCAACCGTCGAAAGCCAAAATGTATCTGAGGAAGTTGACCCAGTTGCCACGAGCCACGAAATATCCGCTCATGAAACTGTTGAAACGAGTCCAGTAGAATCCGTCAGAACAGTATCATCGATCGGAACGAATATTTCTCATAATATTTTGCTAGGACGATGGCGATTATCATTAGACTTGTTTGGACGAGTCTTTATGGAAGATGTAGGTTTAGAAGCTGGATCCGTGGTATCTGAATTAGGAGGATTTCCCGTGAAGGAGGCTAAATTTCGCAGAGATATGGAAAAACTTAGAAATTCACAACAAAAAGATATTACTATAAAGGTAGTGTATAACAACAAAAAGTAACGTACAATTCATCTAAAGAATAATATTGTAACTGTCCAATTCAAGTACAAAAAATGAGTAAATTATGCAATTGGCCAACAGGTGGAAAGAGATAGAACACAGTTGCTAGTACAGACAATGAAAGAATTAAATGCGCAGTACAATATATATAATAGAAGAGCTTCTTCGAATACTCCTCCTTTGGCAGTAAGTCGAGTTAAAGTCTTTTTCAAGGATGAACCTGGCGAAGGAGCTGGCGTTACCCGAAGCTTTTACACAGCGATCGCCGAAGTCCGTAATAAGTCCAAAATATGGAATTAATCAGGTTGATTTGATTGCGAAATCGATTATATTTATATATTTATTTTTAGGCATTGCTCGCAAATGAAAAACTCCCAAATCTCGAAGCAGCACAAATAGAATCGAAATATACACAATACAATGTTATGCAGAAACTGAAAAGCAGAGACCGTGACCGTGATCTTAGACGACAGGTATGTTACATGTCGAGTCGATGTGAGATTAGTTACTGATTGATTCTCGTCATATGGATATTGTTTCATTTCAGAATACGCGCTCTTCCGGAAAATGTCGCGAGACGCGTCGCGCTTTATCCTTCGATGCCCGTTCCTTCCATCCTTCGAGTACGATCGAAGGAAATAATAGTTCGACACCTGGTAGCTCGTCTAGTACTCATCCTTTACCGATAAACCATCCGAATAATGATCATTTAACTACGAATCAGCAACAACTTGGCGAAAGATTGTATCCCAAGGTTTCGTATGACATTTGTCAAATTTACATTTATTTTGCGAAAAGTAAAATGTAAATTCATTTATTTTTGACATTGTTTCTTTTGTATTGTATATATAATTATTGCTTGCTTACTATAGGTGCACGCTATACGACCAGCGTTGGCTGAAAAAATAACTGGCATGTTGCTGGAACTGTCATCATCCCAGTTATTGCTATTGTTGGCTTCGGAAGAAGCTCTCCGACAGAGAGTAGAAGAAGCATTTGACTTGATTCATACTCATACTCAAGATTTGACCAGCGAAATGCTGGATCTCGATGTATTCAGCTTAACCGAACGATGCGCGGCAAGTAAGAAGAAAATAGAAAATAGTATTCTGGATGATACGGAGGACAATGCTCCGCTCTTTTATTCCCCTGGTAAACGTGGCTTTTATACGCCAAGGCAAGGCAGAGGTAGCTATGAACGGATGAATGCGTTCAGGAACGTAGGCAGGTGGGTTTAAAATATCTCAGTGATGGTATATTCTTCTATGTAATACATGTATACTTCTTAGTAAAAATCAAAACCTACTTGTATTTTTCTCAGACTTATAGGACTGTGCCTCTTACAAAATGAGCTTTGTCCATTATTTTTGAATCGCCATGTAATCAAATATATCCTAGGAAGGCCTATACGTTTCCATGATCTTGCATTTTTCGATTCTGTTATTTACGAAAGCTTGCGACAATTGGTTATTGATGCTGAAACGAAAGACAGTAACAGCTTGTTTTCCGCATTGGATCTTACATTCAGGTATAACTTTTCACTTGCTTCGTGTTTATCTCTTTTTAAATATTTTTCTTAAGATATTCACATATGTTCATAAGTGTAATGTATATCTATTTTGTGTGCGTATGTACATGCATGTATAAATTGAGAGAATAGGAACAAACTTGTCTTATTATAAGTTCCTGACATATAAAATTATATAATGTTGATGAATCTGAAAGCAAGTCCTGTTTTTTAAACAAAGTTAAATGAATTTTTTTATCGATTTTTTTTCATTATTCAATATATAAAAGTGTTAAAGCAAAATTGAAAAACAATTTATGAAATACAATAATACAGTCACAGTTAAATAAAACAAAAATAAAAAAAGAGCTATACGAGCCAATGCTAATTGTTAAATTAATTGTTGAAGTTTAATGATTCTTGTGGAATATATACAAAAACAAAAACGTTTCACGCTCATTTTTAGTGTTGAAAAATAAATAATGATCAGATTCGTAACGGAACAATTAAATTATTCGATAATCGGTACACTGTATACTCAAACAAATTTAACATAAATTTGGAATTAAGAATATAAAATTGTTAACAAAAAGTGTTCTGTTAATAGACGTGTTCTGATTAACAGTAATTCTTTCTTCAGATTAAACCAATGCAGTTCTATAAAGTGTTTAGTCATTGGACAATATAGTTGTCCTCAAAATGTTTTTTTTTTTTTAAATAAACAGATAGTCAATTGCAACTATATCACCGAAAATCTTGATAATTATAATATTATATCTATTTCCTCAAACGTATTCTATTATTCTTAAAACGATACTAGCGTTTTCTTTTAAGATACACTGGGTAGCAGCCTCGCACCGCATCAGTAAACGCGACACTACACTGCACAACAGAGTGCACACCATGATGTATATTACATTATTACACTAAAACCCTGTTCCCACTTGACTTCCATTTTCAAATTTTAAATATCACACTGGCTCTACATTGTCGCTTTGATACGATGTAGCCAAATCTCACTTCGTGCATAAAATTTGCACTACACTGTAGTCACGGAAACACCGAATGAATTCGCTTACCAATAGCCAAGGGAACATGGATACACTGTCTGACTGTTGCACTAGTGAGCGATAATGCAGTCAAGAGAAAACGCTATAAGTTGCAATTAGTTAATAAAATCAAATAACAATCCATAATTTTTTTATAGCCACAAATTAGAGATACGACTGGAACTTTATATATGTAAAAAATAACGATTGTTAACATTCTCTCGAACGTCCAAATACAAATGACTTATTTTTCAAGCCTGGTTGCACCAATGTTACTTTGACTGTAAGTGAAACTTAAAATTCTCTCTGTCTCATTTTAAAGCGAAAAAGAAACAGAAAATTTTAGGTCTCATTTAAAATCAAAGTAACGTTGATGCAATTGGATCTTAGTGATAGATTGAATCATTTATTTCGTTTTTGTATATATTCCACAAGAATTATTAAACTTCAGCAGTTAACAACTAGCTCATATAACTTCGTTTATTTTTAAAAAATTTATGAGATATTTTATATTTTAATTTAAGATATTTCAACATATGAAATATCTCGTCACAAATATTTATTTCTTGGTGAATTTATTTTATTTTAAGGGAGGACAGAAGGTTTATGTGAATTAGAAGAAAAATTTGAAAATTTATTGTAGGAAAAGAAATAAATGGACACACTTCTAGATATGTTCATTTATTCCTTTTCCTACAATAAAGTTTAGATGATTTACTATTATATTTGATATGCAGAAAATTAATTTATAATACAAAATTTATTAAAAAGGAATTTCTGTTATTGAAGACAAGCCCGAAAATTTTCGATGCTTCGTGTTTTATCACAATTTTATGATTTCAATTTGCTATTTTCTGATCTTGAAATTTTTCTTAGCATACTCTGCTCTACAAATTAAATCCAAAATAAGTCATTAAAATAATTTATTATGAAATGGTAACAATATAAATAACATTAAAATTAGAGTGTAATATTGTTTCCGTTTGATAATAAATCTTTTTAATGCTTTACTTTAGATTTAATTTGTAGAACAAAGTATTCAGGAAGAGGAAAACTCAAAAAATAGCAGTTTGCTTCCTTATAAGTTAATTGTGGTAAAATACAAGGCATGCGAAATTTTTGGGTATGTCTTAAACAAATTATGTTTAATAACACAATAAATTTTATATTACAAATTAATTCTATACATTTCAAATATAGTAATAAGATAATATAAATAGAAGAAAATCATTCTTTATTCTTTTTCTTGAAATAAAATCACGAATTTCGCCTTCAATTTGACCATAAATATCTCTCGTCTGAATATTTTATACATAAAGTGATGAAAACAAAATCGATTGTAATATAAATAAAAATAATTCTAATCGCATTTTTTAAAAGTCTAGTTGCCCAGTTGCAGTTATGCGGGTTGTATGTCACACACTTATACAATTACAAATTTTCTTAAATATAGGAAATATAATAATAATAATAATAATAATTCTTATATTCCTTATTTTTATAACTATAATACTTTTATACAAGGTGTTTGATAAGTAACGATAAAAATTCTTGCAGAGATAAAAAACCTGAGTCTAAACTGAATCTAAAAGTCCTCTACCATTTAACAAAATATCAATTACTAAAAATCACCAAATATTGATTTTCAATAATTTTTTACGCAAGTACTATCAACTTTACAGAAATTCAAGAGACAAAAATTGTTTATTTTCTTCTCATAGAGCTTCAAGAAATTTTTCAAAATTTTTTATCAACTTTTTAGTAGTGCATTTTCTTATTGGCAATTATTTTTCCAACGTGAGAAAAGCGGTGCTAAAAAAATTTTTACATATAAAATGAGCGAAAATGAAAATTGAATTATAGAAAATTATGGTTCCGTTTAAAAAAAGTCGCCAAAAATATTACATAAAAAGCATTGTTTATAAAATAAATGTTATATACGTATATATTTATATGTATTTATAATATTATATTTTATTATATTTATTTTGTATGTATTATTACTATAAAAAACTGTGATATATAAAACATTTTCCTTCAAAATGCTTCATTTTCAATATATTTGAGGATTTTAATTCTTTCTCCAAATTTTATATATATAATTATATATATAATTTAAATATCTAACATTATTCTGCATTTCAGTATCGATTTATGTCCCGAAGAAGGAGGTGGCTCAATTGAACTTGTGCATAACGGCCGCGACATGGAAGTGACTGCAAGCAACGTATATGATTATGTACGGAAATATGCAGAAGTTCGTATGATCAAAGTTCAAGAAAAAGCTTTGCATTCTATGCGTGAGGGAGTTTTTGATGTCCTTCCTGAAGGGGCGCTTGATGGTTTAACGTCAGAAGACTTGAGACTCCTTCTGAATGGAGTCGGCGACATCAACGTATCGGTTCTAATATCGTATACATCATTTAACGATGAGTCTGGCGAATCGACGGAAAGATTAGTTAAATTTAAACGCTGGTTATGGTCCATCGTTGAAAAGATGTCGCACGTAGAAAGACAGGACTTGGTAAGAATTGTAACAAATTTTCTTACTCTTAATTAAAAGTTATGTGAACTTTTTGTGAGCTGACAATTCTATCTTGATTATTAAATAACACTTACAAAATATATACCTCTATCGCAGGTATATTTCTGGACTGGTTCTCCGGCGTTACCAGCAAGCGAAGACGGATTCCAACCGATGCCGACCGTGACAATTCGGCCGGCGGACGACGCGCATCTACCAACTGCAAACACATGTATCTCTCGATTATACGTTCCACTGTACAGTTCCCGTCATGTCTTGCGACATAAGCTACTTCTCGCTATTAAATCAAAGAACTTCGGATTTGTATAAACTCAATTCTGTGACTATTTGTATGTATACAAGTTTGAGTCACATTATTGATAATATGATGAAACCCGAAGTTGTAAGTTGTTATTTTTTTCTCCTCTAGAAACCATTTTTAACATTTATAAATTTATAAAGGTGTAATTACGGATTATGATTTTTTGTTCCTGAAAAAAATTTTTCTTCGTAAGTTTTACATCGTATAAAGTATCATACTTACCCTGCTCCTTCCATTTCGTCCTCGCTTCATTCTCATACACCTACTCATTCTCTTACTCATTCACTCACTCAGTAAACAAATAAAATTTTTAGAAACATACAGTGTGAAATTTTACTTGCCTATTTTAAATTTTAATTTATACATCTTTTTTTTACTTTATACATATTTTGTTCGAATTGATTTGATGACAGTCGATCATTTCTCTCATATATAATCTTAAGAAGAGGCATCCGATTGGATAGCCATTTATAGCGCTTGAAAATAGCTTCTAGGGCTGACATTCATAGTCGATTTTTATTTCAAGACCGTCTTAAGTAATGTCTTAAGATACTAATGCGGCCCTGTGATTGGTTCGTGATACCTCAAGATAGAACTTAAAACGGTTTTGAATATAAGAACTGACTATGAATACCGGCCTATGACCGGCAATTGACCGCTGTGATTGACAGTATCCAATCGAGACATGATCAATCGGGATCTTCCCTTCCTGACATGAAATAAAAAGATCATCAAACTCGAGGAAATATGGCATCAGAAAATACGGAAAATTGCGGAAAGTAGGGACGATACGATTTTAGTGCCGTTGCGGGAAAAGTTGGAAATATATACCACATGATAACGCATATGGAATATACATGTATGCACGTTTTATTTTTAATACAGAAATTTCAATTTGTATAAAATTTTATTTTATTTGACTAAATAGTAATCAATATTTATTGAAAAACACATACATACATTCATGCATAGTATAAATTATTATTAAATTATCATTTTTTAATTTATCGACATAAAAAAACTTTGAAATTAAAAAAAATTAACGAGAAATTGAGCAACAACTTTTCTTCTCAAAATATATTCTATGCATGAAAATACACAAATATATAGAATTAAGGAAAATATTTATAGATGGAAAAATATTGATCAAATCCTCTAAGTTGACAGTTTTCTCCGACAGCGTTTGAATTTGTTCTTCTTTACAACACTTTTCTGAAGTCAGGAATCGAGTCCAACTTTTTCATGATTGGCCACTTAAATTTCTCCTTCTTTTTACTCCGTACCTAAAGACCCTCAAAGAGAGAGTGACAAAATGGCTCCGTTCAGAAGAACGTTTATTTTGCAACTGTTGGAAGTTTTCTTTACGCTGATTGGGTTATGCTTTTTAAATCAAGAGAAAGGAATAGTCCTATCTCAGTAGAGAATCATAAAAGGTTGCAAAATTATTGTGTCCTGCTGAACGCAACTATTGGCTACGACGGACTCAACTGATGAGTCCAATGAACGCAGCCATTGCATCACGTGAATTCACGTGAATTCCAATCAGGATGGGGGTCACGTGACAGTTTTCTCCAATCTCTTTTATTATGAAACTTTGATGCCGCATCCAATCAGAAGAAACACGTGTGATGCAGTTTGCCACTCTCTTCTTTTGAAGTTCTCTATCCGTGCTTCCTGAGTAGTCGCGGCCATAAATCGTGATGATAAGCGAGAAATAACACGTTAATTTTTGTTATATGCCATTTGTAAATAAAGAGAATTTGAAATAAACGAAATGATGAAATCAGTTTAAAATACTTATAAAAAATGGATTAAGCTATCCTTCCTTTTCTATCAGTAAATAGTTGTAAATGGCACGTGAAAGTGAAAATAGGCTATGCATGCACATTCGATTAAACAGTTCTCATGCCTTTTATCACTTTTTACCGTCAGGAGATTGGCATGCATGGTTTCACTTCGCGATTACAAAACTGTTGCCTTCGGCTGCGCAACGCAGCCTTAAGCCGGTTCTATATTGCAAGCCGATCGCAAGTTTGTTGCCATCTGAAGCTTGCATTTTGAAATCAACGCTTTATATTGACTGTCGCAACAAATTTGCGATCAACTTGCAACTAATGTTAAACTTTATGTCTATTCTTTATGTCTATTCTACAATAGGGTCGCAAGTTATAAGCCATAAGAAATTGGCCAATCAAGTTGAATATGAAAAAAATAATCGACTATGATCAATAAGTGCATAGCATGACCGTTTAATGAATGCTTAATAGTTGCTTCTGAATGCACCCGATTTTTTACAGCTTATAAGCCTATTCTTTTTGGCTGAACTTTTGTACCAGTTTATCTTTCTTCCTTTTCTCTCCAGGAGAAAAGAAAAGGAAGAAAGATGAACTAGTGCAAAAGTTCAGTTAAAAAGAATAGGGCTTATGACTTGCAACCCTATTGTAGAACAGGCATTAGAGAGCGTTTATATTGATTCGTAACCGTAATCTATAAAAATTAACCAATCACCTTCGAATATTCCCTTCTTAGGAAAGACTGCCGCAGACAAAATTTCTGTAATACTTTAAGATGTAAATTTAAGTCAATGAGTCAATCAGGAGACTGCTTTAAGACTATGTAATCGAAAATAGAAATAACAGTAAACTTATCCGTAAGACAAATTTCAACCGATTGAAATTTGTTTTATGGATAAGTTTACTATTCTATTTCCGTCAGATTACATACACTTAAAGCAGTATTCTGATTGACTTATCGATTTAAGTTTATGCCATGTGGCTGCACACTGGACGCGGAAACGCTTGCTGCGCGGCAAAATAAGACATGATAACCAATGAACATGTTAGGAACTGTAAGCTTATTGGCTGCCGTATCACATTTGCCGCGCGGCAAACGTTTCCGCGTCCAGTGTGCAGAAGCTATTAGGGTGTATCCACACAACTTGCATAACCGCATAAACATACAAAAAATTATCCAATCACATTTTTCTTATAAAGTCGCATGTAAAATGTAATTGAATAATTTTCTTTATGCACACATTTATACTATACATGTTTGTGTGGATATACCCTTGAGCCCTGCGTACAATGGAAGAAATATTAGAAATAGGAATAAATATTAAGATTTTAACCTACCAGAAACTGTGTATTCCGATGTAACTAATATCTGATAGATTGAAATCTTAATATTTATTCCTAATATTTATTCTGTTGTGTGCAAGTCCTTAGGGATTCATTGATTGGCTAATATTATTTTACCACTATAAGTAGAAAAGTTATTGGTTTCTGCATACTGAACCCGAAAACGCTTATCGCGCGGCAAAATTTGACGCGTAGCCAATAAGCTTATAGTTCCTAACATGTTCATTGGTTACCTGTGTCACATTTTGCCGCACGGCAAGTATTTCCGTATCTAATGTGCAGGAAACTATATTAGAACAGGGAACTATATTAGAGAGTGCACGTTAGTGAGCTACGTATCTAGCAGTATGCACGAGCGCATACTACTGAATATATGCTGTGTAACTCACTGACTGACGTGCACCCATCTAAAGGACGGTGCTAATTGAATTAAGGCCACCGCACGAACCAGTAAGCTCTATAACATAATGGAGCGAGTCATTGAGGAATGGGGGGGTATTTCAATTCCTAAACAAGGACACTCTAATCTCTAATGTAAAGTTGGTAGTTCTCTTTTTTAGGGATTCGCTGATCGACTAATGTCATTAACTGTTTTACTATCATAAGTAGAAAAAGAGTCAGACAGACCAATATATGTTTGTCTTTATTTTCTTCGTCGAGCCACGCAATTTTTTATATTCTCTTGTAATTTTGTATAGGAAAGGCTCGCTCCAATATATTATAGAGCAGTGGGTGATTCTTAGCATTGCTCGGTAATGTCTGCTTCATTGAACATTATAGAAAAATTTTCAGAACTTGTCGATTCATTTTTTTTATCAGGAATAACGCTACATAATTAATGAGCGCTATTTAAGAAACATCTCATATATGTATATATAAACGCATATATACAGGACATTTGGTACGTTTTGATAAAACGTTTGTGTATAGATAGAGCGGATTAAACTTAAATGAAAAGTTTTTGTATCATTTTGCAATTTTCGCAATTTGTTTTTCCACTGAACAAAATATCTAAAATCGATACATAAAACACCTTTAAAATACTTTTAAATCCTTTAAAAAACATTTTTAAGATATTTCATGAAAAATTTTGAAAGATATCTTAAAGTTATTTTATTCGCTTATTTATTATTTGAACCTCTATGGAACATCTCACCACGCGAAAATAAAAAAAAGGAGTAGCTGCTCAAAATTACGAGCTGTTTATAAACTTTGGAAACCCTCAAGGAAAAATTTTTGAGCACATTTCGATTAGCAGGAATTTCGATTCAAAGGGACGTCTATTAAATCCCTCCACACCTTAAAATTAACAATAGGAAATCGCTCGATGTTTGAGTTGCAATCCCTTAGTAAATAAATCACACTACAAAAAGATACATCACGCAAGAAAAAAATTATGTCTAAAAATAGATAAATAAATCATTTCACGACAGAAAATTCGCTGCAAATTTAGTTCTTGGAATACGCATAATTCAATTTTTGAACTGTAATCCCTTAGCAAGACAACCACCCCCTATTCTTGACACTCAAGAAGTGTTTGATCAAAATTTCAGTTTCAATTTTGGTATAAAATCAGGGTTTGATTTTAGTATGTATATATGTATATATATATATATACAGATGGTAGTGAGAGTCACATAATTTCTTTCGTGAACCTGTAAAAACAGACTAGGTAATGAGAAACTAGGTAGAAAAGTCCTGTATCATTGCCTGTAACTGTAACTATTGTCACTTGTAGTAAACAATTTCCCGCGCGTCTAGCTACACTGTTAGAAATGTAAACACGAGCTTCTTTTACATGTAAATGAAGATCGATTATGAATGAAATTAAATGTAATGAATGATTTAACTGAAAATTAAATTAGTAATTACTTAAATGTTAAACAGTAATTACTTAAATGAAATGAACGTGTACATTAAATTTCATAAATTTTCATTAAAAATACATTAAATTTAATATAATGCCATGAAATTCAAATTGTGTAATTTAAAAGTTAATAAAATTCAAAAACATTTCTAACAGTGTATGATGAATGAGTGTGCAGTTTAGCGGTACAGCTGGACACTTACTTATTTAGCAAACTTTAGAAATTAATCTCGTTGATTATTGCGAAAATTCCAAAATGATACAAGACTTTCAACTTAATTTAGTCCACTCTATCTGCCAGTGAGAAATTATGCGGTCATTACCGGACACCCTATATATACAAGATGTCCCATTTTTAATAATACATTAAGAAAATATGATAGATACAGAAAATTCTTTGAAACAAAAATTGTATGGAAGATATATAAGAAGGTATTATTGATTGACCTTGACGTTGTTAAAGTCAGGTCAAGATCACTTTGAATTTTTTAAAGATCACTTTGAATTTTTCATTACATATTCTTATCTTAAAAGCTCTCTTTTCAAAATACTATAATATAAAAATTCTTTTTCATTAAGAACTTTTCGAATTATAGGGCTTAAAAATTACAGTACGTGTTAATATTAGGGAGTTTATGCAATACTGTTTATCCAAATACGGTGAATGCTAAGATCGGATTATCTTCTCACAACTACTTAAGAAAAGGATAATTGATTTTTCACCATATCTGGATTCACGTTATTGCAAAAATTTCCTATTAACCAAGATATTTCCATCGACTGTTGTTTAAAATCACGATCTAACATTTGTCAAGATCGAGATTATTGGACATTGTTCCTCTTATTTTCATTTTTACAGTAAAAACGCCATTACTGTTAGTACTGTTACTAACGCTGGTAGTAACTTTCAAGTTTTATAACTCGAAAAGTTTTATTATATTTATTATAATATTTTAAATATTTTATTATATTTTATTATAATATTTTAAAAATCTCTTAAGGTAAGCTACGAAAATATGTAATGAAAAATAGGGATTTTACTTAAAAAATTTCATACAACATTTGTTTGAAACTTTTTTTTTTCCGTATATACTATAATTTACGAGAAATCTTAATGCATTATTTAAAATGGGATACCCTGTATGTAGTGTTCCATTTAAAGATTTGGATGCAAATACCTTTTAAACTATTTGTTATTCTAAAAAATGTTTCAAGTGGACTTTCAACTTACTTTGTTTCGAAGGATATATCTTTTGATGATTACAGATCCTCTCTAGATAAATATGTCTCTAAAATTTTAAGAGTAATCTTCATTTTTTAAATGAAAATATAGTTTTTTTTTACATAATATGATTCCTTTAATTATTCTTCATATAAAAATATTAAGATAGAGATACCAAAAAAATCAATAGTTTACGAAATAATTTTATTCTGGCACATATGTTATTAATACGAAATTAAATATTTCGTAAACTATTAATTTTTTGATAATCATATCATAATATTTTTATGAACAGAATAATTATATAAATTAATTGGTGTAAAAAAAAACATATAGTTGCTGATTTAAAAAATTATTCATTTTGACTACATATTTTTTTAAAAAGCAACTATGTATTTCTTTACACCAATTGATTCTCGTTATTCTGTTCAAGACTATAATGATATATCTCAAAAATATATCGTTTCCAGCCGCTTAATTACCGGATGCCATCGTATCATAGTAGATCATTGACGCAATTGGAAAAGCCGAGTATCTATTGTCGATCGGCATCTTTCCCCGCGAAAACCGATATCGTGACGCGCAATGTGGGGGATGTTAACCGGCGAGAAAAACCAATCCGTACCGAGATATCCCGACGTCACGTAATAAAATACACAGTAAAAAGATTGATCCACATAATCCTGAGCAAATCATCAATCCACTAAGTGAGCAAGTTCCAACGATCCGAAATCCTATATGAATTCCAAGTAATGAGAAAAGGGGTAACGCATACTTCGCCCCCGCTAAGTGTTCTCAGCAGCAAAAGATCCCTTTAAATGTTTGCAGCGATCTGACACAGGGGATTCTCTGTCTCCTCTGAGCGTTCTCAGCAGTCGGCGAATCATTTACATACTCCCAGACGACTGATGCATTGTCTCAGGATGGAGCGTTTTCGACACATATTTATGTGTATCGCGCCCATTTCCGCGATTCACGATATCTGCGTTCAGCAATTTGCCAAGACTTGATCGGTACTTGCATTACCAAGACAATTCATCTGCGTCCGAATACAAAACAACGTGCTTACTTGTCAAATATGTTCCACGAATCAGTATGATGTATAATTCTGAGCTCGATTTTTGAGAACTATACATTTCAGCATAGAAAAAACAGGCAATTGCCGTTTAAATCCCCGCGAGTACAAGCTTTGTAAAATCATCGAATATTCTGCAATTATATTTGTGTTATTTTCTCATTTACATTTTTTCGTGCATTATCTAATCTTCGTGTGTCTATTTCAAATAAATGTATGACTTATTACTTGCATAATTCAATGTTTCTTCAATTCTCTTTTTATCGTCTACTTTTTTCGCTTCCGAACCGAATATTATTTTCTTTTCCTGTTATACTGATTAGTTCGCGCAGCAGAAGTCACATTGTTTTAGTATTAAGATACGATTATAAAAAAATTAATTAATAATTTACGAGATATTTAATATTTTATATCAATACGTGCCAGAATAAAATATCTTGTACTGACTTTTTGATTTATACCTTATATATATTTATACCTTAATATTTTTTTATGCAAAATAATTAAAGGAATCATATATTATATAAAAAAATGATACAATTTCATTAAAAAAATAAAGATCACTTTAAAATCTTGGAGGCACATTCACTTAAAAATTTATGATTTTCAAATTTTCTTTCAAAGTGTCCTCTTTGAAAGTTTCTCTTAAGAACAGATAGAATAAAGAGTACTGCATTATAAGATTTTTAACCTACGATTTTCAGTAAAATGATTTTTGAAAAAGAGTTACCTAAAAGGGTTTCATAATAGATATAAAACTGCTGTTCGATATATCAATACAAAAATTTATACTATATATTATATCAGTATAGGTGTATATCGTAACATGCTAAATGAACTTTTTTTTGACAGTTTTTGATTAGTCTATGTATAAATTAAGTTAGGAATACTTTCTTGGGCTGTAATCGGGAAATGCGCTATCAGTGCTATTGTGTCATTCTTTATCGTTCATTGGACCTGAATAAAACGATACAATAGCATGATAACGCGCTCCTCGAACATAGTAACAATTCCCTTAGAAATTAATATTACTAGAATATTACCACAATATTGTAGAAATATTTCTGCAATGGATTTTCGCGGATATTTAATATTGCAGCAATAATTATGCAATATTAATTATTACGTAATATTAATGCAATATTAATGTAATATTACATGCTGTATGAGAAGTTATATTGAAACATTTTTGGAATAACGTATAGTTTGAGAGTATAGTAATTCGAAGTTTCAAATGGAACACTGTAAGTATGTTCGCATGTTCCAGGCTGCTCCAATGTGCTCTGTAGCTTCTACTCACTTCAACGAGCGCGTTTGAGTGAGTAAATGCTATGATAGGAGTATTTTAGAGCATGTTAGAGCAGGCGAATAAACCTTATGTATGCGCGCGCGCGTGTGTATGTATTATGTGTATCCGATAATGAGCATATCAATTCTCATGAGCAGATAAAGTGGATTAATCGAAAAGCTTTGTACTATTTATTTGCGCAATAGGTAATGAGATATTAATTTCTAAAGACCGTCGAATAGCACAGTCTACCAAGCGCGCGATGAGCCCATTGTCGTAGATTGCTAAGCGCGCATTGTCGTAGATTGCTAAGCGCGCAGGAAGTTATTTACTATAAGCGGTATTGGCAACGCATAAGCGGTGAAAGAAAATGCTTGCAAATGCTTTTGGCGATAGACTGCGGTCGGGCGGTTACGCACATACGTGGCGATCTTTTGAAATTAATATCTCTAGAACTTTTCGACTAAATTTAGTTCGTTCTACCTGCTCACGAGAAGTGATCCGGTCATTACTGGACACAGTGTACTTACATACATATATGTATGTAAGTATGTACATATCTAATTTTAAAAACCAGTTTACATATAAATCAGATTATAAAATGAGATTTGATACTAAAAAATGATGAATATTGACAAAATTTATCATTAATATCTATTTCAGAAAGAGGCTGGAAAATGATTAAAAATTAAAATGTCGATAATTTGAACGATGCTTGGCACTGAACGTCGATAAATATTAATCTTCGTTTATGTTGCCAAACATTTGATCAAATCTATCGTTTAAATTATCTAAATACTAAAAAACAATGGAAAAAATAATTTAGGAATGTTAAACTGCCTATCCTGTTGTATTATTATTTCTCTTTAATTATTTATTAATATTAAAAATCACTTTTCTAATGTAAAATAATGTCAATTCTATCACATTAGCGCTGCTTAGTCTCGGCATGCACTCGTATATTTTCATATGTGTTACTCTCTATCTAGAATAACAACAAACATATCTTCAAAATGATTTGTCATTTTTTGAAAAAGAGGGAAAGCTTCAATTTACGATTTTAAATATATTTCCTAAACGGTAAACTGAAATAGTAAAAAATAATCCATTATCTTTAGTTTACTTAAAAAAATGTGTCTAATGCTAATATATATTTTTATATATAATAAATCTCATTATTTATAAATTTCTAAAAATCGTAAAGTTATATACAATAATTATAATATCCATTATTTACTTGACAAAGTATCGATAGAAACTTATGTACAATGGTTACCTATTGACCATTTCCTGAATTATTTTGGGATAATTTTGCTGCCGACTGACTCAATTGCGCCAATGTTTCTGGAGTTGCGTGTGCTTTTAAGATTGAATTTTCTGCTTCCAATTGATTGATACGATCCATAAGCTCAGCTATTTTCTCTTTTAATACCTCGACTTCTTCCCGTACCGCGAACATTAAATGACTTTTAACTAAATCCTAGAAAAGATTATAATACAGTTTATCATCCATTAAAGTAATGAGCAGTAAATGTCTCTATTATAGCAATTTCTTACCATAGCCTGCTCGATCTTGTTATCAATCGCCACTGCACTTGTCCCCGGCATACTGCAATGTACATATGTAATGTTCATATAAATTTATTCAATTAAAAAATATACAATAAAAAAAGTTAGATGACGAAAATAGCAGTAGAAAATGATATAGATTTGTTATATATTATAATCAAATATGATTTATTCATTTATTTAAATAGATTAATTTCTTTGCAATTATTATATCTCTATCTTTAGTACCTCTCGTTATCTTCGAGAGTACGGTGCTCGTCGCTGCCCTGCGTAACCTCGGCTAATGATTCGAGAAGAGTCGCATCGGCCGATTGAATGGTAGTAGTATTAGCAACGATACCAGAGATGGATTCTTGTTCTGGGTCGGATTGATGAAACGTCATGTTTCCCTGCTGTTGCAGGCCGCCGACAGCACTCTGACAACCGGCCGTCATTTGTGTGATCTGCACCGGGGCATTACCATTAGTCGTTTGCGGCTGCAACTGCTGCGTTGAGGGTGCAATCGCTTGTGACTGCTGTGGCGCCCCAGCCGTCTTGTGAATACTTTGCATACTTTGTATCCCTTGTATGGCAGTCATTGGCTCGGAGATTTGTGTCATTTGTGGCTGCTGCGTCGCCAAAGGCTGCTGGCAAGGAGCCGCTTCTGACTGTTGATGCTGCGTGACGAGAATGTTTGGAGCCTGAGAGGTCGGAGCTGATGTTTGTTGCACCGTCGACTGACAGACATTCTGGACTGGTAAGGATTGATTCTGCGTGCTCACCGTTACATAAGCTTCTTCCTTGGAGTGAGGTATACTTGGCTGGGGAGTTACTGTGCTATTGCTAGTGATAATGGGGATAGATCCTTGAGGCATACTCTGAGGAGGTTGCCCCAAGTTGTTGGGATGAGTAGCCTGCAAATTGGAAGGCAACGTAGAACCTTGGGTATTCTGCTGATGTTGCTGTTGCTGTTGTTGCTGCTGTGTAGCTATTGGCTGAGTCTGAGTTTGAAAATATTGCGGAATTTGCTGCTGCGCTTTAGCCTGGGTCTGTGTAGGATTATGCTGTACATTAGGAGATATTGAATTATTCACCGCATAGCTCGCGCTCGATGCCGATTGCGTGGGATTATTTGACACAGTGATCGACGAGTGCACTGTATCTGGTCCATTAGCATCAATATTAATCCCTTTATCATCAGTCACTGTCACTACAGATTGTTTCGCAGTCTCTGGTATAACAATCCCACTGTCGGTCACGCCATATGATATGCACACCTCGTTTGGATCAGATACTTTTGGTGTGCCGATGGCCATCGGTTGATTAACGGATGTATGGTCGAGATAATCCATACAGGTCCACCGTCCTCTTTTGAAGGGTTCCGTGCTCTCAATCTTCACCACTTTGAACCTCTCGTTTCTACCATGCGAGTGAACCTCGCGCAGATCTGCGTCTTGCTTGTCAGTGACAGACGTAATGTCCAGGGTATTAATATTGCTATCGTTAACTGAATTACTAATATTGCCGCCCTCGGACGGCACGATGGCCAGGCCGTACTGCGAGCTGGTAGGGATCACCGGGGCTGTACTGAGAGCGGCGTTGCTCGTGTTGAAGAACACATCCTCTTTCGAGAAGGTGTCCTCGGAGTAGCTTGGTGTCTCGATGTCGAGATCGGTGATGCGTGAGTGTTCAACGGAATTGTCTTCGGTATGCGACTCGTCCAGGTCGTCGTTGGAATCTTCGCCGGCATCATTGCTCATGCGACAGCCTACGGTAACGCTAGTTATCTGGAACGACGACGTTTTCTTCCGATTGCCACTCGGGGCTTGTACACCGCTGCTCGGTACAACAACCGGCTGATGATGCCTGTCTATCTCGCCGAGACGTATCGTCTCCGTGGTCGTGCGATGCACGGGATTCGACACTTTCCTGCTACCATCTGACAGCCTGTGCGATTTTCTCTGCACATTGTCTGCCATTATTATGACAACTTAACGTACGAGAGACACGATTGTTGCATCCGTCCTCTCGCATGTTAGAATCAACATTGTAGTGCACTTTTCCAGATATTTCTCTTTCCTTTTCTCTCTCTCTTTCTCTTTCTCTCCTCCCCCTCTCTCCCTACCGCTCTCTCTCTCTCTCTCTCTCTCTCTCTCTCTCTCTGTTTCTACCTCCTTATCTCGCCGATTCGACTTCACCGCGACCGATCGCTCTCGTTCCTGCGAAAAATACGAGACAAGCACTCAATGGCATATTTTGTGCACCAATGAATATTGACAGTTGACCATTGCATTAATCCCACGAGGAACAAGTACGTTTACTCAAGTGACGTCTGTCCGTTTAGTAAGACAAGGAAGACTGTGCTAGCTGCTAGCTTCTGCTTGCTTGCTTGTCCGCTGACGACGACGGCTCCGTCGTCACGTTACACATCACACACGCACGCGCGCGCGTACACACACAGCACACACCATCACTCTCTCTCTTTCTCTCTTTGTCGCAAGCCCTGTCCTTGCTTCTCCATGTTACAATCACGCCTCACTTAATTTTACCGTCTCGTAAGGCCTATTGTCCATACCGTCCGTACCCTTTTTCTACACTAACCGCTTTTACACATACTTGATACATGTATTAACTAATAACTTTCTATTAAATTCTTAATTTTAAATCTTAATTTTAACAATATATTTAAAGATTGATACTATTGGTATATTAGTATCAAAATGATTAATTAAATATATATATCATGTATGTGCTTACACGTATCGCCGAAATGAAGATAATTTAGAAAGTTTCTAGTTAATAACATGGGGGAAAAGATAACATGGTGATGCAGTTGGACAGTGACTGCGTTCCCATTTTGTTTCAGGACAGTATCTAGTAG